>Ga0207698_10000426_pt1 | contig 24236 bp, 26 predicted proteins | sample KBSCornC22_FD_184298 | JGI IMG/M metagenome (GOLD analysis project Ga0207698, IMG submission 184298) | Corn rhizosphere microbial communities from Kellogg Biological Station, Michigan, USA - KBS Corn C2-2 (SPAdes) (version 2) | ecosystem: Host-associated > Plants > Roots > Rhizosphere > Soil ... | reverse complement strand
ATCGCTACGGCATCGAGCGTGTTCCAGCCGATGTCTTTCACTGGGGAGGCTATCGCTACTCCAACGCTCGGGACGCGATTGCCGCCGCCAAGCGGAGCGCCAAATCATGACCCGCACCCTGCTGCTGTCGATGAAAGCGGGGGATGTCATGGCGGGATGCTTGCGCGAGAACGTTGGAGTTTCTGCGATTGAGCAGCTTGTGAGCGGCGGTGTTCGCCTCGTGTGTATGAGCAGCAATGGCGCGGCGCGCATGCGCATGGTGCTCAAGGAGAAGCTAATCGAAGGTGAGGTGGTGCGCGAACGGTTTCGTCCAAGAGGAGCTCCTCGCTAAGGTTGAGCACTCGCCCGCCGATAGCCGGTCCTGCCTGGGAAGCAGGAAGCCGCGGAAGTGCCCCACCGGGGAGCTTGGATGCCACGCCATGACAAGGGGGTCGGGAGTGTGAACTCGTCCGTGCCGCGGGAGCGAATGTCAGCTTTCCACCCATTGCAGACATCGGGGCCGAAGGTCCGCTTCCGACCCATTGCGGACACTAGCAGCGTGTGAGAGCAAGGGCGCCTCATGGCCTATGACCATCGTTCCCTTCGTAGCAAGCTGCCTTGGTATGACCGCTATGCGATTTGGGCGTTTGGGCCGCCCTTTGGTCGCGGAGTGCTCCTCCCATCGCTGTTGCTCATGGCTCCGGCTATTGCGTTTGCGGACCTTGCCGGATTTTCAAGGGCGTCGCGGATTGTTCTCGTGGCGTTTGGCATTGCCGCAGCAGCTCTTGCCATCGTGGTGCTCGCCAGGGTCATCCACGTGACGCGGATGGAGCTGCATCACGAGCGTCACGTCGACGCCTTCTGGGACCGCAAACTGAAAGCTGGGGGCGTCAGAATGTGGCTGATGATGGGGTTGCAGCTCGCAGTCGTCGTCGCCGCTCTCGTGACAGTAGGCTACATGACACGCTGAGCTAAGGGCAGCTTTCGACCCATTGCGGACATTACGCCCAATTTTCGATCAGCGGCAGTCACGAACGACGGATCGAAGCTCGGGGATTACTTTCTGACGAAACCATGGGTTTCTTTCCTCCCACAGCCTCGACCTCCACGAAGGATGTGGAAGCGGGAAATGGTCGGGGAGATAATTTCGAAAATTCCTGACGCGCGTTGCGCTTGCTCCCCGCCCAAGCACATGGTTCTGGGCATAGGTGCCGAGCAGCAGCGTCAGTCTGACGTCCGACAACATCGCCAGGAGTTCAGTGCGCCACAACGTTGTACACTCCTTTCGGGGAGGGGCATCACCGCTCGCCAGGCGTCCTGGATAGCAAAAGCCCATCGGGACAATTGCCACTCTTCTGTCGTCGTAAAAGTCGTCGTGCGAAAGGCCCATCCACTCGCGCAACCGATCGCCGGATGCGTCGGCGAAGGGAACGCCGATCTGGTGGGACCTGGATCCGGGAGCCTGACCGACGATGAGGATGGTCGCGCTCGCCGATGCCTGCAGAAGCGGACGTGGGCCGAACGGTAGGCCGTCGACGCAGGCCGTGCACGCCCGCACCCGCTTCAGCAGCGCTTGGAGCGACGGCGCTCTGTCCGCTGGGTCAACACTCATTCGATGGCGACACGCCGTCACAAGAATTCAGGCGGAACGGAAGGCTGTGGATCGACGGGCCTTCCCGGATCATCTGCCGGCGACGGTTCGGCATAGGGAGTCGGTTTGCCCGGTGGCTCCTCCGCCGGCTCGTCGAATGGCATCTCTTCCGGCCGACCTTCCTGACGCGCGGTCATGCGTTTCACTCCATGCGGCTTGCCCGCGAGGCGGCAGGCCAAGAGAGCCCATGGGCTCGCGGAAACCAAAAGGCCAAAGCATAAAATTGCACTAATCCAGAGAGATATTTGAATTGATCAAGCGAGTTTGCGCGATCGGAACCAAGCTAGCGTTCGACATCCGCCTACGAATGTTCGAAAGCCAAGCAGCAAATTTCTTGTCTTTAAGCCCCAATTCTATTCGTTTGTGCTTTATCCGGCCTTCCTTCAAACAGCGATAAACCTTCGAGGAACGAGACGCGACCGACGGGCCCGCGATTGGGGTGTCCGAAGGCTCCTGGTCGGCAACTCTGAGCACGAACTGGGTCATGTCCTGGGAGAGCTGAGCGGAATCGGAGGGATACCCAGGGGGAGAAAAAGGAGATCGTCATGATCGACAAATTTCTTCTGTGCGCCGCCTCTGCATTGCTTCTGATCTCTGGACCTGCGTCAGGCCAGCACGCTGCTCGTCCCAATGACGCTCAGATCGCACATATCGCCTATACGGCCGGCCAACTCGATCTGGATGCGGGCAAGCAGGCCCTCTCCAAATCGCACAATAGGGCCGTGCGCTCATTCGCCGAGACGATGGTTCGCGACCATGGCGCAGTCAACGAGCAGGCGCTGGCGCTCGTGAAAAAGCTTGGCGTCACTCCGCAAGACAATGCGACAAGCGATGCGTTGACCAAGCAGGCCAAGGAAAAGGCTGGCGAGCTCAGCAAATTGAGCGGCAATGCGTTCGACCGGGCGTACATCCAAAATGAGGTTGCGTTTCACCGGACGGTGAACGGAGCGCTCAAGACGACGCTTATTCCGGCAGCGCACAATGCTGAGCTCAAGTCGCTTCTCGAGACGGGCCTCGCCCTGTTTGAGGAGCATCAGAAGCATGCCGAACAGCTTGAGACGAAGCTGCGGTGACAGTTCGAAACTTGCTTCCCGTTCGACCACTGTCCCTTGCAGTAGCGGCTGCCGTCACGGCCTTGCCCCCCGCCAGCCCGGCGGCAGCCGCGCCCAGAGTGCACACGATCCTCATCGACAAGATGATGTTCGGTCCCGCCCCGGCCGGAATCCGTTCCGGCGATACGATCATCTGGGTCAATCGCGACATGTTCAAGCATAGCGCGACGGCGCGCGACAAGAGCTTCAACGTCGACCTGCCGCCCAAAAGCAGCGGAAAGACCGTGATCAGGCATCCGGGGACGATCGCCTTCTATTGCGTCTACCATCCCGGGATGACCGGGTCGCTGAGTGTCGCAAGATAAGTGCGGTCGACCATCCGTCCGCACGACGCAGGATCGGCCGCGCCGCCGTCCTCGAAAGCACAATGATTTCCAGCCGAAGACGATGAGATGAGCACCGCCGCCGACTCACTCCATCTGACGGGCCACGACGCCCGGGGCACGAAGCATCAAGAAGATCATAGGCCCAGCTTCTTCGTCCGCTGGCTCATGTCGACGAACCACAAGGACATCGGCACGCTTTACCTGATCTTCGCGATCATCGCGGGCGTTATCGGCGGATCGATATCGGGGATCATGCGGTGGGAGCTGATGGAGCCGGGCATCCAGGTGCTGAACCGCGCCTGGCCGATCGGCGCCGGCACCGCGAATTTCGACGAATGGACGCATCACTGGAACGTGCTGGTCACCGCCCACGGCCTCATCATGATCTTCTTCACATTGATGCCGGCCATGATGGGCGGCTTCGGCAACTGGTTCGTGCCGCTGATGATCGGCGCTCCCGATATGGCCTTCCCGCGCATGAACAACATCAGCTTCTGGCTGCTCGTGCCCGCGTTCCTGCTCCTGCTGGGCTCGACCCTGGTATCGGGCGGGACCGGGCTCGGCGCCGGGACCGGCTGGACGCTTTACGCGCCCTTATCGACAGCGGGATCGGCCGGCCCTGCCGTCGACATGGTGATCTTCGCTATTCACCTGGCTGGCATCAGTTCGATCCTCGGCGCAATCAACTTCATCACCACCATCTTCAACATGCGCGCGCCGGGCATGGACATGCACAAGATGCCTTTGTTCGTCTGGTCGGTGCTGGTGACGGCATTCATGCTGCTTTTCTCGCTCCCGGTCCTCGCCGGCGCGATCACCATGCTGCTGACGGACCGGAACTTCTCGACCGCCTTCTTTGACGCGCAAGGCGGCGGCAACGTGGTGCTCTACCAGCACTTGTTCTGGTTCTTCGGCCACCCCGAGGTCTACATCATGATCATTCCAGGCTTCGGGATAATCAGTCAGGTCGTGGCCACCTTCAGCCGCAAGCCGGTCTTCGGCTATCTCGGCATGGTCTACGCGATGGTGGCAATCGCGCTCATTGGCTTCGTCGTCTGGGCGCACCACATGTTCACGACGGGCATGAGCGTCGACGAGCGCATGTACTTCACGGCGGCGAGCATGATCATCGCCGTTCCGACCGGGGTCAAGGTGTTCTCCTGGATCGCGACCATGTGGGGCGGCTCCATCACATTCGAAACGCCGATGCTGTTCGCGATCGGGTTCGTCTTTCTGTTCACGGTCGGCGGAGTGACCGGCGTCGTCCTCGCCAACGGCAGCGTCGATACGTACATGCAGGACACCTATTACGTGGTGGCGCATTTCCACTACGTGCTGAGCCTCGGCGCGGTGTTCGCGATCTTCGCCGGCTTCTATTACTGGTTCCCGAAGATGAGCGGCAAAATGTACAACGAGCTGCTCGGCAAGCTGCACTTCTTCATCATGTTCATCGGCGTGAACATGGTGTTCTTCCCGGTGCACTTCCTCGGGCTCGACGGAATGCCGCGGCGCATCCCCGACTACACACCGGCCTTCGCTTATTGGAACAAGATTTCGTCGATCGGCTATATGATCACCGCCGTTGGAGTCGCGATCTTCTTCGTGAACCTGTTCTGGTCGCTTGCCGCCGGCCGGAAGGCCCCCAACAATCCGTGGGGCGAGGGCGCGACGACGCTCGAGTGGACGCTTTCGAGTCCGCCGCCGTTCCACCAATTTTCGACGCTTCCAAAGATCGACTGAATGGCTCGCCGATTGACCATCCTGTGGCGCCGATCGTTCGGACCCAGCGAAACCATGGACGGATTTCATCAGCCCCTTGAGCGGCTCTCGCTTCCGGAGTCCCCCCATTCCCCAACAGAAAGAGAGGTTGCAACCATGCCGAACGACATTGCCTATTCGCGTAAGCTGGGCCCGCTAACGCCGTTCGTCGGGGAATGGGAAGGTGACGGCGGGATCGACCGTTCGTATCACAACAAGGACGAGTGGACGACAGAGACGACCTATTTCGAAAAGGCCTGGTTCAAACCGATCCCTGTCCAGGAGAACGGACAGCAGGTCCTATGGGGTCTCCATTACGGAATGACCGCCTGGCGCCACGGCGAGGAGGCGATGGACCCATTCCACGACGAGGTCGGCTTCCTCTTGTGGGACAAGGCCCATCGCCAGGTCATGCGCAATGTCGTGTTCGGGCGCGGCATCGCCATCCTTGCCGGCAGCACTGCCGAGCCGGACGACAAAATGCTGCGGTTCGACGCCAGTCCCGGCGAGCCATGCTATGGCGTGCTGCAGAACAACTATCTGCTCGAACGCGCAGAAATTCGCGACTTCAAGAGCAGCTTCACCATCAACGAAGACGATACGTTGAGCTATACGTCCGACCTGCTTTTGAACCTTGCTGCCACCGGCGCGGAGATGCACCACACGGACAAAAACACCCTGCACCGAGTCAAGCGCTATCATCCGAGCGCCGAGGCGATCTGACCGCAAGTTGGTGTTAATCCGACGCTGGGATTCGGCACGCGTCGGCAGCAAACCGCCGCAGAAACAAACCTCGTCAGGCTGTTTCGGAACGCGCGCTCCGCAGATCGTTTGTCATCAATTTCTCTGCTTGGAAAGCGCAATTCTATTCGTTTGCTTGTTGTGTCGACAAGGCCCATCTCAGGAACATGCTCGTGGAGCGAACGACCTCCCCAAGGCTCCAGGGCCGAAGGAGATGCGATATGAAACTAGGCAGACACATGGATTATCACGGATCGCGTGCCTACGCGCCGGATCCTCCGTCCCTTGCATCAGGAAATTGGCTCAAGCGTCTTGCCGGCCCAATCGCAGCCTGGGCCGAACACCAGCTCGCCACGCTCCTGAAGCCCGGCGCACGCGAGGCAGCGGAAACGCTCTGGCTCGTTCGCGGCGATGAGCGGCACTTCTCTGTCCTCGGGTCCAATGGCCGCGAGAAGCGCCGCAGATCCGCCGAGGCGCTCTGGCCGGAGGGCGAGGCCAGGTTTCCCCGTTCGGTTGAACATCGACGCAAAAGCGACTGAGACGAAACCTCTTGCTCGAAGATCAGCGGCACACCGGCTGCGGGCTGGCTGAGATCGGTCCGCGGCCCGGCCAAGTGAACCTTAGCTTCAGAAAGTGTGGTCACGGGCGACGCCGCAATCGGGAACCTCGTTCGAATCCGCGCCGCCCAATCAAGGAACAGGACGCCAGGGAGACATTGCATGGCGTTGTGCCGGCCCACGTTGGGAATTACTGACAAAGCGCCGCTGGTGCCGGGCGCATGATCCGTATCGTCAGCCTGCGCAAGGCGGCGCTTGCCGGACTGTGCGGAGCACTGGCGTGGACGGCGGTTCTTGGCGGTCTCCAGTTCCTGGGCCTGCGCTCGTTTGACATCGTCAAGGAGCTCGGAACGCTCGCTTTCGCATCCGACGAGCCGCTCCGCTGGGGCGCCGTTGGACTAGTCGCCCATGGCTTCGTCGGAATCTGCTGGGCTTTGGTCTATGCCTATTTCTTCTGGTCGCGGGTGAACTGGCCTCCCGCGCTGCAGGGACTGGCGTTCAGCATCGTTCCCGCAATGCTGGCCCTGTTCATCGTCAATCCTCAATTTGAGCTGATGCACCTCCATCGCGACGCGGTCCCCCTGACGTGGGACACCGTCCTTCCGTCGCTTTCGCTCGCGCAGCTCGGCGGGCTTCTGCTCGGCCATGCGATCTACGGAGTCGCCGTCGGGGCCATCTACACCCGGCCCCTAGGTTATGGCGCCAAACGCGAGGGGCGGGTGCCACGCTCAGTCCCCAGGGCGGCGAACAAGCCTCGCGACGGGAGGCAAGCCGGTCGCGGATTCATGTTCGCGACCGGAATCGAGTGCAGCTATCCGACCATCGAGCACGGCCGCTGGCGCCGCGACGAAATGGCGGCGACGCGCCATTATGCTCGTTGGCAGGATGATTTCGAGCTCGCTCTCGACATCGGCATAACGCACATTCGCTACGGACCTCCGCTCCATCTGATCTTGAAGGGCCCCGGTTCCTACGACTGGGGATTTGTCGACGAGGCCCTGGCCTATCTGCACGATCACGGTCCCGAGCCGATCGTCGACCTGTGCCATTTCGGGGTGCCGAGCTGGCTCGGCGACTTCCAGAACCCGGAAATCGCAAGGGCGCTCGCCGATTATGCGGGTGCGTTCGCGGCGCGTTTCCCCTGGGTCCGTTTCTATACGCCGGTCAACGAGATGTACGTCTGCGCGCGCATGAGTGCGCTCGATGGAACCTGGAACGAACAGAGGCGCGACGAACGGGCTTTTGCCCATGCGGCGTTCAACCTCGCCCGGGCGAGCATCGCCATGACCGACGCGATCCTTGCCGTTCGCGCCGACGCCATCTTTGTCAACAGCGAAAGCAGCGAGTTTTGCCAGGCTTGCTGTCCGGAGCCGGAAATCCAGCGCATCGCCCGGTTCGAGAATGAGCGCCGCTTCCTGCCGCTCGATCTCATCTACGCCCATCCGATCGGCGACGACATGCGCGCGCACCTGCACGACCATGGTTTCGCGGACGCAGACATTGCTGGCGTGATGGCGCACGAGGTGCCGGCGCGCTCGATCATCGGTGTCGATTATTATGAATGGAATGAGCGGCTGATCGACAGCGACGGCCACGCGCGGGCGCTCGGCGAGCTGTTCGGCTGGTATGTGATCGCGAGCCAATATTACGATCGCTACAAACGGCCGATGATGCACACCGAGACCAACCGCATGGACGCATCGGACGGCCCGCGCTGGCTTTGGCGCCAGTGGCACAATGTGCAGCTGCTTCGCTCGGCCGGCGTGCCCCTGGTCGGCTTCACCTGGTACAGCCTGACAGACCAGGTCGACTGGGACATCGGCCTCAGCAAAGCGGTCGGCAATGTCGATCCGGTCGGACTTGCCGATCTCAACCGCGACATTCGGGCCGTCGGACTGACGTACAGGCGCCTCATCGAAATGCACAAGGATCAGCCAGGCTACACCGACTGTCCGGCGCTTGCAGGGCTCCTTGCGTCATGAGCGGATTCCTCGCCGCGCACGGATATGATCCCGGCCCGACGCAGCGGCCGTTCACGGCCGGCGCAATCGCCGGCCTGCTTGCAACGCCGCCCGCCATCCTTCTGCTGCACCTGCTCCGCTCGCTTGCCGTCGAAGCGCGCATTCTGGGCTTGCCCGTCATCCTGACAATTGTCGCCGGATGCGTCGCGATGGCGGTCGCGGGAGCCCTTTATGCCCGTCTGCTGGGTCGGGCGGCGAACGACGTTCGCGGCGGATGGCTGTTCGGCATGGCGTTCGGTTTCGCCTTGTGGGCGGCCGGTGCGGTGTTCGTCTTGCCGCTGCTTGGAAACGGTGAGCTCCCCGCCGGACCGCCGGCGACAGGGGTCTTCCTGTCCCTCATTCTTTGGGGCGGCTGTCTCGGAGCACTCCTGCCCTTCATTCAGCGGCGGACACACCTGAAGGTCGACGAACCGGGTGTTGCCGAAAATCTTGGACCAACACTTGCGGCACGCGACCCCGCGAAGCGATGACGCGGCGTTTGGAATCGCCGCTTTGCACCGGTCAGGCTGTCGCCTTGCAGATGCTCCGTGAGTGAACCTTGTCCGCGGCGTGCTTTCCGATGATCTCGAGCGCGCGCGCCTCGTCGGACCCGTTCCACGCGCGCACCCACAATAGCAAACCGCCATTTTCGAGCTGGTCATGCAGATAAGCGGCGTGGTGATGGCCGACCCAATACGCAAGCGCCGAGCCGATCAACCCGCCGGCGCCTCCGGCGAGCACCGCGGCGGCAACCGCCGCGGCAAGCGCGCCTCCCGACATGACCACCGCGCCGATCGCCGCGGTCGCGCCGACATAAGCAAGGCTGCCGATCAACGCGCCCTCCGCATCGCCGATCGCTGCCGTCGAGACGAAGGCGGCACGCGGGACGGAAGGGTCATCAGCCATCTCGTCGGCCCTGCGGTAATAGCCGCCGAGCTTGGTCGCGACGGCATCCTCGCTTGCAAGAAGGCTGAGCTCGGCGCGGTCGAAGCCGGAGCTTAGGAGTTCGTCAACCGCGGATTCGAGATCCTCAGCCTTGTGGAAGATTCCGACCACTTCGCAGACGCTCGCGAGACTAGATCGAGTGGCCATGCTACTCTCCCGTTCCCGGCGCGTGCTGCGGATGATCATTCGCAGCCGCGGCTGCTTCATCCATTTCATCGATCGCGATGATCGAATGGGCGAATGCGGCGCCCGCGCGCATCTCCGCCGCGACCCAGATCGCTTCCATCAGCTCCGTGTGCGAGACGCCGACGCGCAGCGCGGCGCGGGTGTGGCCGCGGATGCAATAAGGACATTGCGTGACATGGGCGACGGCGACCGCCACGATGTGCTTGATCTTCGTTGGCAGCGCGCCCTCGGCAAAGACGGCCTCGCTGAACTTGTGGAATGCCGCCGCCGCGTCGGGGGCCAGCGCACGCCGCGCCCGGCTGAGGTCGTGCGTCGCTTGCGGATAGAGATCGCTCATCGTTTCTCCCTCATTTGTCGGCTCGGCCGAGCAGGACATCCCTCAGTACGACTGCCTCGTTGTGGGCCTCGTCCTTCGCCCCATAAATCAAGGTCACGGTGCTCTCGCGGGCAAGGCTGCGGAGGTGCTCCAGCAGTTCGGGCCGACCGGCGAGCTCGGCACGGTAGCGGCGCCGGAACTCGCCCCAACGTTCAGGGTCGTGTCCGAACCATTTGCGAAGCTCGGTGCTCGGCGCGATCTCCTTGAGCCACTCGTCGAACCTGGCTTCCGCCTTGCTGACCCCGCGCGGCCAAAGGCGGTCAACCAGGATGCGGTTGCCATCCTCGGTTTGAGGCGGGTCGTAGGCTCGCTTGAGCCTGATGTTCGAAGCGGCGATCGAGCGGGCGATGACTCAGGCGACCTCCGAAAGCGCGCGAGCGAGCGGGCGGGAGTCCGGACGACCAGCCGCACGCTCGAACTCGACTTCGGCGAGGAGCCCTTCATGATCGCGGTGAATCACCGCCACGGCTTGCTTGCGCCCGTTTCGCAGATAGGTGATCGCGCAGTCCCGGTTTTCGATCGAGCCGTCGATCACGATCTCGTCCCATTTCTCCGCGTGGCCGACATAGGCGATTCCCAAGTCGTACTGCTCGGTCCAGAAGAACGGGACCGCATCGAACGCTTCGCGCCGCCCGAGCATGTTGCGCGCGGCAGTTTGCCCCTGGCGCTCCGCGACGACGAAATGCTCGACGCGGATCGCCTCACCGCTGTGCGGATCGGGCCACCGGGCGATGTCCCCTGCCGCGAAGACGTGCGGCGCGCTGGTCTCGAGGAACTGGTCAACCAGTACGCCCCTGTCGATCATCAGCCCGGCATCTTTGGCCAGCGCGATTGCCGGACGGACGCCGATGCCGACAACGATGAGGTCCGCTTCTATCCGCTCTCCGCTATTCAACGTTACAGCGTTCTCGTCGATCGCAACGGCCGTCCGCTCCAAGTGGAAGATCACGCCGTGCTGTTCGTGGACCGAACGAATGAAGGATCCAAGCTCAGGACCCAGCACGCGCGCCATCGGGATCGCCTCCGGACCGACGACATGGATCTCGAGGCCGCCAGCGCAAAGCGAGGAGGCGACCTCCAGGCCGATGAAGCTTGCGCCGACGATCACTGCTTTGCGGGACTCTTTCGCCTTTGCGATTAGAGCGCGACTGTCGCCGAGTGTGCGGAGATAGCAAACATGATCGAGGTCCGCGCCGGGAACGTCGAGCTTCACCGGCTCGGCGCCGGTCGCGATCAGAAGCGCGCCGTAACCCAGGCGACTGCCATCGGCGAGCTCGATTGCGCGCTGGTCGGTCTCGATCCGCGTGACGCGCGTGTCGAGCCGAACAGCGATGCCGTTCTCCCGATAGAAGTCGGCGGACCTCAGCAGCGTCCACTCCTCCGGCGCCCTGCCGGCCAGATAGTCCTTGGACAGGTTGGGCCGGTCGGCGGGCAGCGCCGCGTCGGCGCTCAGCATCGTGATCTTCCCCGGATACCCTTCGTCGCGAAGAGTCTCGGCCGCCATGTTTCCGGCCGGACCGCCGCCGATGATCACGACGGACTGGGGCAATTCAGTCGACCTCAGAGCTGGCCGAGCAGGCCGCTCAATCCTTTCCCGCGCGTAGGCAATTCCGTCGCTGACCTCGACGCGCCAGCGCGGCAGCGGGTCGCGCGCGGGCGCGCGGGACACCTCGCCGCTGCCGAGTTCGAAGCAGGCGTGGTGCCACGGACAGCGGATCGTCTCTCCAACTACAACGCCGTCGCTGAGCGGCCCGCCATAGTGTGTGCATTTCGCTCCCACCGCGAATAACGCCTCGCCGCGGCGGACAAGCAGGGCGGGCTGATCGTCGATGTGGCCGCTCAGCATCGCTCCGTCGGCGATCGACGGGAGTTCGACGCCAAGTCTGAAGTCGCAACCTTCGGGCTGCACGCTGTCGTTGCTCATTCTTGTCCTCCGCGGGCTTGGCCGCCCGCTCCAGGCTCCCCCGAATGCGCGCGTTTCGATGTCGGAAAATGTTGGGCCGTTCCGAAGGTGGGAGGCATCATGAATCCCGGGCTCCCGGAGGACGACTGCCAGGCGAGCAGGCGCCATGTGCCCGAATCCTTTCGCCACACGGCGATCGAGGGAAAATGAAAGACCTGCTGCTCCCCGTCGAGACGTGAGTGGCCGAGCATCACGCCGACAAGGATGATGACGTCGTCGACGATACGAACTTCGGTCTCGCGGACGTCGAAATCGCGATCGTAGGTTAGCGCATGGGTCCGAATGTCTCGAAGATAGGCCTGCTTGTCGTAGACCGCCCCGACGCTGCTGACGTAGATGAGCTCATCGTGAAGCAAAGGTGCAAGCGCATCCGCATCGTTCGCGCCAGTAGCTTCGATGCGGCGGCGTTCGAGTGACCGAACCAGGTCGAGGTCCGCTGTGGCCAGCTCGCTTGTGAACACGCTTCCGTCTCCCTTCTAGCTACTGGCAAGGCGCATCGCGTCGGGGCGGCGGCGGAATCGCTCCGCCTTCATCGGCCCATCGATCGAGCTGCCGCCAGGCGTCCGCCACGATCGGCGGCTGGTCTTCGTGCACCGGAAAATAGAGGTCGAATACCGTGCCCTCGCCGACGCTGCTGTCCACCGTCACATAGCCGCCGGCCTGCTTCATCAGCGCGTGCACCTGCGGAACGCCAAGCCCGGTCCCGCTGTCGCCCTTGGTCGTGAAATAGGGATCGAAGATTCGAGCAATCACGTCAGGGGGCATGCCAACGCCGTCGTCGCAAACTTGAAGCCGGACGAATTTCCGATCCCCTTCTTCGGCAATGAGCGCAGTGCTGATCCTGATCGTTCCCCCGTCGGGCATTGCGTCCCGGGCGTTCACGACCAGGTTGAGGATTGCCGCGTTGAATTGCGGTGGATCCACGAGGCATTTGGGGAGGTCGCGTGCGAGATCGAGCATGACGCGGATCCCCGGACCCGCGCCATATTTGAGAAACACCTTCAATTTGCCGAGCAAGGTGTTCACATCTTCGGGACCCGCCACCAGCTCCTGCTGCCTGGCGAAGGCGAGAAGCCGATTGGTCATCTTCATCCCGCGCTCGATTCCCTCACGGACCGCCTCGAGCGCGGAGTCGACCTTTTGAGGATCACCTGAATTTCTCTCGGCCAGGTGCAGGCCGCTTGCGATGACACAAAGTACGTTTCGGAAATCATGGGCGATGCCGCCGGTCATCTCGCCAAGCGCACTGATCTTCTGGGCCGCGCGCTGGCTGCGTTTGCGCTGCGTCATGCGGCTCTTCTCGTCAGCGGCGGGCGGATGGATCGGAACAACCGCGCTCGAATTTCGAAGGGCGGGAGGATCGGCGAGGGAAACGGACGTCATGTCGGCGCTCTCCACTGGAGCCGACCCGCTTCGGATGTTCGCTTTGTCGAACTCCACCAACGACCATGGGCGCCGCGTTGACTAAAAGCAAACGAGTATTATTGCGAGATAACAATCGAGTTTTTGTGTTTATCGGGGCGTTTATTACCGCACGACGCGCGGTGAAGGGATCAACATGGATATCAATGTCGCGCGAACATTCCTGGAAGTCGTGAAGACGGGAAGCTTCGTCAATGCGGCCACCAACCTCAACCTTACCCAGACCGCGGTCAGCGCGCGAATTCGCGTCCTCGAGCAGAATCTCGATCGTCAGGTTTTCATCCGCAACAAGGCCGGCGCCAAGCTGACTCCGGCGGGTGAGCAGTTCTTCCGCTTCGCGACATCCTTGGTCCAGGTGTGGGACCGTGCGCGGCGGGCGGTCGCAATTACGCCCGGCCAGGAGACCGTCGTCGCGATCGGTGCGGAGCTCAGCCAATGGAACCCGCTCATGCGGCAATGGCTGCTATGGATGCGAAGCGAATGTCCCCAAATCGCGATCAGCGCGCACATCGATTCCGCCGAACGCCTGATGGAACAGGTGCAGGAAGGCGCACTCGACCTTGCGATCGTCTACGCCGCTCCCGTCCGGCCGGGCGTCATCGCGGAGTTGCTGTTCGAGGAACGGCTGGTGCTGGTCAGGACTACGCCCACCGATGGTCCGTTGCGGCCCGAAGATCATGTGCATGTCGACTGGGGCGAAGAGTTTGACGCAAGTTATCATGCCGCCTTTCCGGACTCCGGCGCCGCGGTCGTTTCGATCAGCTACGGTCCGCTTGCGCTCGATTATGTTCTGGCGCGCGGCGGCAGCGGCTATTTTCGGATGGCGGCCGTCCGGCCCTACCTCGAGGACGGGCGCCTGGAACTGGTGCCCGACAGCCCTGAATTCTCTTATTCAGCGTACATGGTCCATTCAACGCGGGCGGACGAGACGGTCATTGATCAGGTCCGCACGGGGCTGCGCGCGGTCGCCGAAGGTCTGGCTTAACCGGGCGGATCTTCCTTGTCGCCGTTCGCCTCTTCATCTGCCCGCTGGTCGACGCGCATAACCCTGATGAGTCGCTCGTTACCGTCGAGATCCGGCCAGCTGATGCAGGCGCCCTCCTTCAGACCGTAAAGCGCTGCTCCTATCGGCGCCAGAATGGAAATGCGCCCTTGGGCGATGTTGGCTTGTGATGGCAGAACCAGTTGCACCTCGCGGACGCGGCCTGTCTTTTCATCCCTGAACGTCGCCCACGAATTGAGCCGAACGTAACCATCCAGGATCTCGCCGGGCCCATGCAGCTCTGCTCGCTCAATCTCCTCGAGCAGCATCGCCGCAACGACCGGCTGCTGATTTTCCGCGTTGAGTGCCAGAGTCGCCACGAGGTCGGACTCGGACGCAAGAAGATGGATGGGAGGCCTTACTCGGCCGCACTCGGACATTCTCACGATATATCTCCTGTCTCGAATTGACGATTGCGATGCCGCTGTTCAGGCCGCGACGGCGGAGGCCGCCTCCGCGAACACACCCCAGATCAGCCACGCAGTGATGAGCAGGACCAGAATGCCGCCAACCACTGCAGCACTTTCGCGCCAGTTCACGCGCAGGTCCGCCTGATGATCCTTGATGAAAGAATCCAGCTTCGGCCGGAGCCGCTCGTCCCTCGACAAGAGACCGATATCGAGGTGTCGGCCAGTCCGAACGAAGCAAAGGATTTCGCCGACCTCGTCTCTGGAAAGCCGGGGATATCGGGCCAGCAGTTCGGACGCACGTTCGCGATGCACGGCATGCGCAAGGGAATAGTTCATCTCATGAATCCTAATTGGTGTGATTGAGCGCAGCGCAGCGAATGTCAGGCGACCAGGACACTGACCCGACGAGCCTGCTCTTTGCGCACCCGGCGATTGGCGACTCTCTTCAGCTGCCGCTCGATGGCCCTTGCACGGGGAAACATGCGCCCGTCCATGTCATTGAACCGATCATCCGATGCGTAAAAGATGAAGCCGCCGGGGACACGGGCGGCAACTCCAACCGTGCGGCGATCGAACTCGACTGCAAATCGTTGCGTAATCATGGGGACTCAGCTCCGGACGCGCAGCAGTAGGCCCGGACACGGTCACGCATCCGGCCTGGGGCTGCTCGCCTGATTGAATGAGGAGAAAGCGCTCGCTCGAAGGCGATGCGCAGCTCTTTGGAGAAACCCTAAGCGCGCCCCCGGCCGCAAAGCGGCAGGACGCTCAGGGCGCTAGAGTCGTGCGGTACTGCTGCCCGGATGGAGCTGCAACCGATTGAACTGAGGATGCTCAGTCATGTCTTCGATATGGACCTGCCGCGCGGTTAATCAAGCCCGTCACGGATATCCCGTGCCAACCAAAGGACGTCATTTCTCGTGGCAATGGGGGGCCAAGGCGGCAGGAGGGTCGCTGGCCGGGAACGTGCCTCTGAGAGCATCATCCAGCGCTTGTTCGCGGCGGCCGATTTTCTCTGCCTCCGCGGCGGTAGGGACTTGGCACGGAGCGTTTTGCTGATTCCGGCTCATGGATGCATTCCGCGTCGCGATAGTGGCGATCAAGCCTGCGGCTGACTATAGACCGCTGAGGGAGTCCTGATGGATCTTATGCCTGCACTGTTCGTCGGCCATGGAAGCCCGATGAACACGCTGGAGACAAATGGATATACCGAAGCGTGGCGTGCTTTCGGACAGCATCTCCCTCGCCCTCGTACGATCCTGGTCATCTCGGCTCATTGGTATTTTGGAGCGACGGCGGTCACGGCGATGGCAAGACCGCGGACCATTCACGATTTCTACGGTTTTCCCAACGATCTTTTCGAATTCGATTATCCGGCGCCCGGAGATCCGGACCTGGCCCGCGAGGTTGCCGAAGTGGTGAAGCCCCATTGGGTCGGCCTCGACCAGGACCAGTGGGGGCTGGATCACGGAACCTGGTCCGTCCTCGCCCACATCTACCCGCAAGCCGATGTTCCCGTCGTGCAGCTTTCAATCAATGCACTGCGGCCGCTCGGCTATCATCTCGATCTCGCGGCACGGCTGGCACCGTTGCGCGAGCGCGGCGTGATGGTGGTCGCCAGCGGCAACGTGGTCCATAATCTCGGACGAGTGCAATGGAACCACCCCGATATGGCATTCGATTGGGCGAAGCGGTTTGACGATGCCGCGGTCGGGCAACTTGCCCGTGAGCCTGGCGACATCCTGAAACTGGTCGAACATCCGGATTTTGGATTGGCGGTGCCCACCCCGGATCACTTCATCCCGCTGCTCTACCTCGCCGCCCTCGCGGCTGCCGAGGATGCGCATCCCGAGGTGCTTGTGCGCGGTTATGCGATGGGATCGATTTCGATGACCTGTTACGGGCTGGGGGCCCGCGGCATTCTGTGCCGGGAGCCGGAGTGCGCTGCGCGACTGCCGGACGGCGTCCCTCCCGACCAGACCAATATGTGAGGGGCACCCCGCCGACGCGTGCCGGCGAATTTGATTATCCACCTTGAGGCACCATATCGGCAGCATGCCCAGACCATCACAAGTGCACCCCGGCAGCAGCACGGCACGCCTCCCGGCCCAAGGCCGGGACCATCCCCGCGAGCCGCACTCGGCCTAGGGAAAATCAGAGCTTTTCGGTGAGGGGGTTTTTGGGCCGTCGCACCGCACTTGTTCTCAATTCGGCTCGCCCCCTTCAAAAGGACGAGCACAATGTTTCAAAATTTCGGTGCAAAAGCATTTCCATTCGAGCAGTCGCAGTCGCCGGCACCAAGGTGTGCCGAGGAAGCTCGCGAGCTCATCAGCCGGTATCCAAATCTGAGCGAGACCGAACTCGCGCGGCTCATCAATCTGTACCGCGGGCTGTCTGCGCTGGACATGGCGCTCATACTCTCCGACGAAAGGCTCGCTCCCAGCCTGGACCGCTTCTCGACGGATCATCAATCGAGGATCAGGACGCCCTTTCGCCAATATGCGGCCCTGGTGGCTTATGCCCTGATCGGCGTTGCCGCCCTTGCCTGGGCGGCGGCATTCGCCTCATGAAGCAGCGCATCGACATCCGACGGGCGGAGACGGTTTGGCCCAGCGAGACCACCCGCCGCGTCACGAGGGTCAGATGGCGCCAGAAGCCGTAAAGATGGTCACTCGCGGCGAGCAGATGCTTGCGCTACGCAAACGGCGCATGGCTGCCGCGCATCCTTTTCTCCGGGGCGGGTTCAGGCCATTCTTCTTCGGAGGGGCGATGTGGGGCATCATTGCACTCGGCCTGTGGCTCTGCTCGATCGGCGGAGTTCTGCAATTGCCGACCCGGTTCGACCCGGTCGCCTGGCACCGACATGAAATGCTGTTCGGCTTCGTCGGTGCGGCCGTCGCCGGCTTTCTCCTGACCGCCATTCCCAACTGGACCGGCCGCCTTCCGATTGCCGGAAAGCCGCTTCTGGCTTTGTTCGGACTCTGGGCGGCAGCCCGCGTCGCGCTCCTCTTTTCAGGAACCATCGGGCTCATCCCCGCGATCGCGCTCGACGTCGGCTTCTTTGCAACTCTTACGACAGTCGGCGCACGCGAGGTGCTCGCCGCAAAAAACCGCAATCTTCCCATCGTTGCAATGACGCTGCTGTTCACGTGCGCGGACGCGGCGGACTATGCTGCCACTGCCGGCGTCATCCCCGACATCGGCTGGCAGCTCGCCATATTGCTGATAGTCGTACTCATTTCGATCGTCGGCGGCCGCATCATCCCCTCCTTCACTCGCAACTGGATGGCGAAGCAGGGCCATCGGACGGGACTCCCGACCCAGCCGGCGACCCTTGACCTGCTGGTGATCGCGGGAACCGCGATCTGCCTCCTGTTCTGGATTTTCACGCCCGCTGACAGGTTGACCGGAGTTCTGCTGATTCTCGCTGCGGCGCTTCAGCTGCTCCGGCTTGTGCGCTGGGCGGGCTGGCGGACGACGAGCGATCCGCTCGTGCTCATCCTCCACATCGGCTATCTGTGGATCCCGACCGGCCTGCTTCTGCTCGGCCTGAGCATCCTCTCCCCCGCAGTGCCGCGCAACGCGGCCGTTCATGCGCTCACCGCAGGCGCCATGACGACCATGATCCTGGCGGTCATGACCCGGGCGACGCTCGGCCATACCGGCCGGGACCTCCACGCGAATCCAGCAACCGTCGTGCTCTACGGCTGCGTGACTATGGGCGCGCTGCTGAGGGTCGCGGCGTCGCTCGGGACTGGTCTGTACAGGTTGATGCTGGACATCTCGGGCATCCTTTGGACGGCGGGCCTCGTCCTGTTCCTGATTGTCTACGGGCCAATGCTGTGGCGACCGCGCGCCGGTAATCAGGCTTAGGCCGAAGGTGCGGACGCCCGCAGGCCATTGTGCGATCGGCTGCTTTCAGGCACCTCCTCGGGGGCGCCTGGACGACCGAAACGGGCGCAAATCAGACATCGAAGTGCGTGCAGCAGCTAGTCCTCATTTGGCCAATGCACCTTGCGCTGCTGACCAGGCAGCGTCGCGCCTTCCCCCCAATACCGATCATCGAGCCACTTACGGTAGCGTTTAGGCAAGTCGTCATTTAACTGATCGAAAAGCCTCTGGTTGATTTTCCACCGCTCGAGAGATTCTGCCTTACCCGCTTTGCTGCGGCTCTTCCGAAAAGCTTCGGCTTGCTTGCTAATGTCCGCCTGCAGTTGATCTAGGTGGCTAAGGACAGTGTCCCATTCCACCTTCGCCTCTCGCGTTAGAGGGCCGCACACGCGGGCTTCACCTTTAATGAAGTCGATAAATACATCGTCCGGATGTGGGATTGGATGGGGCTCGGGCTCACCCCGATTGCGCGCCTGCTCAATCCGCTCCTCCCACGTGCACTTGTAATCAATCGCCACTCTAAGAGAATCCAGGCGAGCTTGCTCGGCCTGCGCTTCGACGGTTTGCACGAGATCCGCCAACATGCGCTGCGCGAACCGGCTGCCCTTCATCGCCGAGACACCCATGGCACGGAACACCGCTTGGATTGCGGGGAGTTCGATAATCTTCTCACCCTCGCGGATTACGACCGGGCGATATGCTTCCTGGATGAGGCATTTGTTCGCGAGCTGAGTCCTATGGTCTGGGTGGTCGTTCGCGCTCGGTTTTGGCTTGCGCGGACGCCCTCTAGGATTGCCGGACTGGCCCTTCTTGAAGCGGTGCTCGGCCGGAGGGCTTCGATATCCTACACGGGAATGTTCGGAGTTCGGCTTGCCGTCTCCGACACCCTCTTCTTCGCCTGATTGAAAAGTCATTGGTGACCTCCCGCGGCCGTGCGCATTTCGGCCAGATCTTCGAAGCGCGCGTCATCGCCGGCTCTTGCCGCGCATTTGCCCGTCAGTTGTTCCCATCGTCGGACGATCGTGTCGCAATAGATGGGATCATATTCGATGAGGCGGCCTCGGCGGCCGGTCTTCTCGGCAGCGATCAGCGTCGATCCGGAGCCGCCGAAGCAATCAAGAATGATCTCCCCTCGCCTGGAGCAATCTCGAATTGCATCAGCGATCAGGGCGACCGGTTTCACCGTTGGATGCATTGCCAGCTCGTCCGTGCGATTGGCGCCGAGCGAACTGATCCCGGCATAGTCCCAGACATTGGTCCGATAGCGGCCCGTGTCGCCCAGGCCGAAGCTGTTGGTGTGCTCGGCTGTTCCCATTTTGAAGACGAAGATCAGCTCGTGTTTCGAGCGGTAGAAGGTTCCCATGCCGCCGTTGGTTTTGTTCCAGACCGCCAGATTCTTGAGCTCTGTGAAGACCTCGTGGCCGGCGTCGAGGAGTTCGCGCATATGGCGCCAATCCATGCAGACGAAGGCGATCGCGCCATCCCGCATGACCGCCGCAGCATTTCCCAACGTGGTCTTCAGAAAGCTTGTGAATTGCTGAGGACTCATTTCGCCCGATGCGAAGGCGAATTCACGATGGCGAACCGACCCTAGGCCGCAGACGTTTCCGTCGATGGCGACATTGTAAGGGGGGTCGGTGAAAATGAGATCCGCAGTCTCACCGTCGAGCAACTTGCTGAAACAGTCCGCATCCTGTGCGTCGCCGCAAAGCAGGCGGTGCCGTCCCAGCAGCCAAACGTCCCCGTGCTGACTGTATGCTGGCCCGCTCACCTGGGGCACCGCGTCCTCAGGGATGTCAGATCCTTCCGGGTCTGATTCGCCGAGCTCATCAATCGCGAAGTCCACCTCCGCGAGACTGAAGCCGGTCACTTCGATGTCGAAGTTCAAGTCAACCAGAGCCTGGAGCTCGATGGCAAGAATCTCCCGATCCCATCCGGCATTTAGCGCCAGCTTGTTGTCAGCGAGGACATAGGCGCGCCGCTCCTCCTCTGTCAGATGGGACAGAGCGATCGTGGGGACGGTGCTCATTCCTAGAAGCTTCGCGGCTTCGGCGCGGCCATGGCCAGCGACGATCTCGCTCTGGTCCGAGATCAGGATGGGATTGGTAAAGCCGAACCGCTCGATGCTCGCTGCGATCTGCTTAATCTGTTTGGCCGAGTGTCTTCGAGCATTTCGAGGATAGGCACGAAGCTCGGCTAATTTTCTGTCGACGATCTGGGCGTGAAAAGGCACTTTGGAACCCTCCCCAAACGAACGCTCTCTTCGCCGAACTATTATAGAACAAAAGTAGCCGTTTGCATGAACGGTTATTCAGCAAAGTCCGGGCCTCATCGGCTCACAAGCAAAATTTCAAAGGGCTGTCCGCGCGTCCCTGTTTACGCCCCGCGGGTTCCCTGATCGGCCGATCTAAATTCCCTGTTCTTCGGGCTGAACGAAGCCGCCGACGTGCTCGGAAATCAGCCATTTTTGCGGCCGTTTCGGGGAATTCGGTATCGCAAATTGTATCAAATTCCCTGCAATTGCCGTGATAACAGGGAATTTAGACGTTGAGAGGGGTTATCAGGCACCTGCGTCGCGCACCATTTTCGCCTGCAGGCGGTCCGCCGGACTGCCGAAGCCGAAAATCGCGCAGAACTCGTGAGCGTAGCAGCGCTAAACCGATTGCACCTCGCCGCATTCGCGGTTCGCGGGAACCGCTTCGTCCATCCGCTTCGGCCTGGGCAGGTTGAGGCCGTTCATGATCGCGACGAACTCATCGAGCGTCTTACCGCCGCCGAGGCGCGGGTTGCGCGCTCTCTCCTGGCCGACGCTACTGACCCGCCGCTGCTGATAATCGTGGCCCGGATAGATGAGCGTATCCTCGGGGAGAATAAAGATCTTGTCGTGCACCGAGCGGTAGAGGGTCGCGGCATCGCCGTTCTGGAAGTCGGTACGCCCGCATCCGTCGATCATCAGCGCGTCGCCGGTGAACACCCGTACGCCCTCCCCCGTCCGCAGGAGATATGCGTGATGATCGTCGGTATGGCCGGGCGTGTAGAGCGGCTCGATCTCGAGGTCACCAAATACGATGGGTTCGCCTTCACGGACGGCCAAATCGGCATGCTCGGCTTGGCTCTTTTCGGGCACGGCGGCCTTGCTGCCGGTCTGATCGCGGAGGCGCGCGGCGCCCGTCACATGATCGGCATGGATGTGCGTCTCGATCGTATATTTGAGCGCGAGATCGAATCCATCGAGGAGAGCAAGATCGCGTTCCACAGTCTCGAGTACCGGATCGATCAGCACCGCTTCCCGGGTCCGCTCGCAGCCGATCAGATAGGTGTACGCCGACGATTGCGGCTCAAACAGCTGGCGGAAGATCATGGGTGCCCCCTTGCCCAGTGGCAGCATCTTAGCCCATCGGCACGGCGATGAACATTTGCGTTCTCGGAGCCGGGGCGATCGGCGGGTGGGTTGCGGCGAAGCTTGCGCTCGCCGGAGAAGCGATCATGGCGCTGACCAGCCACGGCCCCCTCGAGCGCATCGGAATCGAAGAGAACGGCGAGACGGAGACGGCGGAGCTGGCACGCTTCGATGGACCGGCTGACCTGCTGGTCGTCGCGGTGAAGGCGACCGCTCTCGCGACAGCCGCACGGTCGGCGAAGAACCTTGTGGGGCCAAACACCGTCATCCTGCCGATGCTCAACGGCGTCCCTTGGTGGTTCGTCGAGGGGATGCCGCTCAGAACGGTCGACCCCGACGGCAGCATCGCGGCTGCGCTGCCGTTGGAGCAGATCGTCGGCTGCGTCGTGCATGCCTCCTGCTATCGCTCCGGCGGCAGGGTCGTCGTGAAGCATGCAGACAAGCTGATCATCGGCGAGCCGCAGGGCGGCGAGACCACCGAACGGGTGGCCGGGCTCTTCGGTCTGCTCGACCGCGCGGGCCTCAAGCCCGACATCAGCGGAAATGTCCGGCGCGCAATCTGGTACAAATTGTGGGGCAACGCCACGATCAACCCGCTGTCCGCCCTGACCCGCGCCACCTGCGACCAGATCCTCGCCGAGCCCCAATGCCGAGCCTGGATGCTCGAGGGAATGGCTGAACTGGCGGCGATCGGGGCGGCGACCGGCTGCCCCATCAGCGAGAGCGGCGAGGACCGGATGGCAGTGACGGCGCGCCTCGGCGCGTTCAAGACGTCGATGTTGCAGGACGTCGAGGCCGGACGGCCGATAGAGCTAGAGGCCTTGGTTGGCGCGCCCCGCGAAATCGCCGCCGCGAAGGGCATCGCGACGCCCGCACTCGACCGGCTCTACGGAGTCGCCAAGCTGATGGCGGCGAGCCTTGGCCTTCTCCAAGAGTGCTCACCCTGAGCCTTGTCGAAGGGCGAGCGCTCGCATCGACAAGCTCAATGTGAGCGCATCAAAGTGGCGTGCTCACGACGCGGCCAACGCAATCGCCGAAGCCGATCCGCACCGCACCCTCACCTTGGCACCAGGCCTTCATCGTCACCTCGTCTCCATCGTCGAGGAAGCTGCGCGTCTCCCCGCTCGGCAGCTGCACCGGCTGCTTGCCGCCGTGGCTGATCTCGAGCAGCGAACCGAGTCCGCCGGTGCTGTCGGTCGATAGCGTCCCTGTCCCGATCAGGTCGCCAGGTTGGAGGTTGCAGCCGTTCGAACTGTGATGCGCGACGATCTGCGCCGCGCTCCAGTACATCGCGGCATCCGCCGAGCCGCGCGAGAGAATATGCGGCGCGAGCCCCGAAGCGCGCATCTTCTCGGTGGTCAAGGTGACTTCGAGCTGGATGGAAAGCCCACCGCTTTCGCGGTCCCCGGCATCGTCCAGATAGGGCAGCGGCCGCGGGTCGCCCGCCGGGCGCGGCGGCATGGCCTTGCGAAACGGTTCGAGCGCCTGCGGGGTGACGATCCAGGGCGACACGCTGGTCAGGAAATTCTTCGCGAGGAACGGCCCCAGCGGCTGATATTCCCACGCCTGGATGTCGCGCGCGGACCAATCGTTGAGCAGGCAGTAGCCGGCGATATGACCGGCCGCTTCGCCGATCGGAATCGGTGAGCCGAGTTCATTGCCCTCGCCGATCCAGATTCCGAGTTCGAGCTCGTAATCGAGGCGGCGGCTTGGGCCATATTCGGGCGCCTCCGCATCTGGAGCCTTGCGCTGGCCGTTTGGCCGAATCACCGGCTCTCTCGACGCACGCACCGAGCTGGCGCGACCGTGGTATCCGATCGGCACATATTTGTAGTTCGGCAGCAGCGGATTGTCGGGGCGGAACTGCTTGCCGACGTTGGTCGCGTGGTGGATGCCGACGTAGAAGTCGGTGTAGTCGCCGACGAAGCACGGCAGGTGGAAGCGCACCTCGCTCTGGCCGACAAGCTGCGGCTCGACCTCATCCCGATATTTTTCGTCGGCGAGGAGCTCCTGCAGCCGCTCTCGAAGCGCTCGCTGCGCCTGCCCTCCTCGCGCAAGCCAGCCGTTCAGCACCGGCTGCGACAGGTCCTCGCGCCAGTCCTCGTCGAGCAGGTCGGCAATTCCGCTAAGGTCGAGCACATAGTCGCCGATGGCAATCCCGGCCTGCCGCCGTCGCTCGCCGACGGAAAAGATGCCGAGCGGCAGGTTCTGAATGGGAAAATCGCTCCCCTGAGCGCTCTCGCACCAGCTGATGAGCGCCGGATCGTTGCTCCTGTCCGTCACGGCAGCTTGGCCTTCGGGAACCCCGCCCACGCCTCGTCGTAATCGGGCTGCGCATGTTCGAGGGCCCAAGCCGTCGGGCGGTACGGCCAGCAGGTTTCGACCATGAACGCCATGGTGCCTTCGATCTTCACGGGCTTCAATTCGGCCCCACTCGCCGCGCGCCAGCTGTCGACGTCGGGCCCATGGCCGCTCATCAA
>Ga0207698_10000424_pt1 | contig 24320 bp, 27 predicted proteins | sample KBSCornC22_FD_184298 | JGI IMG/M metagenome (GOLD analysis project Ga0207698, IMG submission 184298) | Corn rhizosphere microbial communities from Kellogg Biological Station, Michigan, USA - KBS Corn C2-2 (SPAdes) (version 2) | ecosystem: Host-associated > Plants > Roots > Rhizosphere > Soil ... | reverse complement strand
AACTCGAACTGAACCAGTGGGGATTTTGAAATGAACAAGTTCTTTCGTTTGACGGCGCTCGCGGCGACTGCCGCCCTGGCCTTCACGGCGACCGAGGCCGCGGCTGCCCCGGTTTCCGCCACCACCGACGCGACGGCGCATGCGCGCATCCTTCGTCCGCTGACGCTGACGAGCACGCAGAATCTCGATCTCGGCGACATCGTCCTCAGCGGCGCTGCTCCGTTCACCACCACCGTCAGCATCGACAAAGCTGGCGTGTTCAGCTGCGGCGCGAGCGTCACATGCTCGGGCACGCACCAGGTTGCGATCTACAATGTGTCCGGCACCAAGTCGCAGCCGGTGACGATCGCCGCCGGCAATGTGACCCTGAGCAATGGTTCGAGCACGCTGACGCTGACGCCCAGCTTCAATGCGAGCCTCACGCTCTCCAATTCGGGCGCGCCCGGCGACAATTTCAACGTCGGCGGCTCGATCACCGTCAAGGACACCACTCCTGACGGCGTCTACACCGGCACTTTCGCGGTCACTGCCGACTATCAGTGATCGCGTAGCGCAGCGGCTTGGCCGCGGCGTTCGGAAGGGCCGTCGGGGTTCCGGCGGCCCTTCTTCTTTGCCCGTTCGCCAGGCGTGGTTGACGGAAAATCAACCATTTCGGTCGAAACGCTGCCGTCTGTCCGCTGTAGGGAAGCGACCAAATGGCCGGCCGCATACGACTGCCATTGCTGTTCCTGTTCATGGGGGCCGTATCTGCGCGTGCCAACGCGGTGACGCAGAATGCGTCCGTGAGCGCGAACGTCGTCCGGCCGCTGACGCTCGTCTCGCTGCAGAACCTCGACCTCGGCACGATCACGCTCGGGCTCGGCACATGGTCGGGAGCGGTCGCTCGGATCTCGAGCGGCGGCGTTTTCAGCTGCGATCCGAAGCTGGTCTGCACCGGCGCACCTCAGGTCGCCCGTTACAAGGTGACCGGAAGCAACAAGATGGTGGTCCTGATCACCGCTCCCAATGTGACGTTGGTCAACCAGGCCGATTCGACGCAGACGCTGACTTTGGTCGTCGACAATCCTGGCCAGGTCACGCTCACCTCTTCCGGTGAACCCGGCAACAATTTCGACCTGGGCGGCTCGATCACCCTGAGTTCCACGACGGCGACGGGGACCTATACCGGCACCTTCCGGGTCACCGTTGATTACCAATAGACCCTCCACAGAGGGAAAATCGGTCATGGTTGACCGAAAATAAACCATTCCGGAGCAACAACCGGGCGATCGCTCCAAGATGGAGCAAAGTGGGGATCGCCAGATGTTTGCTTGGAAAAGAATGATCGTGCCGGCCGCGCTCGCGGCGGCGATGGTAGCGGGGTTCGAAGCGCCGGCGGGCGCCGGGGTCGGCGACCTGCTCGTCGCGCCGACGCGGATCGTGCTCGACGGCCGCAGGGGCGCCGAGATCGTGCTCAACAATGTCGGCGACCAGCCGGCAACCTATCGCATCTCGGTCGAGTTCAGGCGGATGACCCCTGATGGCAATCTCGTCGACGTACCCGCGCCGACAGCTCAGGAGCAGGCCGCGGCGGACATGATCGTCTATGCGCCGCGGCGGGTGACCCTTGCGCCGAACGAGCCGCAGTCGATCCGCATCGCCGCCCGGCCTCCGGCGGGACTGCCCGACGGCGAATATCGCGTGCACCTGCTGTTCCGTGCGGTCCCTCCTCCGACGCCGGTCGCCGCAAACGACGGCCAGCCGGTCAAGGGGCTGCACCTCCAGCTGATCCCGATCTACGGCGTGACCATCCCGGTCATCGTTCGCCTCGGCAATCTCCAGGTGAGCGCCGGCATTTCCAACGTCCAGCTCGAGAAGAAGGACGGCAAGGCGGAGATCGGGCTCGACCTCAATAGGACTGGGACGCGATCGACATTCGGTGAAGTCCTGGTTCTGAAGCCGGGCATTAAGGACCCCATCGCGATTCAAAAATCGGTCGCGGTCTATACCGAGCTCGGAGCGCGCCACGTCACCATCCCCGTCGATGACAATTACAAGGGTCAAATCGCCGGCCCGGTGACCGTCCAATATGTCGAGACCTATGACGACGGGAACCAGAAGATCGCGGAAACGCAGGCGGTCCTCAGGTAGGGCGCGGACCAGGCGCAAAGGAGCTTTGTCGTGCTCGCGGGCCGCAATTGGCTGCGCAAGGCGGCGATCCTGGCGGTGCTCGGCGCCGCCAGCGTCCGCGCGTCCGCGCCTGATGCTGCCGCGGCGCCTGCCTGGACTGCCGATCCCGACGAACAATTCTTGCTCGACGTCCACATTCGCCAGTTGCGGCTCGGCGACGGCGTTCGCGCCTACAACACGCCCGAAGGCACATGTGTCGTCTTAGGCGACTTTTTGACCACGCTGGATGTTCCGATGCGCATCGACTTGTCGGCAAAGAAAGCGAGCGGCTGGGCGTTCAAGGAAGCCAATAAGATCGACGTGGATTATGCCGGGCTTACAGCCACTTACGGTACCCACACCGAATCGATCGCACCTGGAACCGTCCGCGAGACGCCCGAAGGCTGGTGCGTCCAGGCGACTGCGCTGTCGCGCTGGTTCGGCATCGGCGTGAAACCGGTCACCGGCGGCTCGGTGCTGATCCTCCAGTCGGACACGAAGCTGCCCGTCGAGCTCGCGATGGAGCGCCAGGCGCGCGCGGCGCAGCTCCATCCGGCCAAATTCGATCTCGCGAGCCTACCGCAGGTGCGGATCCCCTATCGCATGTGGCGCTCGCCGGCGCTTGACTTCGTCGTCAGTGCAGGAGTGACCTATAACGCTGCGACCGGGGCCGTCGTCGACCGTCAGTCGTCGGTCTATGCCGCCGGCGAAATCGCCGGACTCTCTTACGACTCGCAGGTCGCCACCAATCAGAAGGGAATGCCCACCAATGTTCGCTTGCGGGCCTATCGTTCGGACCCCGACGGCCATTTGCTCGGCCCCGCCCAGGCGACCCACTTCGGCTTCGGCGACGTCGAGGGGTTCGACAGCAAGCTGAGCGGCACCTCCGCCTTCGGGCGCGGCGCGGTGATCACCAACCGTCCGCTCGCGACTCAGAGCGCGTTCGACCAGAGCCGATTCGAAGGCGATCTCCCGGCCGGCTGGGAAGCGGAGCTTTATCGCAACGACGAGTTACTGGGTTTCGCCAAGCCTACGTCGGACCGGCGCTATGTCTTTGATAATGTGCAACTTCTATACGGCGAGAACCGGATAAGGATCGTCCTCTACGGACCTCAGGGGCAGATCCGGACGCGGGAAGAGACGATCAATGTCGGCCAGGACAGCGCTCCGCCTGGCAAGACCTGGTATTGGGCAGGCTTCAACCAGCCCAGTCGCGACATCTTCATGCTCAACAAACCTCCGGATGGGCAAAACCTTCCGAAGGTGCAGGCGACGGTCGCGCTCGAGCACGGCATCGACGATCACACGTCGGTGGCCGCGCTCGCGCGCGAAATGCTGATCGGCGACCAGCATGTGACTTTTGTCGAGGGGACGGTCAGGCGATCGGTCGGCCTGATGCTGATCGAAGTGGGCGGCGCGCACGAATCGAACGGCGGAAATGCTGTCCGCGCCCAGCTGCTCGGCAAGATCGGGACGGTGAACGTCAACGCTCAGGCCATTATCGCAAATGATTTTCATTTGAACGGCGGCCAGGTTCAGAGCGTGCGTAATTATTCTTTGGCCCTCGATGCGCCGATCCGGCTCGGCCGAACCGAGCTTCCGGCGCATGCTGACGTGCAGATGACCGACCGCATTGACGGCACAAGGGAGCTGGACGCCGCCGCCCGGCTCTCCGCCAATTTCGAGCGGTTCAACCTCGCCACCGATCTGCGCTACCAGAAAGACCTTGTCGCCACCGGGGCGCGCCCGCCACCGCAGACGAGCGTCGACTTCATCGGCAGCGGGTCGCTCGGCAACGTGCGGCTGCGCGGGACCACGACCTTCGACATGTCGCCGATCGCTCGGCTGCGGACGGCCGACCTCGAGGCCTATTGGTCGGCAAGCGATAATGTCGATTGGGACGGCGACCTCGCCTACGATACCACCGTTCATCGGGCGAATGCGAAAGTCTCTTATATCCGGCGCTTCAACAGCTTCGCGGTCGCGCTCACCGGGGAGGCTGCGACCGACGGCTCCGTGGCCTTCGGGATCAACCTTAACTTCTCGCTCGATCCGTCGCACGGCTTCAGCCTGTCGCGCCGGCCGCTCGCGCAGGCGGGCGAAGTGCATGCGCTCGTCTACCGTGATCTCAACGACAATGGTGTCCACGATCCGGGCGAGCCGCTCGAGAAAGGCGCGGTGGTGACGACCGGAACCTTCCAGGCCGAGAAACCCACCGATGCAAAGGGCTCGGTCCTGGTCGGGGGCCTGGCGCCCTTCCAGCCGATCGCCGTCGGCGTCGACGTCTCCAGTCTCGCCGACCCGATGCTGGTGCCCAAGAAAGCCCTCCAGGTCGTCGTGCCGCGGCCCGGCGTGTCGGCGAACGTCGAAATCGGCCTCGTCGGTGGCGGCGACGTCGAGGGCGCGCTGGTGAAGAGCGGCGGGCTTGGCTTCGAGGGCGTCGGTCTCGAGCTCGTCGACTCGAACGGCAAGGTCGTGGGGACGACTCTGACCGACTTCGACGGGTTCTTCCTGTTCGAACGCGTCGGCTACGGTTCCTACACGATCCGGGTGTCGAAGGAATCCGCCGCGGCGGCAAAGATTGCATCCGAGCTTGGGATCCACTTCGTCGTCAACCCCGACAAGCCGCTCATTCGCCTTGGCACGATCCAAGCCGTCGCGCAGGCGCATCTCGCGGACGCCGGCCCCGCGTCGCCCAAATCCTCGCTACGCTAAGCTGCGGACCAAAAATTCAGCAATCCACTGGATCAGCTCGAATTTTTGATGGTGCGGTCGAGAAGACTCGAACTTCCACGGCCTTTCGGCCACAGCGACCTCAACGCTGCGCGTCTACCAGTTCCGCCACGACCGCACGTCATGAATGGTTGGCCGGCTATGGCGCCGGCGCTGGCAAGGCGCGGCCCGTAGCAAAGCGGTCCCGGCGGTGCAATGCCGGCCGGTCCGGCCTGAAATTGGTCCACATTGGCACAATAGTTAAGGCCGTGTTTACGATTATGAACGGACTGCGTTACGCGTCCCATGATGCTCTGGTTTGCTGCAGCCGCGGTCGCCGCTTCCACGCCCCAATCGAGCGGGCCGGCACCTGTCGTTGTCCAGGCGACCGCAACCGTCCGAATCCTTTCCGGTGTCCGGTTGAAGCTTGATTCGACCACCAACACCGGCGCGCCACCGGCGCATGACACGATGGTGAAGACCGACGGCACGCAGCAGCCCGCGCGCCTGATCGAATTCCAATAAGCTCAGCCGGTTGCGCCGCCGAGCGTGATCGTCAGCTCGTCACCCCCAGGCGGGACGTTGACCTCGGCGCTGTTGAAGCTTGCACTCGAACCCGCGGCCAAAGACCGTGCCGGCGGTGCGATGGTCCAGCTGTAGACAATTTTGCCGGCGCGCGTCTTGAGCTGTGCCTGGAGCGGCGGAACGTCCTGCTCCTTGCCGGTGGGATTGATCACCCGCCCGGTGACCGTGAGAAGCTCATTGCCGCTTTCGAGGCGCTGCCGGTCCATGTGCGTCGTGACCAGCGCCAGGGGGCTCGTACTGACTCCTGCCAGCCCGAGCCGAGCCTTGAACGATGGCGGCGCAAGGAACCAGAAAGCCGCCGCCAGGAGGATCACGATCACCACCACCGCCATGATCGAGACGACGGGACTGCGCCGTTTCGGCTCGACCTCGTCCCCCGGTGGGAAGGGCGTGAAATCGTCCTCCTGCGCTTCTGCTTGCGGCGGCTCTTGCCAATTGCCTTCCGCGGCGGCCGCAGGAGCCTCGGGCTTGGTCATGTCGAACGCAGCGTTCGCATAGGTCGTGCTGCGTGGTTGATCCGGTTCTTCCGGCGACTCTTCCGCGGCGGGCGCTTGCTCACTCTCGAGGGCCGCTTCTTCGTAGGCTCGTTCTTCGGCCTCGGGCCCGCTGCGCGGTTCGATCATCGTGGCCTCCGCAAGGCTTTCCTCCTCTTGCGGCTCCAAAGACCCCTCTTCTACAACCGCTTGCGGCTCCGGTTCAGGTCCTTCCTCGGCGGATTCCTCCGTATTCTGGTGCCAGCTGTGCTTGCACGCCGCACACCGCACTTGCCTTCCCTCGGGCGGAATTGCGCCCTCCTTCACTACGTAGTGCGTTCCGCAGCTGGGACAGGTGAGGATCATCGCGTCAAAAAGCCCTCTTTCGGGACGGCGAGCACACGGTAAACAGGAATGGATGGGGCTTGGCAAGGCGCGTGGGCCTTGGGCGAGCCCTCGGGAGGGACGGCGAGCTGCCAGCAATTGCCGAATTCGACAGCGTCGGCCTGCGCTACGGCACGGGCGCCGAAGTTCTGCGCGACCTCGATTTCCGCCTGGCAAATGGCGGCTTCTATTTCCTCACCGGACCTTCGGGCGCGGGAAAGACGTCGCTGTTGAAGCTCCTCTACCTCGCGCAGCGGCCGACGCGGGGCCGAATCCGGCTGTTCGGCGAAGAGCTGAGCGAAGCGCCGCGCGAGTCGCTGCCGCCCTTCCGCCGCCGGATCGGAGTCGTGTTCCAGGATTTCCGCCTGATCCGGCACCTCTCGGCGTTCGACAATATCGCGCTGCCCCTGCGGGTTGGCGGGGCGACCGACGAGGAGGTCGAAGGTCCGGTACGCGAGATGCTCGCATGGGTCGGGCTAGCCGATCGCGCCAGCGCGCGGCCGCCGACGCTTTCCGGGGGCGAGCAGCAGCGAGTCGCGATCGCTCGCGCCGTGATCAACCGTCCGGAGCTGCTGGTCGCCGACGAGCCCACCGGCAATGTCGATGCCGAAATGGCCAGCCGCCTGCTGCACCTGTTCACCGCGCTTAATCGGCTTGGGACCACCGTGGTCGTGGCCACCCATGACGTCGGCCTGATCAGCGCCACTCCAGGCGCCCAGATGATCAGGCTCGACAACGGCGGGCTGGCCGATCCGACCGGAATGCTTCGCAACCCGCCGTCGAGGCGCGGATGATGCTCGACTGGCTCTTCGCTTCACCGGCCGACCGGCGGCTGCTCGGCAGCGGCCGCTTCCGTGGCCCCACCCCCTGGGTCATCGCGATCATGAGCTTCTCGATCATGCTCATTGCCGCCACCGGGCTGGCGCTCGCCAGCACGGCTGGGTCGCTCAGCCGTTCGATCGAGGCCCGCTATGCGGTCGAAGTCCCGAACGGGCAGCAGGATCTCGACGCGCTAGTCGGGATTTTGAAGTCGTCGCCGGGCGTGATTTCGGTCCAGCCGGTGCCGGAAAGCGACATGCGCGATACGCTCCAACGCTGGCTGGGCCCGGCCGCGCAGAGCGCCGACCTTCCGGTGCCGGCGCTGATCAATTTCGACACCAGGCCTGGAACGGACATCGCCAAGATTCAGCAACGTGTGCAGGCCATCGCGGCAACCGCTCAAATCAGCGCTCATCGCGACAGGGTCGCGCCCCTGCTTCGCTCGATGCGCGCATTGCAGTGGCTCGCATTTGGTCTCGTGCTGCTTCTGAGTGGTGCGGCCACGGCCGCGGTTGTCCTCGCTGCGCGCGGCGCGCTCGACACGCACCGCTTTACCATTGAGGTGATGCACGGGATCGGCGCGACAGACCTCCAGGTGACGCACCTGTTCCAGCGCAAGATCGCGCTCGACGCGCTGGTCGGAAGCCTAAGCGGGGCCGCCGCCGGCGCTCTGGTCATTCTGCTGCTGGCAAGTGGAGCTTCGTTTGCCGGCGAGCTGACGAGCGGTGCGACATTGTCGCCGATCGACCTGTTCGCCCTTTTTCTATTGCCGTTTGCGCTGACGGTGCTTGCTACCTGGGTTGCCCGAATGGCGGTGCTCGCGGCACTGCGCGAGACATTATGATCAGTCGCATCGCTGCGCTCCTGCTGTTGCTATATGCGCTCGGCTTCGTCGTTTTCGCGTTCACGCTCGGGAAGCCGGCGGCGGCGACGGCGCGGCGGACCGACGCGGCGGTGGTGCTGACGGGTGGGAGCGGGCGCATCGAGCATTCCATCGACGTGCTTCGGCAGCATGAGGCTGGCCGGCTGCTGATTTCCGGAGTGGACCCGTCGGTGACCAAGGCCGATCTGGCTCGGCGGATTCCGGGAAGTGCGAAGCTGCTCGAATGCTGCGTCGACCTCGGCAGCGAATCGGTCGATACCCGCTCGAACGCCGAGGAAGCGAGCCGCTGGCTCGCGCAGCACGGCTTCCACTCGCTGCGGCTGGTCACCAGCGACTGGCATATGCGCCGTGCGCGCTATGAGTTCGGGAGAGCGCTCGGCAGGCGCTATGAGGTCGTGCCCGACGCGGTGCGGACCGAGCCGAGCTTCTTCACCCTGTTCGGCGAATATAACAAATATGTGCTTCGGCGGATCGCCGCCTGGATCGACCTTTGATGCCGTTCCTGCGCTCGCTGCTCTACGCGGCGATATTCTATCCGGCGACAATCCTGTGGTGCGTCATCGGCCTCCCCGTGAGCCTGTTGGGGCGAGAGCCGACGCTCACGGTGGTTTTGCGCTGGGTCGATTTCCATCACATGCTCGCGCGTTATGTGCTTGGCATCCAAACGCGCGTCGACGGACGAATCCCGTCGGGCCCCTTCCTGATCGCCGCCAAGCATCAGTCGATGTTCGAAACGCTCGAGATGGTCCGCATCTCGCGCCTGCCGATCATCGTCATGAAGAAGGAGCTTTCGGACATTCTGATCTTCGGCTTCCTGACGCGGCGTTATGGCGTCATTCCGGTGGAGCGCTCCGCCGGCGCAAAGGCGCTGCGGGCGCTGGTCGAGGAGGGGCGGCGGGCGCTCGCAAGCGGTCGGCCGGTCATCATCTATCCCGAAGGGACACGCGTGCGGCCCGGAGAGACTCCGCCGGTCAGGCCCGGTTTTGCCGCGCTCTACCGAACGCTCGCGCTTCCAGTGATCCCGGTGGCGATCGACAGCGGGCGACTGTGGGGGCGCGGCTTCGTCCACCGCAGCGGGATGGTTACGTTCAGGGTTGGCGAGACGATTCCCCCCGGTTTGCCACGCAAGGAAATCGAAGCGCGGGTGCATTCCGCGATCAACGCGTTCGAATCACCAGGACCCACTACCGTCTAAATTGCAGTCGGTCGGATTATTCCTCAATCGTCCGGCGCTCGTTCAAATGCCAGACCTCGCCGTCGAAACGGTCTTCCTGCTGACCGAACTGCACAAGCGTGCCTTCCGGTGCACCAAGCTCGGGCAGATGCAGCCGCAGCAGCGACCGCGCGCCATTCACATCAGTGGCGTCCACGTCGAGAATGCAACAGGCGATCTCCGGAGCGGCTCCCAAATCATCTTCATCCGGTTCGTAGTAAAGCGTGCCTCCGCCGACGCTGCAGCCGAGACCGGTGAGCCGCAGCTCGGCATCCACATGGATGCTGAAGCGATAGTGCCGTTCGAAAGGATCGATGTCGCCCAGGATGACCACGGTCATGTACGTGCAGTCGTCTGGGTCCTCCATCTTTTTCAGGACACCTTCGAGGAAGCGCTCAATCATCCCCTTAGCCGCGCTCCGAGCTTCTCGGCCGCGGCCACGATTCGGCGTGAAATCTCGCCGATCTGCTCATCGGTGAAGCTCTTTTCTATCGGCTGGAGCGTGACTTCGAAGGCGAGTGAGAGCCCTTCCGGAGTCTCGAAGCGGTCGAACAGGCGAACGCCGGCAATCGCCGCCTTGTCGGCGCCGCGGAGCGCCCGGAGCAGATTGTCGGCTGCGAGCTCGGCGGGAACGATGAAGGCGAAGTCGCGGCTGACCGGCTGGAGCGGGGACGGCGCATAGGCCGACCGTGCGCGTCCGCTCGAGCGGCTTGGCGGCACCGCATCGAGATAGATTTCGGCGGCGACGGCCCCTGGCGGCGCATCCAGGCTCTTCTGGAGGGCCGGGTGAAGCTCCCCGAAGGCTGCGAGGACGCTCTTCGGCCCCAAGCGCAAAGTCGCGGAGCGGCCGGGATGCCAGGTTGGCCCGGCGTCAGGGAAAACCTGGAGGTTGTCGACCGGTGCGCCCGCTGCATCGAGCAGGGCCATCACCTCCGCCTTGGCATCGAAGGCGTCGAACGGCTGCGCCTTGCCCGATTGCCAACCGCGCGGCCGGCGCTCGCCCGCGAGGATGAAGCCCAAGGTCGGGTGTTCAGAGTCGCTGAGATAGCGGCGGCCGATCTCGAACAGGCGCACCGACGCGGCGCCGCGGTCGAGGTTGCGCCGCGCCGCCGCGATGAGGCCAGGCAGGAGCGAGGGGCGCATCACCTTCATCTCCTCGCTGATCGGATTGGCGAGGCGCCAGTCGCCGCCACCGAACGCCGCCGCTTCGGCTTCCGAGATGAAGCTCCAAGTGACCGCTTCGTCGAGGCCCCGCGCTGCCGCGGTCCGCCGAACGCGGCGCTCCAGCAGCTGCGAGCGGGTCGCGGTCGGCCTGGCGACGCCGGGGGCGCGTTCGAGCGGGGTCGAGGGCACCCGATCATAACCGGTAATCCGAGTGATCTCCTCGACCAGGTCGGCCGGACCTTCGACGTCACGCCGCCACGTCGGCACCGTCACGTCGGTACCGTTCACTCCGAAGCCGAGGCTTTCGAGGATCTGCTTCTGCGCCGATTCCGGCACTTCGATCCCACCGAGCGCCTTGGTCCGGCCGAAATCGAAAGCGATCACGCGCTTCTCCACCGGCGGATCGCCCGCGCGGATCACCGCCGAGGCTTCGCCGCCGCAGATGTCGAGGATCAGGCCGGTGAGGATCGCCAGCCCGTCGTCGAGGAATGCTGGGTCGACGCCGCGCTCGAAGCGGCTGCGCGCATCGCTGGTGAGGCCAAGCGCCTGGCCGGTGCGGGCGATCCGCTCCGGCGTGAAATAAGCGACTTCGAGCATCACATCGGTGGTCGTGTCGCTCACGCCGGAATCCTCCCCGCCCATGATCCCGCCAATGTCGTGGACCTGCGCGTCGTCGGCGATGACCGTCATGAACGGCTCAAGTGCATATTCCTTTTGGTTGAGGGCGAGCACCTTCTCGCCCGACTTGGCGGCACGGGCGGTGAGGCCGCCTCTGAGCTTGGCAATCTCATAGGCGTGGCTCGGGCGGCCGAGGTCGATCATCACATAATTGGTGATGTCGACGAGGGCGGAGATCGGGCGCTGGCCGGCGGATTTCAGACGGCGCTGCATCCACTCGGGCGACGCGCCGTTCTTGAGACCCTTGATGGCGCGGCCAAAAAAAGCGGGGCAGCCCTCCGGGTCCTCGATTCGCACCGGCACCGGGCAGGGAAAGCCGCCCTCGATCTGCGCTGCAGCCAGCGGCTTGAGCGTGCCAAGCCCCGCTGCGGCGAGATCGCGCGCAATGCCGCGCACGCCCATCGCGTCCTGGCGGTTGGGGGTGACGTTCACGTCGAAGACCGGATCGTCGAGGCCGGCATAGGAGGTGAAGGCCTCGCCGACGGGCGCATCGCCGGGCAGCTCGATGATGCCGCTATGGTCGTCCCCGAGCTCGAGCTCGCGCGCCGAGCACATCATGCCGCGCGATTCGACGCCGCGGATGGACGCGACCTTCAGGGTCAGATCGCTGCCGGGGATGTAGGCGCCCGGCGGTCCGAACACTCCAAGCATTCCGGCGCGCGCATTGGGCGCGCCGCATACGACCTGGATTGTCTCGCCGGTGCCCGCATCGACGGTGAGCACCTGGAGCTTGTCGGCCTGCGGGTGCTTTTCCGCCGTCAGCACCTTCGCGATGCGGAACGGCGCGAGCGCTTCGGCGGGGTTGGTCAGCTCCTCGACCTCGAGGCCGATATTGGTGAGCTTGTCGGCGATTTCTTGCGCCGAAGCAGCGGTCTCGAGATGCTCCTTCAACCACGAGAGCGAGAACTTCATGCGCCAACCCCGCCCGAGAGCGTCGGCACGTCGAGCGCTCGGAAGCCGTAATGCTTGAGCCAGCGGATATCGCCGTCGAAGAAGGCGCGGAGATCGTCCATGCCATATTTGAGCATCACCAGCCGATCGATCCCGCAGCCGAAGGCGAAACCCTGCCATTCATCCGGATCGAGCCCGCAATTGGCGATGACGCGCGGGTGGACCATGCCGCTGCCGAGAACCTCCATCCAGCCTTCGCTTCCGCCGACAACGCGCCGGCCCTTCTCCATTGACCAGCCGACGTCGACCTCAGCGGACGGCTCAGTGAAAGGGAAATAGCTCGGCCGCATGCGCAGAACGACATCGTCGCGCTCGAAGAAGGCCTTGAGGAAAGTCTCGAGCGTCCATTTGAGGTGGCCGAGCGTGATGTGCTTGTCGATGACCAGTCCCTCGACCTGGTGGAACATCGGCGTGTGGGTGGCATCGCTGTCGGAACGGTAGACGCGGCCGGGGGCTATCAGACGGATGGGCGCGCCTTGCTCTTTCATCGCGCGGATCTGCACCGGCGAGGTGTGGGTGCGAAGGACTCGCGGTTCCTCATCGGGCGAGCGCGGTTCGAGATAGAAAGTATCCATCATCGCCCGGGCGGGATGACTCTCTCCCATGTTGAGCGCGGTGAAATTGTACCATTGGTCCTCGATCTCGGGCCCTTCCGCGACCGAGAAGCCCAAGTCGGCGAAAATCTCGGCGAGCTCGTCCATCACCTGGCTCACCGGGTGAATTGTGCCCGAGACGCTCTCAGGCGCGGGGAGCGATAGGTCGATCCGTTCGGTCCCGAGCTTGCGCTCCAGCTCGGCGGCTTCGAGTGCCGACTTGCGCTCGGCAATCGCCGCAGTGACCTTCTCGCGAAGCGCATGGATCTTCGGCGCTTCGCGGGCTCGCGTCTCCGCGTCCATCGTGCCGAGCGACTTCAATTTGGCAGTGATCTCGCCCGACTTGCCAAGTAGCGAAACCCTGACCGAATCGAGCTCGGCCAGATCGTCGGCGGCGGCAATGCGGTCGAGCAGAGCGTCTGACATGCGACGCGCCTTAGCCGCGCCCTCAAGCAAAATGCAAAGGCGTGCTACAGTCGCTCGCGATGAGCCACTGGCCCGAGCTGAGCGTCGAGCGCGATCATGAGACTCTGAGCATCCTGCACCTCGCAGCGCAGATGCTCGGGAAGATCCGCGTCGCACATGCGCCGTGGATGAACCACGGCTGGCATGTCGCGCTTCAGCCCAACGCGCGCGGCCTCGGAATCCTGCCGACAGCGGCGAGCGGGGGACGGACCTTCACCCTGACGCTCGATCTCTGCCGCCACGCGATCGTGCTGTGGATCAGCGACGGCGGGCGCGAGGAGCTGCCACTCAATGCCGGAAGCATCAGCGCGCTTTACCGGCGGCTCGTGGATCTGCTCGAGCGGCACGACCTCCCGTCGAGCTTCAATGGGCGGCCGAGCGAGATTCCCGACGCGCTCTCGTTCGCCGAAGATAGCGAGCGCAGAGACTATGATCGCGATTCAGCCGAACGGTTCAGAAGCGCGCTGGCTTCGATGCTGCCGGTGTTCGCCCGCTTCCGCGCCGGATTCAGCGGCAAGGCCAGCCCGGTGCACTTCTGGTGGGGCGCGTTCGACCTTGCCGTCAGCCGCTTTTCCGGACGCAAGGCGCCGCCGCACCCCGGCGGAATGCCCGGCCTGCCAGACCGAATCACCCGCGAAGCCTATAGCGACGAAGTGAGCAGCGCCGGCTTCTGGGCCGGCGGAGTGACCGCGGCCGAACCCTTCTTCTACAGCTACATCTATCCGGAGCCGGAAGGCTTCGGCACCGCAAACGTCGTCCACGGCAAGTACGACGAGACGTTCGGCGAGTTCGTCCTGCCTTATGCCCAAGTGCGCGCTTCAGCCGAGCCGAAACGCATGCTCGCCGAATTCTTCCAGTCAACCTACGACGCCGCGGCGGACCTTGCGCAATGGGATCGCGCAGCGCTCGAGCGGGAGCCGGTGGCGCCGTAAGTTAATTCCTCCCCACGAGCTTCGCTCGCAGGGAGGAAGTCACGCCGCCTTCTTTTCCAGCGCCGCTTTCGCCTGGGCGATGATTCCGCCGAACGCTTCGGCTTCGTGCATCGCGATGTCGGCGAGCACCTTGCGGTCGAGGGTCACGCCGGCGAGCTTCAGCGCGTGGATGAATTGGCCGTAGGTCATGCCTTCGGCGCGGACGGCGGCGTTGATCCGCTGGATCCACAAAGCGCGGAAGCTCCGCTTCTTCACCTTGCGGTCGCGGTAGGCGTACTGGCCGGCCTTCTCGACCGCCTGGCGGGCGATCCGGATCGTATTCTTACGGCGGCCGTAATAGCCCTTCGCCTGGTCGAGGATGCGCTTGTGCTTGGCGCGGGTGGTTACACCCCGTTTGACTCGTGCCATCTAGCGGCCCTCCTTACTTCAGGCCGTAGGGCGCCCAGGACTTCACGCGCGCCACATCGGCTTCGCTGAGGATCTCGGTGCCGCGATTCTGGCGGATATATTTGGCGTTGTGGCTGATCAGCCGGTGGCGCTTGCCGGCGACCCCGTGCTTGATCTTGCCACTGGCGGTGACCGTGAAGCGCTTCTTGACGCCGCTCTTGGTCTTGAGCTTGGGCATTTTCGTCTCCTGACGTTCTTGAACGGCCGCGGCAGCCCTTGTCGCCGGGCGCGTTCGATTGATTCCAGAGGCTGGAAGAGCGCGGGCCTATAGAGCGCACGAGGCGCCAAGGCAACCTACCAGGGCAGCTCAGACCCGTTGCGGCGGAGGAAGCGGCCGCTGTCCTCGATCGTGAGGCGGTCGATCAGCGCGCGCATGTCGCTCACGCTTTGTTCGCTGGTGATCTCCGCGCCCGAGCCGCCCATCCGGGTCTTCACCCAGCCGGGGCTGAGGACGACGGCGGTCACTCCGCGGGGCCTGGCTTCGAGCGCGAGACAGCTCCACGCCATGTTCAGCGCCGCCTTGGAGGTCCGGTAGGGCACCCACCCGCCGCCATTGTCGCCGATGCTGGCCATGCCGCTGGAGATGGCCACGGCCTTGCCCTTCGTCCCAACTAGGCGCGGGAGCAGCGCTTGCCCCAGCTGGTAAGGCGCGATCGCATTGACCATCATCATCGCCTGCCAGTCGCGGGCGTTCCCGGCGCCGTCCGTGTTCATCGGATGATTGGTCCCGGCATTGGCAATGAACAGCTCCAGCGGACCACCTTGGTTGGGAAGGCTGCGACCGCGTCGGCATCGGAGAGGTCGAGCGGTTCGACTCGAACGTCCAGCCGGTCGAGCTCGGCGCGCGATTGCCGCGCTGTCGCGATTACGGTCCAGCCGGCTTCGGAATATTGGCGCGCGAACTCGAAGCCGATGCCGCGGTTCGCGCCGGTGATCAGAACATTGGGCATGTGCCCGAAACGCCGAAGCTACAAAAAGGCTCAGTCTCTTGAGCGAGGGCTCAGTGCGCGGTCGTATCCTGGACCAGCAGCGGCGGCTGGCTGCTGGCGGATGCGAGCCCCTGCGCGAATGCAGTCGCCGTGACCAGAATCAGCACAAGCTTGATCATGGCGCAGTGATGCGCCGCCAGTGGTGAAGAAAGGCTAAACCCTACTCAGCCGCGTCGAGCGTCGGCACCACAGCCGCCGACTCGATCTCGGCCGCTTTCGCTTCGACCAGCCTCACGATATGGTCGATCATCTCGGCATCCTTGACGTGATGGTCGGTGACTCCGGAGAGATAGACCATGTGCGTGCCGTTGCCGCCGCCGGTGATCCCGATGTCGGTCTCGCGCGCTTCGCCGGGGCCGTTGACGACGCAGCCCAGCACTGAAAGCGACATTGGAGTCTTGATGTGCTGGAGGCGTTCTTCGAGCGCCTCGACGGTGCGGATCACGTCGAAGCCCTGGCGCGCGCAGCTCGGGCAGGAGACGACCCTGATGCCTCGGCTGCGGATTCCGAGCGTCTTCAAGATTTCGTAGCCGACCCGGACCTCTTCCTCCGGTTCGGCCGAAAGCGACACGCGGATGGTGTCGCCGATCCCCGCCCACAGCAGCGAGCCCATGCCGATGGCGGACTTGACCGTTCCGCCGATCAGGCCGCCGGCCTCGGTGATTCCGAGGTGGAGCGGGCAATCGACGGCATCGGCGAGTTGCTGATAGGCGGCGACGGCGAGGAACACGTCGCTCGCCTTCACCGCCACCTTATAGTCGCGAAAGCCGTGGTCCTCGAGGATTCGGATATGGTCGAGCGCGCTCTCGACCAACGCCTCAGGACAGGGCTCGCCATATTTTTCGAGCAAATCCTTTTCGAGGCTTCCGGCATTCACCCCGATCCGGATCGCGCAGCCGTTGGCGCGCGCGGCGGCGATGACCTCCTTGACCCGCTCCTCCGAGCCGATGTTCCCCGGATTGATCCTCAGGCACGCGGCGCCCGCGTCGGCGGCTTCGAGCGCGCGCTTGTAGTGGAAGTGAATGTCGGCGACGATCGGCACATTCGCCGCGCGCACGATCTCCTTCAGCGCCGCCGTCGATTCCGCGGTGGGGCACGACACCCGGATGATGTCGACGCCCGCCTCCTCGCAGCGGCGGATCTGGTCGATGGTGGCCCTTGCATCCTCGGTCGGCGTGTTGGTCATGGTCTGGACGCTGATCGGCGCGTCGCCGCCCACGGGGACGGAGCCGACCATGATCTGCCGCGACTTGCGTCGCTCGATATCGCGCCAGGGACGAATGGAAGTCATGAATGCCTCTCAGCGGGCATATAAGCGCTTGATGAGGCGTGGCAAAGCCGGCGGAGCCAGGCTCAGAAGCGAATCGCCACTCTTATCTCATTGTGTTAACAGCGCTTAACGGGACTCGCTGGGGGAATGGCCAATGGCCAAGCTTGCCCGACTGCCGCGATCAGAGCGCTCGGCTGCGTTGGAGCCGGCGGATGATCGCGTGCCGCGGCTGCGCACCCGCTATTATGCGTTCCTCAGCTACAGCCATAAGGACAAGGAGCTTGCCGACTGGCTCCATCGCGAGCTCGAAAAGTTCCGGGTGCCGAGCTCGCTCGCCGGAAAGCTGACGGCGAACGGCGTCGTTCCGCGCCGGCTCACGCCGATTTTTCGCGACCAGCACGACCTTTCGGCGGGCGACGATCTGGCGGTCGAGATCGAGGCGGCGCTGGCGGCTTCGCAATTCCTGGTCGTCCTCTGCTCGCCGACCGCGGCCACATCGCGCTGGACGAACCTCGAGATCGAATCGTTCAAGCGGACCCGTCCGGAAGGTTGTGTATTGGCTGCGGTCGTCGCGGGCGAACCGTTCGCGAGCGACATCCCGGGACGCGAGGACGAGGAGTGCTTCCCGCCCGGCCTCAGGTACAAATATGACCGGCGCGGACACCGCACGCAAAAACGCGCCGAGCCGCTGGCGGCCGATTTCCGTGACGGCGGCGAAGGGAGCAGACGGCTCGCGTTCCTCAAGCTCGTCGCTGGAATGCTCGGGGTCGGCCTCGACGAACTGGTCCAGCGCGAGCAGACGCGGCGTCAGCGCCGGCTGGCGATCCTTGCTGCCGGGTCGCTCGCCGGAATGGCGGTGACCAGCACGCTCGCCGTCACCGCCATCCAGGCCCGCGACGCAGCCCGCGAACAGAGGCGGCAGGCGGAGAGCCTGATCGAATTCATGGTTGGCGACTTGCGGGGTAAGCTCGAACCGATCGGCAAGCTCGACGTCCTCGACGGCGTCGGCTCGCGCGTGCTCGCTTATTACAGCAAACAGGACACGAGCCAGCTTTCCGACGATGCTTTGCTTCAGCGCTCGCGAGCGCTGAATCTGATGGCCGAGGTCGCCTTCAACCGCGGCAATCTCAACGAAGCCGAAGGATTATATCGTCAGGCGATGGCCGGGACCGCGGAGGCGGTGCGCCGCTCTCCGAACGATCCGGAGCGCATCTTCGATCATGCGCAAAACGTGTTCTGGGCCGGAGAGGTGGCCCGCTTTGCCGGACAGCCCGGCAAAGCTGAAGCGTCCTATCGCGAATACAAGCGGCTCGCCGACCAGATGGCTGCACTTGCGCCGGACAATCTCAAATACCGGATGGAAGTGCTCTACGCCAATGAGGATCTCGGCATCTCGCTCTACTATCAGCATCGCTTCGCAGAAGCGGCTAGCCAGTTTGGTGGGTCAATCGAGCCGATGGATAAGCTGGCCTCGCTCTATCCGGCGAACACAACCTACCAAAAGGAATTCGCGACGCTCCTCGCCTGGTTCGCCGATGCGGAGCGGTCGCAGGGCAATGTCGATGCCGCAATTGGCGCGCGGCAGCGGCAGGTCTCTTCGCTCCAGCGGCTCCTGCCCGAAGCAGCGGATTCCGACGCCCGCTCGCGATTGATCGCGGCCCATGAGGGACTGGCCGTCGCGCTTACGGAAAAGGGCGAGACTGACCAAGCGATTCAGGAATTCCATGCGGCAATCGAAGAGGCGGAGAACCTCATCCCGATCGAGCCGCACAATGCTCAATGGAAGAGCATGGCCGCCGATGCACGACTCCAGCTTGCATTGACTCTTCTCTCGCTGGGGCGCCGCGAGGAAGCAGCCCAGCAGGCCGGAGCCGGATGTGCACTCGCGGTGGGCCTGCCTTCGACGTCAGCCGCCGCCAAACCGCGCCTGGGAATGTTGTGCGCCATGATGCGGGCGCGGCTTGCGCTCGCCGCGGGAGCGACGGATCAGGCGCTGGCACTTGGGCAGCAGGCGCTTGCGGCCGCCCCGACGGTGCACACTCAGGACCCGATCAGCGATCGATATTCAATTGCCAACATCTATCGGCTGCTCGGCGATATTCGCCAGCGTGCAGGGGATTCCGCGGCTGCCAAATCCGCATGGACGACCGGCTTGGGCCAACTTCAGCCAGATGTTGTCGAACGGCCGGTTGAAATGAGCGGCCGGCTGGAACTTCTTCAGCGGCTGGACCGGACGGACGAAGCGGCACCGCTTGCTGCGCGACTGAAGACGATCGGCTATCACAGCTGGATGTAGTGAAAACGGAGAGGGGGGATGAATGTCCAGATCAAAGGCGGTAATGCATCCGGTCCCGGTGCTCGCGACCAAGGACGCGGCCGGACAATATCATTTCAAACCTCAATCCGATCTTTGGGATGAATCCGAGCAGGAGTTCGTCTTCCACAAGGACCGACACGGAATGAAGGTCCACGATTACCATTTGATCGAGTTCGTGCTCGACGATCAGACCGGCGACGGTCTTAAGTTTCCGCCGATTCCGCATGATGCGATGTGGGTGGCCGAGGGGGCGGATCGTGCGAACCGCACGTGCCCTGATATGGACACCGTCAGCAATTACGACGTGATGGAGCCGATCTGCGTCTGTGACGGTGGCGAACGCCTCATTGTCCGGAACGACAATCCGCGGAAGGAAGATTGGGCCTTTACGCTCAACTTCGTGAAGCGCGGTGAAGATGACGCGGACCGCCGACGATATGTCAATTGGGACCCCGGCGGCGTGAACCAGGACGGCGGGCAGGCAGAATGATCATGTGGAAGTTTTTGCGTTCGTTATTCGACAGGAGAGACGAGATGGACGAAGTGCGCTGCCAGGATCATGACAGAGACGAGGCTGCCAAACGAAGACCGCAGCTTCAGGGGGAGCATTTTCCAACCAAGCCCTGGGAGGTCGAGGTCGACGTGACCTTGACCTCTGCCGGGCCGCCGGCAGTATTCGATATCCAAACCTGCTTACCGCGAGACGGAGACGGAAACATCGTCTTCCGCAACAACGGACGGCCGGGCTTTAGCGTCAAGTTCCGCTTTTACGACAACACCAACGATGGACAGGGCAGCGGCTACACATTCCCGCAAGGGGCGAATCAGAACGATGCGATCTGGTCGCAGCTCGGCGAAAACAATTGCCCCCAGGATCCGGGCGCCTGGGACGTGTTCGACAAGCAGAGCATCTCCGTTCAGCAAAATGGGGCGACGCTGGTCGTCCGCAACCCCAACCCCAAGCTGCAGTCAGGAGATGGGCAGGGCAAGTTCACTTACACCCTGAACGTCACTCAAACTGGTGGAAAGCCGTATCTTCCGCTCGATCCGGGCGGCGTCAACATGAACGGGGGCAGCGGGCTGAGCCGGGATTAGCGAGTGAACGCACCAACCGCCGTCGTCTTCCAGCCGGCCGAAAGCGGAACTGCCCGGCCGGGCCCGCCGCCCGTCCCGTTCGTCCTTTCGGTCGGGGTGACTGGTCACCGCGCCGAGGCGCTCGACGGGGACGATATCGAACGGCTTCGCGAGCGCGTACGCCACGCTCTGCTCATCATCGAGCAGGCTGGCCGGGCGCTTCTCGAACGCGAGCGCGATTGCTTCGCGCCGGGACCGGCGCGGCTGCGGTTCGTGTCGCCGATCGCCGACGGAACCGACCAGATCGCCGCGGAACTTGCGGTCGAGCTCGGTTGGGAGCTGCAGGCGATCCTGCCGTTCGCGCGCGAGCGTTACCGCGAAAGCCTCGCCAGCCAGGCCGCTCGCGAGCGCTTCGACGCACTGCTGCAGCGAGCGAGCTGTTCGCTCGAGCTGCCAGGCGATCCGGATGACAGCGTCGACGCTTATGTGATGACAGGGCGGGCGACCGTGGCCCATTGCGACGTGCTCATCGCCGTCTGGGACGGCAAGCCCCCGCGCGGCCGCGGCGGGACCGCCGAGGTCGTCCAGCTGGCGCTGACTCGCGGAACCGCGATCGTCCATGTACCGCTCGACGCGGGAAGCGAGATTCGCGTGCTGTGGGCCGCGTTCGATCCGACCGTGGTGACGGTCGCTGACGATCCTGGAGTCGCTCGGCCGCTCGATGCCGAACATGTCGACACGTTGCTCGCCGGGCTGCTCATGCCGCCGCCGGACAAGGATGAGCAGCACTTCCTCAAGCATTTTCTCAAGGAGCGGCCGCGGCAGATCCGCGCCCGGATCGAATATCCGCTGCTGCTCACGGTCACCGGCGTTCGGCGGTTCCGAACGCGCGACCTCACCGACAAGCATAGCGCCAAGATGATCAGCGACGAATGGCAACGCTATCGTGCCGGCTGCGTCGAGGCGCACAACATCGTCGCTCCAATCGACGCGCTCGAGGAGGCCTACAGCTGGGCCGATCGCTTGGCGACGCATTTCGCGCAGACCTACCGCAGCGGCCATATCTTCAACTTCGTCTTGGGCGGCGTTGCCGTGTGCCTCGGCCTCAGCGCATTCATGGCGCCGCACCTCAAGTTCGAATTCGCCGCGATCGAAATGGTCATCACCATGGCGATCATCGCCAATGCGAAGGTCGGCACGAAGCTGGAATGGCATCGCCGATGGCTCGACTATCGCCAGCTCGCCGAGCGGCTGCGGCCGATGCGCAGCCTCAAGCTGCTGGGTATCGCGGCGCCCGATCCTCCGGGCACCGAGACGAACCCGGTGGCGAACCGCTGGATCGACTGGTACGCGAGCGGCATCTGGCGGGCGATGGGCTGCACCTCGGGTTCGATCGACCGCGATTGCGCGGCTCGGCTCGGGCGCGCCATCGCCGATCACGAAGTCGCTCCGCAAATGTCGTACCACGAACGGAACGCGAATCAGATCGAGCTGCTCGACCATCGACTCGAGCAGACCGGCACGGTTTTGTTTGCCGCTACTTTGGTGGTGTCCGTCGCGACGCTGGTCGGCCTCGCCGTTGGCGCCAATTTCGTGAACATTTATGGCAATTGGTTCACTTTGGTCTCGGCGGGCTTTCCGGCGCTCGGCACGGCGGTATTCGGAATTCGCTTCCAGGGAGACTTCGGTGGCGACGCGGTGCGTTCGATGGCGACGGCGAACATTTTGCGCCAGCTCGACGAGGAGCTTCGCAAGGACGTCAGCCTGTCGCGTGCCGCCGACCTCGCCGAGCAGTCGGCGCGGATCATGCTTTCCGACCTCGACGAATGGCGGCTGGTCAACCAGCAGCGCGACCTTTCGGTCGGCTAATCCTCCTCTCCGCAGCGCCAGCGCCAGCCGCCCTTGGTGGTTCGGGCGGTAATGATAATGAATAGGAGGACGAGGGGAACGAGTGCCGCGATCAGCTGGATCGGTTGATGACGCATACTGAAAGCGATCACCAATATGAGAGCAACGAAGCCGATGAGCACGGCCCAGCCTTGCCAGCTGATCGGCAGTCCCGCGCCATAGCCGTAGCGCTTCGGGGAGAACCATTCGGGACCGTCGCTCATTCCTTGGTCTCCTTGGCCGGCCGGCCGCGCCTCCGCGGCGCCGGAACCTTGAGTTTCACGCCGCGGGCGCCGAGCGCCTCCCGAAGCAGGCATTCGACCTGGGCATTGACGCTGCGCAGCTCGGCCGCCGCGCAGCGCTCGACCGCCGCCCACAGCGCCGGATCGACGCGCAGCGGATAGGCCTTGCGCTCGCGGTCGGCCATCGCGCCGCGCCTATTGGTACAAAGTGCCGGTGTTGAGCACGGGCTGGGCGTCGCGCTCGCCGCACAGCACGACCATCAGGTTCGAGACCATTGCCGCGCGGCGTTCGTCGTCGAGCTCGACCACTTTCTTTTCCGACAGCGAGGCGAGCGCCATCTCGACCATTCCGACCGCGCCCTCTACCAGGGTCTGGCGAGCGGCGACCACCGCCTGCGCCTGCTGCCGGCGAAGCATCGCGCCGGCGATCTCGGTCGCATAAGCTAGATAGGTGAAGCCGCACTCGTCGATCGTAATGCCCGCAACCAGCAGGCGGGCCTGAAGCTCCTTGCGAAGCTCGACCCCGACCTCTTCGTGATTGCCGCGAAGAGTCACCTCCTGGTGGGTGAAATCGTCATAGGGGTAGCGCGACCCGATCGTCCGGATCGCCGCTTCGACCTGGACACGGACGAACTGCTTGTAATCGTCGACGTCGAACAAGGCCTGCGCCGTATCGACCACGCGCCACATGATCTGCGCGGCGATGTCGATCGGATTGCCGCGAAGGTCGTTCACCTTGATCTTTTCGGAGATGAAGTTGTTGGCTCGGACCGAAACCTTCTTCTTCGCCATCCACGGCCAGGTCCAGCGCAGGCCGGTCGTGCGGTCGGTGCCGCGATAGTCGCCGAACAGCGTGATCGCGACCGCCTGGTTGGGCTGAAGCATGTAGAAGCCCGGCATCACCAGGATGAAGGTCGCCGTCGCGACGATGATGATTGCGAAGCTCAGCATGTCGTGGGCCGTGCCGATCCTCTGAATGCCGTAGATGTCGGCGAGGATCGCCAGCAGCAGCACAATCAACATCACATAGCCGCTCGAGGTCGAAGCCTCGCGCTCGCCGGTTGCGGTCAATGCAATGACTTTTCCGTCGGCCACTTTCGCTCTCCTTAAATTTGATATCATAATAATATGCCAGATGTACCCGTGTCAACTGGCGGTCCGGAGGAGCGCTCGCTATGGCGCGGCGATGACCGAGAGACGCTGGCGATTGGTGATCCATGGCGGCGCGGGATCGATGCGTCCCGGACGGCTCGATCCCGAGCAGGAGCAATGCGCGCGCGTGGGTCTCGAGGCCGCGCTCGCCGCGGGAGCCGCGATTCTGGAAAAACGAGAGCGGGCGCTCGACGCGGTCGAAGCGGCGGTTCGCGTGCTGGAGGAGGATTCGTGCTTCAACGCGGGCCGGGGCAGCGTGCTGACGGCGAGTGGCTGTATCGAGCTCGATGCAGCGATCATGGACGGAAAGACCCGGGCCGCGGGTTCGGTTGCCGGGCTTAGGACAACGCGCGCGCCGATCAGCCTTGCGCGCCGGCTGCTGGACGAAGGGCCGCACGTCTTCCTCTCGGGAAAGGGCGCCGACGAGTTCGCGCGCGGCTCGGGGCTCGAGCAGGTCGAAAACGGCTGGTTCGAGATTCCCGAGCGTCGGAGGCAGCTTCACGAGCTGCTCGGTGAGGGCGGATTCGACGATGAGATCAAATATGGGACGGTCGGCGCGGTCGCTGTCGACGTCGACGGCCATGTCGCCGTCGGGACCTCGACCGGCGGCCTGACGGGCAAACGCTGGGGCCGCGTTGGCGATTCGCCGCTGATCGGCGCGGGGACTTACGCGGACGATCGCTCGGCCGCGGTGTCGGCGACCGGATCGGGCGAATATTTCATCCGCGCCGTCGCCGCGCACCAGCTTGCCGAGCGCGTTCGGCTCGGCGGTCAGTCGCTGCAGGAGGCGCTCGACGCGGTGCTCGCCGACGTCGCCAGCCTCGGCGGCAAGGGCGGGCTGATCGCGGTCGCTCCCGATGGTGAGGCCGCCTGGGGATTCACTACTCCCGCCATGTACCGCGGCATGGCCGACGCGAGCGGCCGCACCGTTCGAGTCTATTC
>Ga0207698_10000423_pt1 | contig 24351 bp, 17 predicted proteins | sample KBSCornC22_FD_184298 | JGI IMG/M metagenome (GOLD analysis project Ga0207698, IMG submission 184298) | Corn rhizosphere microbial communities from Kellogg Biological Station, Michigan, USA - KBS Corn C2-2 (SPAdes) (version 2) | ecosystem: Host-associated > Plants > Roots > Rhizosphere > Soil ... | reverse complement strand
CGACAGCTGCACCAGCGCCACGTGGCTCACGTTGGGCAGGATGTGGTGGAACATGCGCGAGAAGTTGGAGGCGCCGATCGCCTGCGCGGCCTTCACGTACTCGCGGCTGCCGTGCTTGATGTACTCCGCGCGGATGAGGCGATAGATGCCGGTCCAGCCGGTGAGCGAGAGGATGAGCACGATCGGCACGATGCCCTTGCCGAACTTGCCCGTCGCGGCCGCCACCGCCGCGAAGGAGAGGATGAGCAGGATGTAGGGGATGGAAGTGAAGATGTTGTAGAACCACTCGAGCAGGTCGTTCACCCATCGGCCGAAATAGCCGGCGGCGGCCCCGAGCATGGTCCCGATGGAAACGGCGAGGAGTGCCGCCAGGAGGCCCACGAAGATCGAGACCTCGGCGCCCTTCACCGCCTTCTGCAGCACATCGCGTCCCCACTTGTCGCCGCCGAAGGGCAGTGTCTCGGCGCGCTTCGTTTCCGTCACCGCGATCTTCGCGGCGCGCTCCTCCCACTCCTTGTAGCGCGGCGCCAGCGGATCGACATCGGAAAGGTCCACGGGCGGCGACTTGGCGGCGGCGGCCTTCTCGGCCATCGCCTTCGCCTCGAGGTTCTCCGCGCCGGCGAGGAACGAGGGATTCGCGTACGAGACGCCCTTCTCCCGGTTCCAGTCCTTCGCGATGAGCCCGAAGTACGAGGCCGCGATCATGACCAGGAAGAAAACCACGATCACGAGCGACACCATGCCGACGGTGTCCTGCCGCAGGCGCCGCCAGGCGAGCGTCCACAGGCCGGGCGATTCCTGCGCGGGAGGCGGAGGCTGTACTCCCGACGGAACCTGCCCGGGAGCGGCGATGACCCCGGACGAGGATTGCTGCAGCTCTTTGCCGGCGCTCATTTGAAGCTCACTCTCGGGTCGACGAACTTGTACATCACGTCGACCACCAGGTTGACCACCATGGTGAGGATGGCGAGGTAGACGGTGACCGCCTTGATCACCGGGAAGTCGCTGCGATTCACGGCCGTGATGATCTCGCGGCCGAGCCCCGGGATGGAGAAGAACACCTCGAGCAGGAACGAGCCCACGAAGACGCCGGGCAGCAGGATGCCGAGGTTGGTGAGGATCGGGATCATCGCGTTGCGCAGCACGTGCTTCATCATCACCGCCTTCTCCGGCAGCCCCTTGGCGCGGGCGGTGCGCACGTAGTCCTGGTTGATCTCGTCGAGGAAGAACGAGCGGTAGAGGCGCAGCTCCGGCGCGAGCCCTACCGCAACGGCGAGCATGATCGGCAGCGGTGCGTAGCTGGTGAGGTTCCTCACGAAGCTCTCGCTCCATCCCTGCACCGGGAACCAGCCGAGCACGAAGCCGAAGAGCCACTGGAACACGATGATGTAGACCAGGAAGCTGATCGACATCGCGGTGGTGCAGACGATCATGATGACGCGGTCGGTGAGGCTGCCGCGCACGTACGCGACCATGATCGCGAACAGCACCGCCAGCGAAGTCTCGATGATGAGCACCGGCACCATGATCGTGAGCGTGGGCCCCACGCGCGTGAGCAGGATGTGCGACACCTCCTCGTTGGTGGACCAGCTGCGCCCGAAGTCGAACGTGAAGACCTGCTTCACGAACACCAGGAGCTGGTACCAGTAGGGCTGGTCGACGCCCAGCTGGCGGCGGATGTTGGCGATCTGCTCCGGGTTGGAGATCTTGCCCGCGAGGACCTGCGCGGGATCGCCCCCCACCCAGTTGAACAGGAAGAAGATCAGCAGGATGACGCCGGCGATGGTCGGGATCATCTGCCAGAGCCTTCGAATCACGTACGCCGTCACGTCGCGCTCCCTATTGGCCGGCTACCGGGACGTGCCGGCGTGCTGCGCGGCCACGTCCAGGTCCAGGTACTTGAAGTTGGTATACAGGATCGGATGCTTCTTGTAAGCCTTCACCCACGGGTACTGCAAGTGGTTGTAGATGCGGTGCACGCCCAGCCGCCACGGGGCGTACGCGAGCAGCAGGCGGTTCATCTCGCGGTAGAGGTGGTTGCGCTCGGGGCTGTCGGGGATGGTGAGCGACTTCTCGTACAGCCGGTCGAACGCGGGCAGCCTGAAGCGCGCCTCGTTGGACTGGTTGGTGTTGGGTCCGTAGAGGAGCTGCAGGAAGTTCTGCGCATCGGGATAGTCGGCGATCCACGCCGAGCCGCTCATCTGGAAATTGCCCACGCGCTTGTCGTTGAGCAGGTCCGCGAACTGCACGGCGAGCGCCTCGATGCGGATGCCGACTGCCGCGCCGCACTTCACCCACAGCTCGGCCAGCTGCCTCGAGTCGCTGCCGATGTTGTATTTGTACTGCAGCACCAACGGCCGGCCGTCGGGCAGGTCGCGCCAGCCGTCGCCGTCGCGGTCGACATAGCCGTACATGTCGAGGAGCGCCTTGGCGCGGGGCACGTCGGCGTCCGAAGCGGGGGAGCGCAGGTCCGGGTCGTAGCCGACCACGCCCGGCGGCACCGCGGACTGCGCCGGCATCGCCTGGCCCTTGCGGACGATCTCGATCTCCGCGTTGCGATCGTGCGCCATCACCAGCGCCCGGCGCAGCGCCACGCGCTCGGGCGTATAGCCGCCGAGCGGATTCGGCTGGCCGTTCACCACCTCGTCCACGTTGAAGACGTCGTACGTGATCTCCGGCTGGAGCTCCCGGAACACGTGCACGCCCTCCTTCTCGAGCGAGGGCGCGAGCTTGCCGCGCGGCAGCACCTGGTTGATGAACGATGGCGGCGTCTCGTCGAGGATGTCGTGCTCCTTGTTCAGGAACGCGAGGAAGCGCGGCTGGTCGTCCTCGATGGGATAGATCTCGACGCGGTCCAGCAGCGGCAGGCGCTTGCCGTGCAGCGCCTCGATGGCGCGGCGATCCCATTCGTCTCCCGGATCCGCGTACTGGGTGTCGAGCTCGTAGCCGCGATGGTTGGGGTTGCGCTCGAGGACGATCTTGGCCCGGCGCACCCACTCGCGCAGCACGAAGGGACCCGTGCCCACCGGGTGCGCCATGGTGTCGGAGGCATACGCCTCGATCACCTCGCGCGCGACCGGCACCACGTTCGGCATCGCGAGGACATAGAGGAAGTTGTAGTCCGGCTCCTTCAGCTTGAAGCTGATCACGTACCGGTCGCGCACCTCGAGGCCGGCCACCTTCGCCTCGTAGTCGAACTTCCCGCTCTTCTTCGCCTGCTCGGCGAGCTCGTCGAGGCCCACCAGCTTGTTCTCGAACAGCCACTCGTAGGGGCTGCGCAGCGCCGGGTCGCGGAAGCGCTTGATGGAGTACTCGATGTCGTTCGCGGTGAGCTCGCGCTTCTGCCCCTTGAAGACCGGATCGTCGGCGAAGTAGATGCCGGGGCGGATGCGGAAGGTGTAGCGCGTGCCGCTTTCTTCCGGATCCGGCACGCGCTCCGCGGTGAGCGGCGTGAGCTTCACGGGGCGCGCGAGGTAGTCGTAGGTGAGCAGCCCCTCGAAGATGTTCTCGCAGATGCCGACCGAATAGCGGTCCTGCACGCGCTGCGGGTCGAAACCCGTCTCCGCGGTCCGGAAAGCGATGCGCAGCACCTTCTGCTGCGCCTGGGCGAGCGGCATTCCCAGGACCAGCAAGAAGGCGGTGAAGAGCGCGAGGAGGCGAAGCGGACGCAAGGCGGGAAAGGAGGACAAAACTTCTGAATTATAGCGGTTCAGGGGGGTAAAACCGCCGCGCGATACCGCCGGAAATCCCATTTTTACCCCCGGTGAAGCCCTAATGAAGCTCGCGCGCCTGCCGCTCGGCATCGATGTCGGCGTAGCGGTATCCCTCATGCAGGAACGGGTGCTTGCGCCAGCCGCGCACCCAGGGCTGCAGGAGCTGGTTGCGCACGCGGTGCACGTTCAGGATCCAGGGCGCATAGGCGAGGACGAGCCGCGCCATCTGCTGGTAGATCGCGGTACGCTGCGCCCCGGGCGGCAGGAGCGACGCCCGCTCGTACAGGTCGTCGAACTCCCTCAACTGGAAGCAGCCGTCGTTCGAGGTGCCGCAATTCGGGCCGTAGAGGAGCTGGTAGAAGTTCTCGCCGTCCGGATAATCGGCGCCCCACGAAAGCTGCCAGCTCTGCAGGAGCCCCAGCTTCGCCTTCTTCCGGTTTTCCGGCCACTTGGCGACCTGCACCTCGACCTTGATGCCGATCGCCTCCAGGCATTTCTGCCACAGCGCGCTGTAGTTGCGGTCCTCCTGCGAGGGCTGCGTGGTGTAGACGAAGACCAGCGGGCTGCCGTCGGGGCTGTCCCGCCAGCCGTCGCCGTCGCGGTCCACGTAGCCGTACATGTCGAGCAGCGCCTTCGCGCGCGCCGGGTCGTAGGCCTTGCCGATGGTGAATTTCGGGTCGTAGCCCAGCACGCCGGGCGGCAGCGGCGATTGCGCCGCGATGGCGCCGTTGTTGCGGATGACGCGGATCTCCTCCTCGTTGTTGTACGCGAGCGCGACAGCCCGGCGCAGCGCGACCTTCTCCGGCGTGTACCCGCCCCAGCTCGGGTCCTTCATGTTGAAGTACAGGTACACGAGGTCGGGCTCCACGCTGCGCATGAGGCGCACGCCGCGCTTGTCGAGCCACGGCGCGATGCGGCCGCCCGGAATGGCCATGTTGATGAACTCGCTCGGCACGTTCACCCAGTCGAGCTCGCGGTTGAGGAATGCGAGCCAGCGCGGCTGCGCCTCCTCGAGGATCGAGACCTCGACCCGGTCCACCATCGGCAGGCGCCTGCCCTTCACCTGGGCGTAGAGGGCCTGCGCCTCGGCGTCGTCGGGGGCGGGCTCGGCCTCGAAGTGCTCCTCGCGGAAGCGCGGATTGCGCTCGAGCACGATGCGCGACGAGCGCTTCCACTCCGCGAGCACGAACGCTCCAGTGCCCACCGGGTGGGCGCCGATATCGTCGCCATAGCGTTCCACCACCTCGCGCGCCTGTGCGCCGACGTTGGGCATGGCGAGGATGTACAGCAGGTCGTAGTCCGGCTTCTCCAGGTGCAGGCGCAGGGTGTAGCGGTCGACCACCTCGATGCCGGCGATGGGCGCGTCGTAGTCGAAGCGCCCCGACTTGCGCGCCTGCGCCGAGGCTTCCGCCACGCCCTTGATGCGTCCTTCGATGAGCCAGAGGTTGGGAGACGCGACCTTCGGATCCACGAGGCGCTTGAGCGCGAACTCGTAGTCCGCCGCGACGAGCTCGCGCGGCTTGCCCCCGAAGGCCGGGTCGTCGGCGAAGAAGATGCCGTGGCGCACGTGCAGCGTGTACGTCCGCGCGCCGTCGGTGATCTCCGGCAGCGCCTCGAGCGTCTGGGGCCTCAACTTCGCGGGGGAGGCGAAGAAGTCGTAGGTGAGCGGCGCCTCGAAGATCTCCTCGGTGATGCTGTTCGAGTAGAGGTCCGAGGTGAAAGCGGGGTCGAAATTGGTCTCCGCGATGAGGAACGCGGTGCGCAGCACCCTGGTCTGTGCAAAGGCGACGGACGCCACGAGCAGCAGCGCAAGCGCCGCCACCGAATGCGCTAGACTGCCACGCCGTCTCTGCACTCGATCCATCTCACAATTCTAGGGGAAGGACACCGCTGCATGGGCTTCCTGCAAGGAAGGCGCATCCTGGTCACCGGGATGCTTTCGAACCGCTCCATCGCCTATGGCATCGCCCGGGCCTGCGCGCGCGAGGGCGCCGAGCTCGCCTTCACCTACCAGGGCGAAGGCATCCGCGAGCGCGTGCTGGACCTCGCCCGCGAGTTCGGCACCGACCGGGTGTTTGCCTGCGATGTCTCCGACGACGCGCAGATCGAGGCCGCCTTCGCCGGGCTCGCCCGGCAGTGGGACCGCCTCGACGGCCTCGTGCACGCGATCGCCTTCGCGCCGCGCGAGGCGCTGAAAGGCGATTACCACGAGGCCACGAGCCGCGAGGCGTTCCGCATGGCCCACGACATCTCGAGCTTCAGCCTGGCCGCGCTCGCGAAGGCCGCCGTCCCCATGATGCCGCCCGGGGGCGGGGCCATCGTTACGCTTTCTTACCTCGGGGCCGTGCGCTCGGTGCCCAACTACAACGTGATGGGGCTCGCCAAGGCGAGCCTCGAGGCGGGCGTGCGCTACCTGGCCGCGAGCCTCGGGCCGCGGGCGGTGCGCGTGAATGCGATTTCGGCGGGGCCGATCAAGACGCTCGCCGCGGCGGGCATCGGCGGCTTCTCGAAGATCCTGCACTTCGTGGAGAAGAGCGCGCCGCTGCGCCGCGGCGTGACCATCGACGAGGTGGGCAATACCGCCGCCTTCCTCCTCTCCGACCTCGCGAGCGGCATCACCGGCGAGATCGTCTACGTGGACGCGGGCTTCAACACCACCGCCGCCGGCCTGACCGAGGACTAGGCCCGGGACTTACTGCTGCGCCTGGCTCTTGCGCTCGAAGGCGTCCTTGCGGACCTGCACGCCGACGCGCTCGCGCAGGCTGGAGAGCGTGGCCTCGAGCTCCTCGACCGCGACCGCGTCGCGCAGGCGCCCGCCCATGGCGTCGCGCTGCGCGGGATCGACCTTCTCGGGCTCGATCACCTTGCTCACCTGCACGAGCGAATAGCCCACCGGCGTATCGGTGCCGACGTAGCCGGGCAGCTTCTTCGCATCCACGCGGAAGGCGCGGTCGATCACCTGCGGGAAGAGCCCGCCGGTCTTCTGCCGGTTCACCGCGAGCGGCGCCGGCCACTTGAGGCCTGCGTCCTTGCCTTCCTGCAGGAGCTTGAGCTTCGCCTCGCCGTCGGCCTTGGCGAGCTTGAGCGCTTCCTCGCGCTGCAGCCGCTTCTCGATCTCGGCACGGACGGTATCGAACGGGCGCTGCTCGGCAGGCTTGTGCTCGATCACGTGCGCGGCCACGAGCACGCCGGGCGAGACTTCCACCGCCGAGGTGTTGCGCTTGGCCGAGATGGCATCGCTGGAGAAGATCTCCGCCTGCAGCTTCGGGTTGGCGAGCAGCGGCACGCCGGGCTTGCCCTTGAGGATCCACGGCGACTGCTGCACGGTGAGCTTGAGCGCGTCGGCCGCGGGCTTGAGGCTCGCCGACTGCTCGTAGACCATGTTCGAGAAGGTCTCCGCGGCCTCGGCGAACCTGCGCTGGCCGGCCTGCTTCTTCATCGTGGCTTCCAGCTCCGGCGTGGCCTCGGCGAGCGACTTCACCTTGGAGGGCTTGATGTCGGTCACCTCGATCACGTGGAAGCCGAAGTCGGACGCGACGGGCCCCACGATCTCGTCCTTCTTCGCCTGGAACACCGCGTCCTCGAACGGCTTCACCATGGAGCCGCGGCCGAAGAAGCCGAGGTCGCCGCCGTTCACGGCGGAGCCCGGATCCTGCGATTCCTTCTTCGCGACGTCGGCGAACGCCTTGGGATTCTTGCGCACCTGGTCGGCGATGGCCTTCGCCTTCGCTTCTGCCGCCTTGCGGTCCGCCTCGCTCGCATCCGCCTTGACCGCTATGAGGATGTGGCTCGCGCGCCGCTGCTCCGGCTCGCCGAACTGGCCGCGCTGCACGCCCTCGTCGTAGGCGCGCTTCACTTCCTCCGCGGGCACCGCTTCCTTCGCCGCGAGAGCATCGGCCGAGAGCTCCACGTACTCGACGCGCACCTGCTCGGGCGTGGTGAACTCCGGCGTGTGCCCTTCGTAGTACGCCTTGAGCTGCTCCGGGGTGAGCTTCACCTGCGCCGTGTACGCGTCCGGCGTGAGGTTCACCACGCTCACCTCGCGCGTCTGCTCCGAGAGCTTCACGAAGCTGTCGAGCACGGCCTTGGGCACGAACGCGGTCTCGACGATGGCGTTGCGGAACTGCTGCTGGCGATAGTCGGCGCGCAGGCGGTCGTCCAGCCCGACGGGCGTGAGGCCCTGCGCCTTCGCGACCTGGTTGTAGCGCTCCTGCGAGAAGCGGCCGTTGTCCTGGAAGAAGGGCTCCGAGGCGATGCGCTCGGCGAGCACCTTGTCCGGGATGCGCACGCCCGCGCGCTCCGAGCCGACCGCGACCAGCTTCTCGTTGATCAGCTTGTCGAGCACCGAGCGCTTCACCTCCGGGTTGTCCATGAGGGAGGCATCGAAGTTGCCGCGGAACTGCTGGCGGTAGACCTCGGCCTGGTTGCGCATCGCCTGGTCGAGCTCGGTCTGGCCCACGCGAGCCGACCCCACCGAAGCGACGGTGTCCCCGCCCACGGGCGACCTGAAGTAGTAGTCGATGCCGAAGAGGCCGAAGGGGATGATCAGGAAGAGCGCGAAGAGGAAGCGGACGATCCTCTTGTTGCCGAATTCGCGTATCTGCTCGAGCATGGGATGGGCTTCTTGGGTAAAGGGCTGAAGCCTCTCGGCTTCAGCCCTTCGATCTGGCGGAGTGGACGGGACTCGAACCCGCGACCCCCGGCGTGACAGGCCGGTATTCTAACCAACTGAACTACCACTCCAGCACTGGATTGGACAGCCTTGCGGCTGGTGGGTGCTGAGGGGATCGAACCCCCGACATTCGCCTTGTAAGGGCGACGCTCTACCAGCTGAGCTAAGCACCCCGGCACAGCACCTGCGAAGAGGACGATTTTAGCGGAAAAATAGCGGGTTTTCCAGCGGGACGGGGCGCGCCGCCGCCGTCCCCGCAAAGGCGGGGACCCAGGCAACCGCGTCGTGCTAGTGCTTGGTGACGACCGGCCGGGCTTCCGGGGCGGGCGCGGCCGGAGGCGTGGCCGGCGCGGCTTCGGGCAGCGGCTCGGGCTTGCGCTCCAGCGCCCGCTCGAGCACCGCGTCGAACCAGCGCACCGGCACGATCTCGATCGCGCTCTTCACCTCGTCCGGGATCTCCTGGAGGTCCTTCACGTTCTCCTCCGGGATGAGCACCGTCTTGATGCCGCCGCGGTGGGCCGCGAGCAGCTTCTCCTTGAGGCCGCCGATCGGCAGCACCTCGCCGCGCAGCGTGATCTCGCCCGTCATCGCGACATCGCAGCGCACCGGGATGCCGGTGAGCACCGAGGTGATCGCCGTGGCGATCGCGATGCCCGCCGAGGGGCCATCCTTCGGCGTGGCGCCCTCGGGCAGGTGGATGTGGAGGTCCAGCGTCTGGTAGAAATCCTCCGGGATGCCGAGGCGCTTGGCACGCGCGCGCACCACGGACACGGCCGCCTTGATCGATTCCTGCATCACGTCGCCCAGCTTGCCGGTGGTGACGGTGTTGCCCTTGCCGGGGAGCTTGACCGCTTCCACGGTGAGGAGCTCGCCGCCGACTTCGGTCCACGCGAGGCCGGTGACCTGGCCGATCTGGTTTTCCTTCTCGGCGATGCCGTACGTGTACTTGCGCACGCCGAGGTACTTGTCCAGGTTCTTCGAGTTGACGGTGATGTGCGAGCCTTCCTTCTTCTTCACCAGGATCGACTTCACCACCTTGCGCGAGATCTTGGCGATCTCGCGGTCGAGGCCGCGCACGCCAGCCTCACGCGTGTAGTAGCGCGTGATGTCGCGCAGCGCGCCATCCGTGATCGTGAGCTCGCCATTCTTGATGCCGTTGGCCTTCACCTGCTTGGGCAGAAGGTACATCTTGGCGATGTGGAGCTTCTCCTCCTCGGTGTAGCCGGAGAGGCGGATCAGCTCCATCCGGTCCAGCAACGGGCCCGGGATGTTGAGCGTGTTGGAAGTCGCGACGAACATCACGTCCGAGAGGTCGTACTCGACCTCGACGTAATGGTCCACGAACGTGTGGTTCTGCTCCGGATCGAGGACCTCCAGCAGCGCGGACGACGGATCCCCGCGGAAGTCCATGCCCATCTTGTCCACCTCGTCCAGCAGGAAGAGCGGATTGCGCACGCCCACCTTGGACATGTTCTGCAGGATCTTTCCGGGCATGGAGCCGATGTACGTGCGGCGGTGGCCGCGGATCTCCGCCTCGTCGCGCACGCCGCCGAGCGACATGCGCACGAACTTGCGGTTGGTCGCGCGCGCGATCGATTGCCCCAGCGACGTCTTGCCGACGCCGGGCGGGCCCACGAGGCACAGGATGGGCGCCTTCAGCTTGTCCACGCGCTGCTGCACCGCGAGGTACTCGACGATGCGCTCCTTCACCTTCTCCAGGCCGTAATGGTCCTGGTCGAGGATCTTCTCGGAATTGGTGAGATCGTTGGAGACCTTGGTCTTCTTCTTCCACGGCAGGCCCACGATCGTGTCGATGTAGTTGCGCACGACGGTGGCCTCGGCCGACATGGGCGACATGAGCTTCAGCTTCTTCAGCTCCGCCTCGGCCTTCACGCGCGCTTCCTTCGGCATGTGCGCGGTCTTGATCTTCTTCTCGAGCTCGTCGATGTCCGCGCCTTCCTCGGAATCGCCGAGCTCCTTCTGGATGGCCTTCACCTGCTCGTTCAGGTAGTACTCGCGCTGCGACTTCTCCATCTGGCGCTTCACGCGCCCGCGGATGCGCTTCTCCACCTGCATGATGTCGATCTCGGTCTCGAGGAGCTGCAGGAGCTGCTCGAGGCGGCGGCCGACGTTGAACATCTCGAGGATCTGCTGCTTCTGCTCGAGCTTGAGCGGCAGGTGCGCGGCGATGGTGTCGGAAAGGCGGCCGGCGCCGTCGATCCCGGAAAGCGAGGTGAGGACCTCGGGCGGGATCTTCTTGTTGAGCTTCACGTACTGGTCGAACTGCGCCAGCAGCGTGCGGCGCATGGCTTCGACCTCGTTCGAATCGGGCTCCTCGGTCGGGATCATCTCGATCTCGGCCTCGAAATTGGCCTTGTCGGTGAGCACCCGGACGATGCGCGTGCGCTGCACGCCTTCCACCAGCACCTTCACGGTGCCGTCGGGGAGCTTCAGCATCTGCAGGATGGTCGAGACGGTGCCGACCTCGTAGAGGTCCTCCGGGTTCGGCTCGTCCTTGGCGGCGGACTTCTGCGCCACCAGGACTACGTTCTTGCCCTCCTCCATCGCGGCTTCCAGGGCCTTGATCGACTTGGGGCGACCCACGAACAGCGGGATCACCATGTGCGGGAAGACCACCACGTCCCGCAGCGGCAATAGCGGCAGGACACGGGAGTCGGCGGAGAAGGAAGCGGTCATTTCGGTTTCCTGGTCAGGATGCTCAATACGTTGGGTCGGGCAACGGCCCGATCAAGCCCCGCGGGGGCGGCAGGAGGGATCGGGAGCAGGCTCTACTGCTGGCCACTCGCGACCTTCGGCTGGTCGGAGTAGATCAGCAGGGGCTTCGCATCGCCGGCGATGCTGCCCTCGTCGACCACCACCTTCTGCACGTTCGCGAGCGACGGCAGGTCGAACATGATGTCGAGCAACGCGTGCTCGATGATCGACCGCAGGCCGCGGGCGCCGGTGCGGCGCTCGAGGGCGCGCTTGGCGATGGCCGTCAGGGCATGGTCGCGGAACTCCAGCTCCACGCCCTCCATGAGGAGGAGCTTCTGGTATTGCTTGACGAGCGCGTTCTTGGGCTCGGTGAGGATCTTCACCAGCGCGCTCGAATCGAGCTCGTCCAGCACCGCCACGACCGGCAGGCGCCCGACGAACTCGGGAATGAGGCCGTACTTGATGAGGTCTTCGGGCTCGACCTCGTGGAGCAGCTCGTTCAGCACCTGGCGGTTGCTGGTGGAGCGCACCTGGGCGCCGAAGCCCATGCTGGTGCGGTCCGTGCGGTTCTGGATGACCTTCTCCAGCCCGCCGAATGCGCCGCCGCAGATGAAGAGGATGTTGGTCGTGTCGACCTGGACGAATTCCTGGTTCGGGTGCTTGCGCCCGCCCTGCGGCGGCACCGAGGCGATGGTGCCCTCGATGAGCTTCAGCAGCGCCTGCTGCACGCCCTCGCCCGACACATCGCGGGTGATCGAGGGGTTGTCGCTCTTGCGGGAGATCTTGTCGATCTCGTCGATGTAGACGATGCCGCGCTGGGCCTTCTCCACATCGTAGTCGCACTTCTGCAGCAGCTTCTGGATGATGTTCTCGACATCCTCGCCGACGTAGCCCGCTTCCGTGAGGGTGGTGGCATCCGCGATCACGAACGGGACGTTCAGCAGGCGAGCCAGGGTTTGCGCGAGCAGCGTCTTGCCCGAGCCCGTGGGCCCGATCAGCAGGATGTTCGACTTGGCGAGCTCGACATCGTCCTGCTTGCCGCCGGTCTTCAACCGCTTGTAGTGGTTGTACACCGCGACCGAGAGGATCTTCTTGGCCTGGATCTGGCCGATCACGTACTGGTCGAGGATCTCGCAGATCTCGTGCGGGCTGGGGAGGTCGCTCTTCGCGGCCTTCTGGCCGGTCTCGGTGCTCGCCTCCTCGCGGATGATGTCGTTGCAGAGGTCGATGCACTCGTCGCAGATGAACACCGACGGACCGGCGATGAGTTTCCGCACCTCGTGCTGGCTCTTGCCGCAGAAGGAGCAATAGAGAAGCTTTTCGCCGCCGACTTTTTCCGTCATTGCCTTGTTCGTTCCGTCCCGCCGCTACGCGACCGCCGATTCGGTTCGCGCCTTGAGCACGCGGTCGACCATGCCGTACTTTACCGCGTCTTCCGCGCTCATGAAATTGTCGCGATCCGTGTCGCGCTCGATGGTTTCGATGGGCTGCCCCGTATGCTGCGCCATCATCTCGTTCAGCTTGCGTTTCAAATACAACACTTCCTTGGCATGGATCTCGATATCCGAGGCCTGGCCGGAGAAGCCGCCCGAAGGCTGGTGGATCATGACCCGGGCGTTGGGCAGGCAGAAACGCTTGCCCTTGGCGCCCGCGCACAGCAGGAACGCGCCCATCGAGGCGGCGAGCCCGGTGCACAGGGTGGACACGTCCGGCTTGATGAACTGCATGGTGTCGTACATCGCCATCCCCGCCGAGACGCTGCCGCCGGGCGAGTTGATGTACAGGTGGATGTCCTTGTCGGGGTTCTCGCTCTCGAGGAACAGGAGCTGCGCCACGACCAGGTTGGCCATGCCGTCGTTGATCGGCCCGACGAGGAAGATGATGCGTTCCTTCAGCAGGCGGGAATAGATGTCGTAGGCACGCTCGCCGCGACCCGACTGCTCGATCACCATCGGGATGAGCCCGAGACCGCTCGGCTCCTCGTACTGCCCGCTCGTGCCGTGCCTGATGAACATTGTCATTCCTTCTTGGTACCCATCAATTCGTCGAAATCGCGCGGCTCTTCAGCGACATTCATGTTTCCCAACGCCCATTCTACGACGTTGTCCTCCACCACGAGCGCCTCGACTTCAGCCAAGCGGGAGGGGTCCGAGTAGTACCACCGGACCAGTTGGTCGGGTTGCTCGAAGCTTTCCGCGTGCTCCTCGATCACCTTGCGGACCTGCTCCGGTTTCGCCTGTAATCCGTGGCGCTTCACCATCTCCGAGACCAGGATCGAGAGCTTGAGGCGGCGCTGCGCACGCTCGACGAAAAGCTCGGCCGGGAGCGTGAGGTCCTGCGTGGTCATGCCGCGCTTCTTGAGATCCTCGACGGCGGCCTGCTGCATGCGGGCGATCTCGGCATCCAGCAGCGCGCGCGGCACGTCGAACCTGGCGTTCGCGTAGAGCGCCTCCATCACCTGCTCCTTCACGCTCTGCTTGAGGCGCTTCTCCACTTCCTTCTGGATGTTCTCGCGCACCTCGGTGCGCAGGCGCTCCACGTCGCCCGTCTCCACGCCGAGGGCCTTGGCGAACTCGGCATCCACGTCCGGCAGGTGCGGCTCCGCCACGTGGTTCATGGTGACGGTGAAATCGGCGGTCTTGCCCTTCACCTCCTCCGCGTATTCCTGGGGGAAAGTGACGGGGAAGGTCTTCGTCTCGCCTTTCGTCATGCCCTCCAGCGCGGACTCGAAATCCGCGAGCATGCGGTGGTCGCCGAGGACGAGGGTGAAGTTGCTGCCCTTGTTGCCGTTGAAGGGCTGGCCCGCGATGAGCCCCTCGAAATCGATGTTGACGAGATCGCCCTTCTGCGCCGGACGGTCCGCATCCTCGTACTTCGCGCGCTGCTTGCGCAGCGTCTGGATGGTGGCGTCGACGTTGCGGTCCTCGACCGTGGTGACCGGCTTCGCGACCTTGGCCGCGGACAGGTCGCCCACCTCGACCTCGGGATAGACCTCGAACGTGGCGGTGTACTGGACGGTCTGGTCCTCGGGCTCGCCATCGGCCCTGGCGGGCGGGACGGGCTGGAAGCGCGGGTAGCCCGCGACGCGATAGTTCTGGTCGCGCACCGCTTCCTCGAACGAGCTCTGCACCGACTCGCTCAGCACCTCCTGGCGGACCTGGAAGCCGTACTGGCGCTCGACCATCTTCAGGGGCACGTGCCCGGGGCGGAAACCTTGCATCCTCACGGTGCGCGCGAGCTTCTTCAAGCGGGTAGCGATCTCGGCCTCGATCTGCGCGATCGGCACCGAGACGGTGAGATGGCGCTCGAGCGGGCTCGGATTGTTCTGGACTGCCTGCTGCATGAGGATTTCCCTACTGTGCTGGGTTGTTGGAGGCGGCGACTGCCCGATCGCGGCGGGGCGGTGCACCATGGGGAAAACGACCTGGTGCGAAAGGAGGGACTCGAACCCACAAGCCTTTCGGCGCTGGAACCTAAATCCAGTGCGTCTACCAATTCCGCCACTTTCGCGGTCGCTGAATTATACCTGAAAAAGGTCCCGCCCGCGGCCCGCGCGGGCAGTTCGCCGCCCGATATAATCCCGAAAATTCAAGCGGTTCCGACGCCCCCTTGCCGGTCGAACACTACGAGAACTTCCCTGTTGCGTCGGTCCTGCTGCCGCGGCGCCTGCGCGCGCCGATCGAGGCCATCTACGCGTTCGCCCGCGGCGCCGACGACGTGGCCGACGAAGGCGACGCGACCGAGGCCGAACGGCTCGCGGGACTGGACCGCTACGAGCGCGCACTGGACGCGATCGAGCGCGGCGAAACGCCGGCGCAGCCGCCCTTCGCACGCATCGCCTGGGCAATTCGCGAACATCGCTTGCCCGTGCCGCTGCTGCGTGATCTGCTGTCCGCATTCCGCCAGGATGTGGTGACCCGGCGCTATGCGACGTTCGAAGACCTGCTCGACTACTCGCGCCGTTCGGCCAATCCGGTCGGCCGCCTGGTGCTGCATCTCTTCGGCCGTGGCAGCCTGGAGCAATCCGATGCGATCTGCACTGCGCTGCAATTGATCAACTTCTGGCAGGACGTCGCCATCGACTGGCAGAAGGGCCGCGTGTACATCCCCCAGGAAGACCTCGCGCGCTTCGGTGTCGCGGAGGCCGGCATCGCCGCGCAGGTTGCCGATGCGCGCTGGAGATCGCTCATGCAGTTCGAGTGCGACCGCGCGCGTGCAATGCTCATGCGCGGCGCGCCCCTCGGGCACGCGTTGCCGGGGCGCCTCGGGCTCGAAATTCGTGCGACGGTCGCGGGAGGTGCGGCCATTCTCGATAAAATCGAGGCCGCGGGCGCAGACGTCTTCCGCCACCGGCCCCGCCTCGGGGGCGCCGACTGGGCCCGCATCCTCATCCACGCGCTCGCGAAAAGAACATGATCCCCGGGCCACCGCCCGCAGCCAGCGAAACGGCGTTCGTCCCCTCCATGACCCCCGACGAGTATTGCCAGGAGAAGGCGGCCGCGAGCGGCTCGAGCTTCTACTACAGCTTTCTCTTCCTGCCGCCGGAGCGGCGCCGCGCGATCACGGCGCTGTACGCGTTCTGCCGCGAGGTCGACGACGTGGTGGACGAGGTGCGCGATGCCGGCGTCGCACGCACCAAGCTCGCCTGGTGGCGCACGCAGGTGGCCGACCTGCATGCGGGCCATCCGGTGCACCCGGTGGCGCGGGCGCTGGCGCCGTTCATCGCGACGTACGACCTCGACGCGGCACGCCTGAACGAGATCATCGACGGCATGGAGATGGACCTCACCTACCACCGCTATCCGGACTTCGCGGCGTTGCGGCTCTACTGCCATCGGGCCGCGGGCGTCGTGGGCCAGCTCTCGGCGCAGATCTTCGGCTACTCGGACCCGCGCACGCTGGAATTCGCCGAGCAGCTCGGGCTCGCGTTCCAGCTCACCAACATCATCCGCGACGTGGGCGAGGACGCTCGCCGCGATCGCGTGTACCTGCCCGCGGACGAGCTCGCGCGCTTCGGGCTCACCGTGGAGGACATCCTCGCGCGACGCCATTCGGACGCCTTCGTGAAGCTCATGGAATTCCAGGCCGCCCGCGCGCAATCGTGCTACGACGCGGCATTCGCGGCGCTGCCCGCGCAGGACCGCCGCAGCCAGCGTTCGGCGCTCGTCATGGCCGCGATCTACCGCACGCTGCTGGACGAGATCAGCCGTGACGGTTTCCGCGTGCTCGACCAGCGCGTGGCGCTCACCCCGCTGCGCAAGCTGTGGATCGCGTGGAAGACCTGGGTGCGGGCATGAGCGCGCGCGAGGCGCGGCGGGTCGCCGTGATCGGCGCAGGCTATGCGGGCATCGCCGCGGCGATGCAGCTCGTGCGCGACGGCTGCATCGTGAGCGTCTTCGAGGCGAACCGCGTCCCCGGCGGGCGCGCACGCCGCGTCGAGTACCGCGGCACCACGCTCGACAACGGCCAGCACCTGCTCCTCGGCGCCTATCGCGACACGCTGGCCCTCATGCACGAGGCGGGCGTGGCACAGCACGCGCTGCGCCGCTTCCCGCTCACGCTCGATTTCCCGGGGCATTTCCGGCTCGCCGCGCCGCGGCTGCCCGCGCCCTTCCACCTCGTGGCAGCCCTCCTCGGCGCCCGCGGCCTCGCATGGCGCGATCGCTGGCGCGCGGCCCGCATGGCGCTGGAGCTGCGCGCGCACGGCTTTCGCGTGGCGCCCGGCATCACCGTGGACCAGCTCCTCGGCACGCACGGGCAGACGCCCGCCGCGAAGGCGCTGCTGTGGGGGCCGCTTTGCGTGGCGGCGCTCAACACGCCGCAATCGATCGCCGATGCGCAGGTCTTCGTCAACGTGATCCGCGACGCCTTCTTCGGCACGCGCGAGGATTCGGACCTGCTCATGCCGGCGCTCGACCTCTCCTCGATCCTGCCCGATGCCGCGCTCGACTGGCTCGGCCAGCGCGGCTGCGAGATCGTGCTCGGGCGCCGCGTGGTCGCCATGGAGCCGATCGAGCACGAGTGGCAGGTGGAGCTCGCCGGCGGCCGGCTGCGCCGCTTCGATGCCATCGTCTGCGCGGTGGCGCCCTACCAGGTGTCCGCGCTCGTGGAGCGCTGCGACGAGCTCGACATGCTGCGAGCGCGCCTCGATACGCTCGAGCACGAGCCGATCACGACGATCTATCTCCAGTACCCGGTTCCCGTGCGCCTGCCGTTTCCCATGGTCGGCCTCGCCGGGGACCACGTGCAGTGGGTGTTCGATCGCGAGGCGCTCTCCGGCGCGCGCGGGCTGCTGGCCGCGGTGATCTCGGCCTCGGGCCCGCACCGGGAGCTCGACCAGGATGTGCTCGGCACGCTCGCGCATCGCGAGATCTCGGCCGCCCTCGGCCCGCTGCCGGCGCCGATCTGGACCAAGGCCATCGTGGAGAAGCGCGCGACCATCGCCTGCGCGCCCGGCGTCTTCCGCCCGCCGAACGAGACCGCGGCGGCGGGCTTCTTCATCGCCGGCGACTACACCGCGAGCCCCTATCCCGCCACGATCGAGAGCGCGGTGCGCAGCGGCCGCGATGCGGCACTTGCCGCCGCGCGCCACCTGCGCGAGCCCTACCGGGTGGCCTCGTGACCGAGGCGCTTTCCGGCTGGCTGCCGGAAGGCTATGCAGGCGCTCCCGACACCCTTGCCGGACGCGTGGTCCTCGTGACCGGCGCGGGCCAGGGCCTGGGACGCGCGGTGGCGCTCGCCTGCGCACGGGCGGGGGCCACCGTGGCGCTGCTGGGACGCAAGCAGGCGCGGCTGGAGGCGACCTACGACGAGATCACCGCTGCCGGCGCACCCGAGCCTGCCCTCGTCCCGCTCGACCTCGCCGAGGCCGACGACGCCGCCTGCGAGCGCCTCGCCCAGGTGCTGCGCCACGACCTGGGGCGCCTCGACGCAGTCGCCCACTGCGCGAGCCATTTCGTGCCGCTGGGCCCGCTCGCCAACCAGAAGCTGGAGCAGTGGCTCGCCTTGCTGCGCGTGAACCTCGTGGCGCCCTTCGCCGTCACACGCGCGTGCCTGCCGATGCTGCTGGAGGCGCCGGACTCGGCGGTCGTGTTCACGGGCGAGACACACGGCGTGCAACCGCGTGCGTACTGGGGCGGATTCGCGGTGTCCAAGTCGGGGTTGTCGCCGCTGGCCGCCATCTGGGCCGACGAGCTGGAGCGCATGGGAAAGCCGCGGATGAACGTGCTGGTGCCGGGACCTGTCGCCACGCCGCAACGCCGCCGCAGCCATCCGGGCGAGGATCCGCGCACGCTCCGGTCCGCCGAGGACGCGGCGCGTGCGTTCGTGTACCTGCTGGGCCCCGACAACGCCGTCCACAACGGCCGTACGCTCGCGTTGTGACGGCACGCACAGGCGCAGCGCAGTCTATTCGGTTAAACTAGGAATTGCCCGAAAATTCGTCTGTAAGTGACTGCATTACCACAACTAATCGGAGCCGGCTCCCCGCCGTGAACACCAGGTCGCACGCGATGCTCGATCAGGCGAACCGCACTTTCATCTGCAGTGTGGTGTTCATCGACCTCGTCGGTTATTCCAAGAAGCCGGTCACCGAGCAGATCCGCCTCAAGACCAGCCTCACCAGCAACCTCTCCGAGGCCATCAAGGACATCCCGGTCAACGACCGCATCATCCTGGATACGGGAGACGGCGCCGCCATCAGCTTCCTCGGCGATCCGGAGGATGCCCTCGTCGTAACCCTGCAGCTGCGCGAGATGATGATGCAGGAGGGCATGACCGCCACGCAGGTCGAGGCCTCGGGCGACGATGCGGTGCGCATGGGGATCAACCTGGGTCCGGTGAAGCTGGTGAAGGACATCAACGGCCACCCGAACATCATCGGCGACGGCATCAACGTGGCGCAGCGCATCATGAGCTTCGCGCGCCCCGGCCAGATCGTGGTCTCCCGCTCGTACTACGACGTGGTCTCCAACCTCGCGAGCGAATACGCCAAGCTCTTCACCTACGAGGGCTCGCGCACCGACAAGCACGTCCGCGAGCACGAGATCTACGTGGTGGGCCACAGCGAGGGCGCGCTGCAGAAGGCGCGCGACGGCATGAAGGACCGCGCCTCGGCCACGAGCCCGAATCCGCGCAGGGCTGCCGCGGCAGCGGCGGGCACTTCCACGCTCACGCTCACCATCCCGCACTTCGCGCAGGACCGGAAGAAGCTCTCGATGATCGCGGCGGGACTCGCGATGATCGTGCTCGTGCTCCTCATCGCCGTGGTCACCAAGAAGCCGTCCTCGGTCGACGTGGCCGCTGCGCCCTCGGCGGCGGGCCCGGGCAAGCCGGCCGCCACCGAGCCCGCGCGCAACACGGAGCTCGCCAAGCCCGAGTCGCGCGTCCTCGAGCCCGCGCCCGCCCCCTCGATGATTCCCATGCCTGCGCCCGCGGAATCCACGACGCACGAGCAACCCGCGAAGCCGGAGCGGGCGAGCCGCAGTGCGGGCTCCGAGGCCGCGAAAGGCGAATCCAGGAGCGAGTCGCGCAACGAGGCCCGCACCGCCGCCGCGGAGCCCCGGTCCAACGCCGGGCCGCCCGCCACCCTCGTCTTCGCCGTGTCGCCGTGGGGCGAGATCGTCGTCAACGGCAAGTCGCGCGGCGTCACGCCGCCGATGAAGTCGCTCAAGCTCGAACCCGGCCACTACAAGATCGAGGTTCGCAATACGACGTTCCCCGCGCACACGGAGGACCTCGAGCTGAAAGCCCGCGACGAGGTCACCGTGAGGCACAAGTTCCAGTGACGCGGGCGGCCGTGATGGTGCGCGCCACGCTCGCGGCCCTGCTGCTCGCCGCTGCCTGCTCGCAATTGCAGAAGCAGGAAGACGCGGCGCCGAAGGCGCCCGCGCCGCAGATCACCGAGGAATCGCTGCGCGAGCGCGCCCACGAGCAGCTCGCGCTGGGCATCCGGCAGTACGAGGCCGGCGAGTTCGACAACGCCGTGAGGAGCCTCACCGCCTCGCTCGACCATGGGCTGCTCACGAAAACGGAGCAGTCGCGCGCGCGCAAGTACCTCGCGTTCAGCCACTGCGTCTCCAACCGCGAGCAGCAGTGCCGCGACGAGTTTCGCAAGGCCTTCGAGATCAATCCCGAGTTCTCGCTCACGCCGGCGGAGGATGGCCATCCCATCTGGGGACCGGTCTATCGCAGCGTGCGCACGCAGCTCATCGCGGAGCGCGAGGCGTCGGTGGCCAAGCCCGCCGCCTCTCTCGGCCGCGCCGAGAAGACGATGCAGGAAGGGCTGGTGAAGTACGATTCGGGCGAATACGCCGAGGCGGCGAAGCTGCTGGAAGCTGCGCTCAAGGAAGGCCTCGCGGATCCCCGCGACCAGGTGCGCGCGATGAAGCACGTGGCGTTCACGCTGTGCCTGCGCGAGCGCTTCCGCGAGTGCCGCGCCGAGTTCGTGAAGATCTACGACGTGGATCCGAATTTCGACCTCACCCCCGCCGAGGCAGGCCATCCGTCGTGGACCAGGACCTTCGCCGCCGCCAAGGCCCAGGCGAAGCGGGCGCAGGCCGCGAAGGAAAAGGAAAACAGGTCCGGCGCGGGCACCTCCAAGAAGAACTGAGAAGATGATTTCGACACTGGGCCGATACAGGATCATCTCGGAGATCGGCCAGGGAGCGATGGGCACGGTTTACAAGGCGGTCGACCCGATCATCGACCGCACGGTGGCCATCAAGACGATCAACCTGAACCTCTCGCGCCAGGAGCTGGAGGAGTACGAGGCGCGCTTCCAGCAGGAGATCAAGGCCGCCGGGCGCCTGAACCACCCCAACATCGTCACCATCTACGACGTCGGCAAGACCGAGTCGGTGGCGTACATGGCGATGGAATTCCTCGAGGGCGCGGAGCTGAAGGACATGATCGCCTCGGGCAACCTGCCCGCGCCCAACCAGGTGGTCGACATCATCGCGCAGGTGGCCGAGGGCCTGTGGTTCGCGCACCAGCAGGACATCGTGCACCGCGACGTGAAGCCCTCGAACATCATGGTGATGCGCGGCGGCATCGCCAAGATCACCGACTTCGGCATCGCGCGGCTGCCCAACTCGGCGGTGAAGACCATGACCGGCCTGATCCTCGGCTCGCCGCGCTACATGTCGCCCGAGCAGGTCATCGGCAAGACCATCGACGCGAGGAGCGACATCTTCTCGCTGGGCGTGGTGCTCTACGAGGCGCTCACGGGTATGGCGCCCTTCGACGGCGACAACGTGAACGCGATCATGTACGCGACGGTGAACACCACGCCGCCCGCGCCCTCCTCGCTCAGCCGCGCGGTCCCGCCGATGCTGGACCTCATCGTCGCGAAGGCGATGGCGAAGCAGCTCGACGACCGTTACCAGACGATCAAGGAGCTGGGCGACGACCTGCGCGAGGTGCGCCGCCAGATCGATTCCACGCGCCCCGCCGCCGTGCTCAAGGCGAGCAGCTCGCCCGCGAGCTCGTCGCGCGGCGCGGCCGCCATGCCCGCGCCGGAGCGCCACACCGACACCGCCACCCTGCCGATGGGCGAAGGCCGCCCCAGGGAAGGCGAGGAGGCCAAGCCGCTCGCGCTCGCGAAGACGTTCGATTCGTTCGACGCCACGCTGCGGCTGGCGGCGATGACCGACCAGACCGAGGATTTCCGCGACTACATCAGCGCCACGCAGAAGATGCGCGCCTACCGTGGCAAGGTGGAGACGCCTGCGCCGGCCCCTGCCGCGGCCGCGGTAAAACCGAAGGCACGCGGGCCCGCGGAGGAGCGCAAGCAGCCTGCCTATCGAGCCGACCCGGAGCTGCCGGGCACGCCGTCGTCGAACCTGGTCGCGATCGCCGCGATCATCATCCTCAGCATCGTCGCCATCGCGCTCGCCATCGCCCTGATGGTGCGGTGAGGCGTCAGCCCTTCAGGTAGTCCACCGCCTCCACCAGGCGCTCGACCGCCACGACCTCGAGCCCGGCGATGGGCTGCTTCGGCTTGTTGGCCGCGGGGATGATCGCGTGCGTGAAGCCGAGCTTGGCCGCCTCGCGCAGGCGCTCCTGCCCGCGCTGCACCGGCCGCACCTCGCCCGCGAGGCCGATCTCGCCGAACACCACGTGCTTCTCCGGCAGCGCGCGGCTGCGCAGGCTGGAGACCACCGCGAGCGTCACGGCGAGGTCCGCGCCGGGCTCGACGATGCGCACGCCGCCCACCGCGTTGAGGAACACGTCCTGGTCGAAGCACGCGATGCCCGCGTGGCGGTGCAGCACCGCGAGCAGCATCGCGAGGCGGTTCTGCTCGAGGCCCACCGCGAGGCGCTTGGGATTGCCGCCGTGCGCGTCGTCCACCAGCGCCTGCAATTCCACCAGCAGCGGGCGCGTGCCTTCCTGCGTGACCATCACGCACGAGCCCGCCACACCCGCGTGGTGCTGCGAGAGGAAGAGCGCGGAGGGATTCGTCACCTCGCGCAGGCCCCTCTCGGTCATCGCGAAGACGCCGATCTCGTTCACCGCGCCGAAGCGGTTCTTGAACGCGCGGACGAGGCGGAAGCTGGTGTGCGTCTCGCCCTCGAAGTAGAGCACGGTATCCACCATGTGCTCGAGCACGCGCGGGCCGGCGAGGGCACCCTCCTTGGTGACGTGGCCCACGAAGACGATCGTGGTGGCGCTTTGCTTGGCGAGCCGCGTGAGCTGCGCCGCGCACTCGCGCACCTGCGCCACGGACCCGGGGGCCGAGGTGAGCGCCGCCGAATAGAGCGTCTGGATGGAATCGATGACCGCCACGCGCGGCTTGCGCTCCGCGAGCGTCGCCTGGATCTTCTCCAGCTCGATCTCGGGCAGCAAGCCCACCTTGCCCGCGTTCACGCCGAGGCGCTTCGCGCGCAGCGCCACCTGCTGCGCCGATTCCTCGCCGGTCACGTACAGCACCGGCACCTGCTCCGAGAGGCGCGCTGCCGCCTGCAGCAGCAGCGTCGACTTGCCGATGCCCGGATCGCCGCCGATGAGCACGACGCCGCCCTCGACCAGGCCGCCGCCGAGCACGCGATCGAACTCGCCGATGAGCGTGGGCAGCCGCGGGAAGTCGCGCGCCTCCACCTCGCCCAGCGCCACCACCGCGCTCGTCCCGCCCAGGCTCGCGAACCGGTGCGCGCCGGGCTTGCCGGCAGGCGCTTCCGCGGCCGTCTCGACCAGCGTATTCCATGCATGGCAGTGCGGGCACTGGCCCTGCCACTTGGGCGCCTGGCCGCCGCATTCGGTGCAGGTGTAGACGGACCTGCCTTTCGCCATCAGAGCGCGTCGCTCTCGTGGAAGCGCACGCGCGGCGCCACGGCGCACAGCAGCTCGTAGCCGACCGTGCCCGCCGCCATGGCCACCTCGTCCACCGGGATGCCCTCGCCCCACAGCACGACCGGCGAGCCCACGCGCGCTTCCGGGACCGGGCGAAGGTCGACCGTGATCATGTCCATCGAGACGCGCCCCGCGGTCTTGGTGCGCCCGCCGGCGACGAGGACCGGCGTGCCCGAGGGCGCGTGGCGCGGATAGCCGTCCGCATAACCGCAGGCGACCACGCCCACGCGCATCGGCACCTCGCAGCGGAACTCGCCGCCGTAGCCCACCGCATCGCCGGGATTCAGCTCCTGGATGGCGATGATCTCGGAGGCGAAGGTCATGGCGGGGCGAAGCGCCATCCCCAGGGCGGGCCGGTCGGTGAACGGGCTCGCGCCGTAGAGGGTAATGCCCTGGCGGACGACATCGCCATGCGTATCCGGGTGCGCGAAGATCGCGGCCGAGTTGGCGAGGCTGCGCGCGAGGTGGATGCCGCGCGTGGCTTCGTTGAAGCGTCTCATCTCCTCCTCGACGCCGCCGGGCACGTCCGCGTTGGCGAAGTGCGTCATGAGCGTGATGCTGCGGGTGACGCCGATGCGCTCGAGGCGCTCGAGCGCGCGGCGCGCGGTGGCGACGGGAAAGCCCAGCCGGTTCATGCCCGTGTTGATCTTGAACCACGCGTCGATCGGGCGCGCGGGTTTCTCCAGCTCGAGCATGCGCAGCTGCTCCTCCGAATGCAGCACGGTAGCGATCTCGGCGGCCTGGATGGCGCGCAGCTCGGACGGATCGAAGAATCCTTCCAGCAGCAGGAGCGTGCCCATGAAGCCGGCGTTGCGCAGCGCCACGGCGCCATCGATCTCGAGGGTGGCGAAGCCGTCGGCCTGCGGCAGCGCGCGGGCAACACGCTCGAGGCCGTGGCCATAC
>Ga0207698_10000418_pt1 | contig 24481 bp, 21 predicted proteins | sample KBSCornC22_FD_184298 | JGI IMG/M metagenome (GOLD analysis project Ga0207698, IMG submission 184298) | Corn rhizosphere microbial communities from Kellogg Biological Station, Michigan, USA - KBS Corn C2-2 (SPAdes) (version 2) | ecosystem: Host-associated > Plants > Roots > Rhizosphere > Soil ... | reverse complement strand
CGGGCCCGCCGCCGCCTTCGCGCGAGCGATACGTGCCCACGAGCTTGTACTGCAGGTAACCCCATGCGAGCAGGGGCAACGCCCACACGTGGATGCGCGGCCACCCTCCTTGCAGCAGCGCCTCGGCGGCGTAGAGCACCAGCGGCCACACGATGAACGTGCGGTTCGAGGTGCTGCCCAGCCAGCGCCGGGCCCGCTTCGTCGCGCTCACGCCGCCTTCTTCGGCTCCTCCGGCATGCCGAGGATGAAGACATTGGCCAGGATGATCGTCGCGGCGAGGAACCAGAAGGTCGCCGTGAGGCCCCAGCGGTCGGCGATCATGCCGCCGATGAGCGGGCCGACGGACGATCCCAGCGACTGCGCGCCGAAGAGGATCCCGATGCTGGTGCCGCCCATGTTCTTCGGCGTCGCCTCCAGCAGCCACGCCTGCAGCACGGGACGTATGGCATACAGGAAGAAGCCGAGGATCGCCACGAACACGATGAAGGCGTGCGACTTGCCGGCGAAGGCCATGAAGGCGAGCACCACGCCGGTCATCATCATGCTGGTGACGAGCACGCTGCGCCTTCCCATGCTGTCGGAGAGGTGCCCTGCGATGGGTGAGGCCGCGAATCCCGCCGCCTGCAGCGCGAACATCGCCGCACCCACCCAGAAAGGCGGGTAGCCCATCTCGTAGGCGAGGTACACGGGCAGGAAGGTGAGAAGGCCATTCTGCGTGAGCGAGCGGAAGGCGCCGCCCGTGGTGATCATGATGAGCGCGCGATTCCTGAAGAGCGCCGGCACGCCGCGGAAGTACTCCCGGAGCGACTGGACCTTCTCCTCCTCCACCTTCTTCTTCTTCGAGCCGAGGCTGAGCGTGCCGAGGAAGAGCAGGATCATGAAGGCCATCACGATGCCGGGGATCACGTTGATGATCACCACCTGGCGCCACGTGAGCACCGCCAGCAGCGAGCCCACGACGATGGGAGCCAGCGCATCGCCCACGTTGCCGCCCATGCCGTGCAGCGAGAGCACCAGCCCCTTGCGCTCCGGGAAGCAGCGCGCGAGCGTGGGGATGGCCGTGGGATGCCACAGGCTGTTGCCGAAGCCCACGAGCGCGATGCAGCCCAGCAGCATGAGGTAGCCGTGGCTGAAGCCCATCAGCAGGTACGGGAAGCCCACCCAGAAGAGCGACATGGCCATCAGCAGGCCCTTGCGGCCGACCGTATCCACCAGGATGCCGCCCGGGATGTTCGCCACCGCGCCGGCCATGAACTGGCAGGTCATGATGAGGCCGATCTGGCTGTAGCTGAGCCCCAGCTCCTTGCCGATGATCGGCAGCAGGAGATAGAACGTCGACGGGTACCAGTGCGTGAGCGCGTGGCCCAGCGTGATCATCCATACCTCGCGGAACGAGCGTTCCGGAGGCGTGGCCTTCTGTGGTGCAATGACGGTGGCGTTCATTTCTTCTTCACGATGATGTCTTCGAACAGCTTGCTCCACTTTTCCGACTCGTCGAGCGACCGCGCCGGATCGGTGGCCACGATCCTGATGCCCTTGAGCGGCGAGGCGACCTTCGTATTGGTCGGCACGTAGTCGATGCTGGTCATCGCCTTCTGCCCGTCGGGACCGAGCAGGTACTCGTAGAAGAGCAGCGACGCGTTCGGGTGCTTCGCCTTCACCGCGATCCCTACCGCGTTGGACCGCGCGATGGCCGGCTCGATCACGAACCAGTCGATGGGCGCGCCCTTGTCCTTCGCCTGCTGCGGCATGTAGTTGTACACCGTGAGCGCGAGCGGCACCTCGCCCGAGACCACCATGTTGTTGAGCAGCGTGTGCCCCTTGCGCACCGAGATGCCGTTGCTGTCGGCGAGCTTGCGGAAGAACTCGACGCCCTTCGGCTCGCCGCCGAGCTGCTGCACGACGGTCGCGAACCAGTCGTCGTCCTTGCCCTCGATGCCCAGCTTGCCCTTCCATTTCGGATCGAGCAGGTCGTCCCACTTCTTCGGCAGGTCCGCCTTCTTCACGGCCTGGGTGTTGTACGCCTGCACCCAAACCGAAAGGATGGTCGCGGCCCACTGCTTGTGCGCGGGGACCGAGCCCGCGATGAGGTCCTTCTGCACCGGGTCCTCCACGGGCTTCAGGATCTTCTCGCGGGCGAGCGCCTCCATCTCCGGCGAGCCGTAGTGGACCACGTCCACGTCGTTGCGGTTGGCGCGCGCTTCCTGGATGGTGCGCTGCAGGACCTTGTCCGTGCCGGCGCGCCAGACGTTCACCTTGATGCCGTACTTGTCCTCGAACGGCTTCACGATGACCGGCAGGTCCTTCTCGGCGATCGTGGTGTAGAACGTGAGCGTGCCTTCCTTCTTCGCGGCGCCGACCAGCGCATCGGTCTGCGCGACGGCAGGCAACGCCGCGAGCGCCGCCAGCGCGAGCCACCTCGTGATGCCTCTCATCCCCCTCCTCCTTTAGTCTCTTATGTCCTGCAGGAACCACTCGGTCGGGATGTCGCGTCCCAGCCCCTGCTCGCGCGCGGCCTCGTAGACCACCGCCGCCACCGCGTGGAATTGCGCCCCCTGGATGTTGCCGCGCTCGGAGTACGTGACCTGGTCGCGCGACGTGCGGCCCACGGCGCGGCCGGCGGCGATGTCGGCGAAGAGGACGTCGCCGTGCTCGCCCGTGACTACCGGTGCGCGCTTGCCGGTGCGCTGCGTCTTCCACGCCGGATCCTGCGGACGGGCGACGTAGCCAACGTACTCGTCGGCGATGGCGAGATCCGGCCGGCCGACGGGCGCCGGCGCCGTGCCGATGCGCAGCACGCGGTCGAATCGCCGGCGAGCCGCCTCGTCCGGACGGCCGCCGATGGAGACCACGTGCATGCCGGCCTCGAGCCATTCGCCGCGTATCACGGGCAGGACCGAATCCGTGCAGGCGGCCAGGATGTCCGCGCCGCGATAGACCTCGCGCGGCTCTTCCAGCACCTCGACCTCGAAGCCGTGGCGCTCGCGCATCTCGGCACCGAAGCGCTCGCGATTGGCGCGCGTCGGGCTGTAGAGGCGCAGGCGCTTCACCGGGCGCACGGCGAGGATCGACTCCACGTGCGCTTGGGCCATGCCGCCGGAGCCCAGCATGCCGAGGGTTTCGCTCTCCTCGCGCGCCATGATCGCCGTGCCGATGGCGCTATCGGCCGCGACGCGCAGGTGCTGCAGCCAGCCGTCGTGGATGATCGCCACCAGCTCGCCATCGGCCACGCGCGTGAGCAGCACCAGGCCGCAGTACCTGCCGGGGCGCGTGCAATATTTCTCCTGCGTGCGCACGCCGCCGCGCTCGACCTCGTAGACGATGTCCGACTTCATGCGCAGCGCGAAATAGCCGCGCGTGGAGCCGCCTTCCATCGTGCCCCACTGGTACACCTTGCCCGCCTCCCCGGTGGGGATGCGGATGTCGATGCGCGGGCGGCAGACCCCCTCCCCGCTCGCGAGATCGCGATACGACTGCTCCAGCGCCCGCCGCGTGGCCTCGGGCGTGAGGACCCGCTGCACGACGGCGTTATCGATGAGGAGCGTCATATGCGTTCTGGGGCGTCGTCCCGGACGCCGCAGTTGCGGCTACGGTCCGGGACCCAATTTCCGGGGACTATTCGTGGTTGAGGTTCTCTTCGAAATGCCGCGGCACGAAGCCCTTGCCCTCGGGCGTGGGCTCGGTCGGCCGGGGAATCACGCTCTTCTGGAACAGCATGTTCATGAACATCAGCATCGGCTTGGGCTTCAGCACCAGCGCGCGCGCGGGCTTCACCGGATCCGCGTTGAAGTGCTGGTGCACGCAGTTCATGTGCACGATGGCGACATCCCCGGAGCTCCAGTCGTAGCGGATGCCGTCGTGGATCTCGTAGCCCTTGCCGTCGAGGATGTAGAAGGCGGCCTCGTTCACGTGGCCGTGCTTCTGCGTGCGCCCGCCGGGGCCGTACTCCTCGAGATGGACGTGCAGCACCTGAGTGAGGCCATCCACGGGTTCGATGAAGTGCTTGCTGAACGACTGCGGCCCGTCGTTGAAGAGCAGGTCCTTGCCCTTGATCACGCGCGGCATGTTGCGCAGGCGCTGCAGCTCGTCCTTCAGGCTGTACTGGCCCTGCACGCCGCGGACGAAGACGCGGTCCTTCTTGCTGCTGTAATGCGATTCCTTGCCCATGTCGTTCCTTTGCGGTTACCTGGCCTTGGTGAAGATGTCCTCGTAGAGCTTCTGCCATTTCTGGAACTCGTCGAGCTGCACGCGCGAATCGACGAACTTCATCGGGATCTTGTTGAGCGGCGTGTCCACCTTCTTGCTCGTCGGGACGAAGTCGCGCCTGGCGAGTATCTGCTGGCCTTCGGGGCCGATCTCGAAGTCGAAGAAGAGCACGGCAGCGTTCGGGTGCGGCGCCTTCCTGTTCACCGCGATGCCGTTGGCGCGGGCCATGGCCGGGCCGATGGTGAACCAGTCGATCGGCGCACCCTTGTTCTTGAGCTGCTCGGCCTTGTAGTTGTACACCGTGAGCGCGAGCGGGATCTCGCCGGAGGCCACGAGCTGCGTGAGGAGCGTGTGGCCCTTGCGCACCGAGATGCCGGCCTTGTCCACGATGTCCTTGAATACCTTCGTTGCCTTCTGCTCGCCCATTTCCGCCGCCTCGCCGGCGAGCCAATCGGAATCCTCCTGCTCGATGCCGAGCTTCCCCTTCCACTTCGGATCCGCGAGGTCCTCCCACTTCTTCGGCAGCTGGTCCTTCTTGAGGGCGTTGGTGTTGTACGCCTGCACGAACACGTTCAGCCGCGTGCCGGTCCACTCCCCGTGCGGCATGATCGCCTGCGGGATGAGGTCCTTCAGGTACGGCGAGCTCATCTTCTCGGTGAGCTTCTCGCGGTGCATCGCCTCGAGCTCCGGGCCGTTGGTCTCGGCGATATCCATGGTGTGGCGGCCGGCGCGCGCCTCCTGCACGAAGCGCTGCAGCACCTTCTCGCTCGACGAGCGCCACACGTTCACCTTGATGCCGTACTTCTTCTCGAAGGCCTGCACCAGGGCACCCATGTCGTCGCTCTGCGCGGAGGTGTAGATCTCGAGCGAGCCTTCCTTCTTCGCGGCCGCCATGAGCTTCTGCTCGCGGTCGGGCTTGTCGTAGGCGGCGGCCTCGGCCACGGTTTCCGCGTGTGCCGCGGTGGCGAATCCGCAGGCGGCCAGCGCCGCCGCGAGGACGTGACAAAGCAGTTGTCGGCGTTTCATTCCTTTTCCTTCTCCACTTTCTGTCCCCCCAGGAAGAGCTCGCTCCAGAGCTTCTCCCATTTTTCCTCCTCGTCGAGGCTGATCACCGGGTCGATCATCTGGAAGGGAAACTTGTTGAGGTGCGTATCCACGGCGAGGCTCGAGGGCACGCGGTTGCGCTCCTTGAGGATGGTCTGGCCTTCCCTCGAGAGCATGAAGTCGACGAAGACGAGCGCCGCGTGCGGGCGCTGCGCGTGCCGCGCCACCCCGATCGCGTTCGGCCGGCCGAAGGTGGGCCGGATGGCCTTCCAGCGCACCGGCGCGCCCTTCACCACGAGCCGCTCCACGTTATGGTTGTAGATCGTCGCGGCGAGCGGAATTTCCCCCGAGGCCACGAGCTCCGCCATCAACGTATGGCCCGTCCGGATCTGCGGCTTCATGCCGGAGAGCTTGCGGAAGAACGCGAGGCCCTTTTCCTCCCCCATCGATTTCACCATGGCAGCGAACCAGTCGACATCGCCGCCTTCCAGCCCGACGCGCCCGGCCCAGCGCGGCTGGAGCAGGTCCTCGTAGGCGTTCGGGACCTCCTCGGGCTTCACCAGGTTGGTGTTGTAGCCTATGGTGAAGAAGTTGAAGCGGTCGGCCACGTAGTGGCGGTGCTTCGGGAAGGCCGCGGGGGGCAGGTCCTTGAAGTGGGGGCTGTAGAACTCCTCCAGCAGCCTCTCGCGGTAGCAGGCCTCCATCTCCGGCCCGTTGGTCTCGATGATGTCGCAGGCGTAGCGGCCGGCGCGCGCCTCGGTGATGGAGCGCTGCAGCACCTTCTCGCTCGAGGCGCGCCACAGGTTGCACTTGAGGCCCGTCTTCTTCTCGAAGGCGTCGCACAGCGGCACCGAGTCCTTGAGGTTGAGGGAGGTGTAGATCGACACCTGCTTCTGCTTGTGCGCTTCGGCGAGCAGCTTCGCATCGCGATCGGCGCCCTGGTACAGGTACAACGCGCGGTGGGGCGATTCGTTGGCATCGCGCGGTTGCGCCCGTGCGAGCAGCGGAAGCGCCATTCCCGCCAATGCCGCCCGATGGAAAGCCCTGCGGCCTGGGCGGTGGCCCGGGTCGTCGGAATGCTGCATGTCGTCTCTCCTCGTCTCCGGGCCTCTGCCGGGCCCTGGAAAAAGAACGGGCGCCGAAGCGCCCGTGGAATTAGGCCTTCACTTCCGGCGCCCGCGGAAGGCGCCGTGATGCCACGTCAGAACGAGTGGTTGATGCCCGCCGCGTACTGGCGCACGTCTTCACCCGTGCTCGGCGTTTGCGTACCCGTCGCGAAGATGGCGGACTTGCCGTTGCGCAGCTCCTGCGCGAGCAGGAAGAGGTACGTGCGGCGCGAGAAGTAGTAGGCGACACCGAGCGAGATCTCCGTGCCGTCGAGGCCGTCGGTGACGCACACGGCGCCCAGCGTGCGCGTGCAATCGCCCGCCGTGGCATGCACGTAGTGGATCTGCGTGCGCCACTGCGGCGTCCAGCGCGCTTCCCACTGCACCAGGTACGAATTGTTCTTGTAGCGCTCGAAACGGCCGGCGGCGGTCGGGATCATCCCGAATTCCTTCCACTCGTGCCACTCGTAGTCCGCCTCGAAGCTGTGCTTGCCGAGCTTCACGACCGCCGACAGCTCCGCCGCCTTGTCCTTCGAGCGGGCGTTCGGATCGTTGAGGTTGCGCTGGGCCGTGGGCACGTTGTTCGAGCCGCCGAACTGGTCCCAGTGCTCCTCGTAGCCCGCGAGGATGTCGAGGATGCCGAAGGAGGCGCGGCCGCCGAACGACCAAACGTGCGGATGGCGGTTGTTGGTGTCGTTCTCGTCCGTGGAGTACTGCGCCTTGCCGTCGAACGGTCCCCACTGCGGCGTCTCGTACTGGACGACGTTCACGCGGCGCTCGTGGAAGCGCGCGGCGTTGCTCGTGCCGAAGCCGAAGCGGCGCAGCACCGCGCTCGTCGACACGAAGTTGCCGCTGGAGACGCCGAGGAACGAGATGTCGTCGCCGTATTCCTTGAACGGCGTGTCCATGCGGCCCAGCTTGACCGTGCCGAAGCGGCGGTCGTTGAGGCCGACGAACGAATCGCGCTGCGCGAACGCGGAGTTGTTGCTGTCGACGAGGAAGATGGTCTCGAGCTGCCAGATGGCCTTGAGATAAGGGCCCAGCTTCTCGTGCCCGCGCAGGCCGAAGCGCGAGTTGCTCGACTCCATCTCGTTGCGCGTGATGATCGCGCTATCACCCGTGGGCGGAGATGCGAACGTGGCGACCGCTTCGCCCTTGCCGGTGGGACTGTGGCCGTATTCGCGCACGATTTCCGGATAAACCTTGCCGTACAGCTCGACGACCGAATCCGGCTCCGGACCCTCGCTCTTGGTGCCGCCCTTCTGGGCGAATGCCACAGGGACCACGAACAGCGCGCTGACCGCCAGGACCAGTGCTTTCCTCTGCATTCTCGAACCCCCTCCGTTGTTGTCTTGTTCCTTGATTCGGAACGATATATGTGCAGGTGGAACCTTGCCGCCGATTAGGGTAGTGAGACACCCCGGTCGCGTCAAGCTGAAATGCAACGAGTGTTGCGTTTTTGCTCAATCTCCCTAGGCGGCCTGGGACATTTTGGGGGGCAGGTCGGCCAGCTCCAACTGGTAGGCCTCCTGCATCCGGGACGTGAGGCCGTGCTTGGAGAGCGCCTCGGCGAACATCTGGCGGACTTCCTGGGACTCGTCGGCGTAGTCGATCTGGTGGCCGCCGATCCGGCGGCTGATCCACGCCTTGGGCACCCCCTGCTCGTTCCGGATAGCGACACCTTCCTGCTTGAACGCGAGGTAGCGCGCGGGCGCGGTACCGGTATTGAAGTGCTGGTGGAACCACATGTTGGGCGGGGTGATGAGCGTGCCCTCCTCCCAGTCGTAGCGCCGGGGCTTCTCGCCTTCCGGCCACATGAGGCTGAAGCCCTCCCCGCTCATGACGATCACGTAGGCGCCGGGCCCGTGGGCATGGGCCTTCTTGTACGTGCCGACGGGAAACTGGCTGATGTGGCTGTTCATCGAGCCCTTGGCCATGTTGAAGCGGATGTGGCCGCCGCCCGCCCCCCGCTCCTTGGCCGCGATGAGCGGCAGGTTGATGGCGTCCGCCACGAAGTTCGTGTCCAGCAAGAGGCCCTTCTGCTCGCCCTTGTTGGCGAAATAGTCCGGCTCGCCGCTGAAGCGGTCGCGGAAGTCGTAGTTCGTGCCGAAGACGAAGTCGAGGTCGCCGAAGGCGTTGATGATCGCCGGGGCGTTGGTGACCGACACGAAGCGCGCGGCTTCCCGCCCGGAGGTGTTGAAGTGCTGGTGCATGGTGTTGAGCGGGATCGCGAAGATCGCGCCCTTCTTCCACTCGAAGGTCACGCGCGCGCCGGCGTCGTTCCACACGGTGGTGGAGCCGCGGCCGTCGAGCACGTAGACCATCTCCTCGAAGAGCTGGCGGCGGGGTGCCAGCTCCTTGCCGGGCGGGATCTCGCACACGTAGGCGTCGTTGGAGGTGCGCGACGCATCGTGGTTGAGGAAGACGCCGCGGCCGCCGCGCGAGGGCCAGTCCTTGAGCTCCATCGTGTGGAGGTTGCGCTGGTAGATGGCGCTCTCGATCTCGAGGCCTTCCGATTTCACCCAGCGCGTGTAGGGCGTCTCCTTTTCCGTGGCGAACTTCTTCGCCATCTCATCGGAAACCTTCGCGGTCTTCAGCTCGTCGCCTGCTGCCATGTTCTCTCCGTCACCCCGGCGAAGGCCGGGGCCCAATTTCCACGATTACGCGGGTTGCTTGATTTTTCCGGTCAGGAACTGCTCCACCAGCTCCGGCGTGACCTTCACGCCGGGCTGGTACTCGGGCGCGTCCTCGATCTGCTCGAGGTCGTTCAGGCCGCACGCCTTGAAGATGCGGTTGACGGCCGAGATGAGGCGCACGGGACGCTCGGGATCCGCATTGAAGTGCTGCGAGATGGTGTTGGGCGGGATGTAGATCACGTCGCCCGCTTCCCACTCGTAGCGCTTCACTTCCTTCTGCGGCGTCCAGTGGTACGTGTCGGTGATCTCGACGTCGCAGTCCTGGTGCAGGTCGTAGCCTCGGCCCTCGAGCACGTAGAGGCACTCCTCGGCGAGCTGGCGGTGCTTGCCCGACTTGCTGCCCGGCGGAATGATCAGCATGTACGCGTCGACCGTCTCCATGCGCGTGTTCATGCCTTCGTTCAGCAGGTGCTTCAGCAGGCCGTGGCGGGAAAGCTCCCACGGCATGTCCTCCGGATGCACGATCTTCCTGCGCTTGGCGTTGCGCGCGGGCGCCGCGGCCGCATCGTCCAGCAGCGCCTGGTACAGCGCCTTGTTGTCGGTGCCCTTCTTCCACGCTTTCGATTCACCCCAGGCCATCTTTTTTCTCCTGATTGCGAAATTGGGCCCCCGCCTGCGCGGGGGCGACGAGCAGGTCACCCCGGGCGCCGCAATGCGGCAATGGCCCGGGGTCCAATCTCATTCGTGATTGAAATCGGTCTCTTCCTCGCGCGCCCTGAAGGCGGCGGCCTCGGGGCCGGCGGCGGGCTCGGTGGGCCGCGGCTCGACCTGCTTCTGGAAGAGCATGTTCATGAACATGTACATCGGCTTCGTCTTGATGACGAGCGCGCGGGCGGGCCTGGTCGGGCTCGCGTTGAAATGCTGGTGCACGCAGTTGTTGTGCACGATGGCGACGTCGCCCGCCTTCCAGTCGTAGCGGATGCCGTCGTGGACTTCGTAGCCCTCGCCGTCGAGGATGTAGAAGGCGGCCTCGTTCACGTGGCCGTGCTTCTGGCTGTGGCCGCCGGGACCGTACTCCTCCATGTGCAGGTGGAAGGTCTGCGTGATGCCGTCCTTCGGCTCCACGTAGTGGCGGCTGTAGGTCTGCGGGCCGTCGCGGAACTTGATGTCCCTGGCGCGGCGCACGCGCGGCATGTCGCGCAGACGCTTCAGCTCGTCCTTCAGGCTGTACTGTCCCTGGACGCCGCGCACGAAGATGCGGTCCTTCTTGGAGTGGTAATGCGACTCGGTGCCGACCTGCTTGTCCGGCGTCGAGACTTCCTGCTGCTTGCTCACGGGTGTGTCCATTGGGACCTCCTGGTGCCGACCGCGGCTAGACGCCGTAGTCCTCGAGTTTGAACCGCTTCGGTTTGAGGGTCCGGCAGATCTCGCGGTTCAGCCCCGCCTGTGCCAGCCCGACTCCCTTTTCCGCCGCCATCGCCTGGACGATCTCCATGTCGTCCTCCGCCCAGGCCATGGTGTTGACCTTCCAGTTGCGCAGCACGTAGTTGTCCGCGCTGGACATGAGCAGCGTCTCGCGCAGCTTCTCCGGGTCCATGCCGTAGCGCTGCGCGAGCGCGAGCGCCTCGTGGTTGGCGATGAGGCAGGACCACATGATCATGTTGTTCGCGGCCTTGGCAACCTGCGCCGTGCCGACGGGGCCCGTATGGGCTATGTCCGCCGAGTAGCAGGAGAGGACCGGCCGCAGCCGCTCCACCACCGCCGCCTCGCCGCCCACGAAGGACAGCAGCGTGCCCTCGTCCGCCGCCTTGCCGCCGCGGCAGACCGTGGAGTCGACCACGTGGACGCCGCGCCTGGCGCCCATCCCGGCCAGCTCGATGACCGTGCGCGGATGGACGGTCGAGAGGATCGCGACGATCGTGTCCCGCGCCATGTCCTTCAGCCCGCCCTCCGCCGACAGCAGCTCGCGCAGCTCGCGGTCGTAGCCCACGCAGACCAGGATCACCTGCGAGGTCTTCGCGAGCGTGGGCAGGTCCACCCATTGGGCACCCTTCGACTCGACCGTCGAGCGCTTGCCCGGATCGATGTCGTACACGGAGACCTCGTAGCCCTTCCGCGCGACGTGCCCGATCATGGGCTGGCCCATCCTGCCCGCCCCTATGAATCCGACTTTTTCCTGCGCCATGTGCCTTGTGCCTATCTCTTCTGCGTCAACGTATCGATCAACGCCGGCTGCCCGCCCTTCACCTTCGCGATCGCACGCTTCAGCGCCGCGGCCACATCCTTCGGGTTGTCGATGGGACCCTCGCCATACCAGCCCATGGACTGCGCGAGCCTGGCGAAGTCCGGATCGGGATCGGTCATGTCCATGCCGATGTGCGCGCGCTCGACCGGCGTGCCGCGCAGCTTGGCCATGCGGATCTGGTGCTCCCAGTCGTTGTAGTACGCCCGGTTGTTGTACATGACGACGAGCATCGGGATGCGATGCTTGGCCGCCACCCACAGCGCGCCCGCGTCGAACATGAGGTCGCCGTCGGGCTGCATGTCGACCACGAGCCGCTTTTGCTCGCGGTTGGCGAGCGCCACGCCGAGCGAGATGCCGAGCTGCGTCGAGGTGCCGAGCGACTTCCCCGGATGGCGGTGGGGCTTGTCGAAGTCCCAGAGCTTGCGCGTCCAGTCCTCGAGCGTGCCGGCCGTGAGCACCCAGTCCTCGCCCTGGATCGCGTTCCACACCTCGGAGGCGAGGCGCGGCAGCGTGATGGGCGACGCATCCCAGTCTTCCTTCGCCTGCTCCGCCCACTTTTCGCGGCGGGCCTTCGTCTTCGCGGCGACTTCCGCCGTGCGCGCCTTCACGCGCTCGCGCAGCTTCGCGTCGTTCTCGATGCGCTGCCGCAGGAGCTGCGTGAGCATCGGGATGGCGAGCGTCGTGTCCGCCATCACGCGCAGGTCCGCGTGGTTCATGCGCTGGTAGTCGAGCGCCCAGGCGGAAAGCTCGAGGTCGCCGAAGCCGATCTCGATCCACTTCGCGCCCGCGGGGACGACGGAAGTGAGCTGCCGCGTGGTGCTCACGAGCTCGGTCGTGGGCTTTTCCCAGTCGCGCGCGTCGAGGCAGATGACGACATCCGCATCGCGGAAATGGTCCTTCGTGAGGCTCGCGTTGAGCGGATGGCGGCTGGGGAAATTCAGGCGCCCGTTGATGTCGTGCACCGGGATACCCGCGGTTTCCGCCAGCTCCACCAGCGAATGGAAGGCCTCGTGATCGCGGCCCACGTACTCCGCGATGATCACCGGGTGCCCGGCCGCGGCGATCATGTCGGCGGCCTTCGCGAGCGCGGCCGGGTCCGGGCCCAGGCGCGAGGGCACCTTCACCGCATCGGCACGCGGAAGCGCGACCTCGTGCTCCAGCTTCTGCTCCTGCAGCCACGCGTCGTAGATCATGTACACCGGGCCCTGCGGCTGCGTCATCATCACGCCGTACGCGCGGGCGAACGACTCGGGCACGCCGTCGACGGTATGCGGCTGGTAGTCCCACTTGGTGTACTGGCGCACCGCCTCGCCCTGGCCCTGCGCGGTGTGGATCCAGTCGATGCGCGGGCGCCGCTTGGTCTCGTCCATCGGGCCCGTGGCGCCGATGATGAAGACGGGCGCGCGGTCGATGTAGGCGTAGTAGATCGCCATGTTCGCGTGCAGCAGGCCGACCAGGTTGTGCAGGATCGCGACCATCGGCTTGCCCGTGGCCTTGGCGTACCCGTGCGCGATCTGGACCGCGGTCTCCTCGTGCTGGCACAGCATCATCGTCGGGCGGTTCTGCCCGTAGTTCACGATGGAATCGTGCAGGCCGCGGTAGCTGGCCCCCGGATTGAGCGCGGCATGCGGCAGGTCGTACATGTGCAGCATGTCGACGATGACGTCCGACGCCCAGCGGTCCTTCGCCGGCGCGGTCGGATATTTCGCCCCCCGCGCCTCGGTCCTGATGTTTGCCTTGTCGTGTTTGTCCTGCATTTGTCCCCTATTTCCTTCTTGTGCCTTGCGCCTTGCGCCTTGCGCCCTTTGCCCGTCCCCCTGCGCCCTTTACGCCGCCCTCAGCGCGATGCACTTCTCCGGATCCAGGTTCACGTAGATCGGCTGCCCGATCGGCGTGCGCAGCGACGGGTGGCGGCGCGAGAGCAACGTGCGCTCCCCCAGCTTCACCTGGAAGTCGACGCATTCGCCCAGGAACACCTTCTGGTCGACGCGTGCTTCGCGCACGTTGATGCCGTCCGGCCTGGACTCCTGCAGCTCGACATCCTCCGGCCGCACCGACAGCAGCACCTTGTCCTCCGGACGCAGCACTTCCGTGGCGAGGACGGTGAGATCGCCGATCTCGGTGCGCACGCGATAGCGGCCATCGTCGCCGTCGGGCCCGAGGACGGAGCCATCGAGGAAGTTCGTGCTGCCGACGAAATCGGCCACGAAGGAATTGATCGGGCGCTCGTAGATCTCGCGCGGGCCGGCGATCTGCTGGATGCGCCCCTCGCTCATGACCGCGATCTCGTGCGAGAGCGCCAGCGCCTCGCTCTGGTCGTGCGTCACGTAGATGGTGGTGATGCGCAGCTCGCGCTGCAGGCGCTTCAGCTCGAAGCGCATCTTCTCGCGCAGCTTCGCATCGAGGTTCGAGAGCGGCTCGTCGAGCAGCAGGAGCTGGGGCTCCATCACCAGCGCACGCGCGAGCGCCAGGCGCTGCTGCTGGCCGCCGGAGAGCTTGGTGGCCTCGCGGTCGGCAAGGTGGTCGAGCTGCGTGGCCGCGAGCACGCGCATCACCTTGTCGCGCAGCTCCTGGCGCGAGTACTTCTTCTCGCCCACTTCCAGCGGGAAGGCGGCGTTCTTGAAGACCGTCATGTGCGGCCAGATGGCGTACGACTGGAACACCATGCCGAAACCACGCCGGTTGGGCGTGACGAAGATGCCCTTCGACGACGAGTACACCACGCGGTCGTTCACCGCGATCTCGCCCACGCGCGGCCTCTCCAGGCCGGCGATGGAACGCAGGGTGGTGGTCTTGCCGCAACCGCTGGGCCCGAGGAGCGTGAAGAGCTTGCCCTCCGGGACCGTGAAGGTCACGTCCTGGGCCGCCCGCACGATCTCGCCGTGCTCGTTCGGATACTCCGTGTAGAGGCCCTCTACTCTCAGCACGGCTTCACTCCTCCTCTTTGCCGCGCATCGCGCGGGTTAGGGCTGGGACACAGATGAACACAGATGAACACGGATAAAAGCGATTCAATGTATTCGTGCCCAACCTCTCAATGTCCTGAAACGACGGCACGAAAGGCCAAGTCCATCCGTGTTCATCCGTGTTCATCCGTGTTCATCCGTGTTCATCCGTGTTCATCCGTGTTCATCCGTGTTTGACGCTTTTCGCTCGAATCATTCCTTGACGCCGAACTTCCTGCCCAGCCACTGCGCGACCATCACCAGCACGAGCAGCGCGAGGATGAACATCACCCCCAGCGCGGAGAGCTCCACGTACTGCCCGTTCTCCCACAGCTCCCAGATCACGATCGACACGACTTCCGTGCCGGGGCTGTAGAGAAGGATCGAGCTCGACAGCTCGCGGATGGACACGATCATCACGTAGATCCAACCGGCGACGAGCCCGGGCTTCAGCAGCGGCAGGATCACGCGCCAGAAGGTGGTGCCCCAGGAGGCGCCGCTCATCGCCGCGGATTCCTCGAGCTCCCGGTGGATCTGCAGCATCGACGTGGTGTTGTAGCGCAGGCCGTAGGGCATGAACCGCGTGACGTACGCGATGAACATGATCCACATCGTCCCGTACACGCCGATGTCGAAGTTGAGGTAGAAGATCATGATCGACAGGCCCAGCACGAGGCCCGGGAACACCATCGGCAGCGAGGCGATGTTGTCGAGCAGCCAGCGCCCCGGCAGCCTGGTCTTCACCACGATCCAGCAGATGACCGACGTGACCAGCATGATGATCGTCGCCGTGCCCACCGAGAGCAGCAGGCTGTTCCACACCGCGCCGATGAGGTTCGGGTAGGTCACGATGAAGCGGTAGGGGTCGAGCGTGAGGTTCTTCAGCGCCTGCATCGACGGCACCGAGTAGAACCTCTGCAGCGACGACCACAGCAGCACCAGGAACGGCAGCACCACGATCAGCAGGAAGTAGACGATGAAGATCCCCGCCGTGAGGTAGCGCCAGCGCCCGAGGTCGATCTGCCGCGGCCGGAAGCCCTTCCCCGTCATCGTCGCGTACTTCGATCCGCGGCTGGAGAGCCGCGACTGGAAATAGACGCCGACGGTGGTGATGAGCAGGAGCGTGACCGCATAAGCCGAAGCGAGACCGACCTGGCTCGGATACTTGTGCACCGCCTGGTAGATCGAGGAGGTGAAGACCTGGATCCCGACCGGCAACCCGAGGAGCGCGGGCACCTCGAACGACTCGATGGCGCGCACGAAAAGAATGAGGATGGTCGCGAAGACCGCGGGCCACGAGAGGCGCAGCGTGACGCGCCACGCCACCTGGAAGACATTCGCGCCGCTCATCATGGCGCTTTCCTCGAGCGACGGATCCATCGCGCGGAAGGCGGCCGACATGAGCAGGAAGGCCATCGGCGAGTAGTGCAGCCCGTCGACCCAGATCATGCCCTTCATCGTGTAGATGTCGAAGAGCGCCTCGACGCCGAAGAGGTCCTTCACCACCAGGTTCACGATGCCGATCTTCGGGCTCGCGAGCAGGATCCACGCGACGGTGAAGAGGATGCCCGGGATGATCAGCGGGATGATGGAGAGCGCGTAGAAGGCCGACTTGAACGGCGTGTTGGTGCGCTCGTTCATCCACGCGAGCGCCGTGCCCACGACGAACGAGAAAAGCGAGGTGCCGAACGCGTACTGGATCGAGGTCCAGAAGAGGCGGAACGTCTCGCCGCTGCCGTACGCTTCCTTGTAGTTGCCGAACGTGAAGCGCGCCGCCTCGTCGGCGGTCTGCGGCGTGAAGAAGCTCTGCCACAGCAGGAAGCCCAGCGGGACCAGCGCCAGGTAGACCGTGAGGACCACGCACACCGCGATGACGACCCAGCCCCACTCGAAGCGGCGCCGGCCCTCCTCGGGCTGCACGGCGATCGCGCTCATGCGTGTTCCTTCATGTAGAACGTCGGTCTGCATAGGGGATAGTTACGAGTATAGGGCACGAAGCGCGCCGCTTCGCAGCGGGCACCGCGGGTTTTTCAATCAACGCGCGTCAATTTCGCGCGGTGGTAGTCCCACACTTTTCGCAGCAGGTGCGGCTTGCGCAGGTTCGCCCCGATCTTCTCCACTTCCGCGGCGGCGAGGACGTAGGGCGTGCCCACCGCGCGGGCGAGGTACTGGCGGCGCGCGGTCTCCTCGAGGTAGATCGCGAGGACGAACGCCTCGACCACGTCGGCACCCACCGTCACCGCGCCGTGGGACTTGAGCATGCACACGCGGTGCGGCCCGAGCGCCGCGGCGAGCTCCTCGGCGAGCGGGCGCTGGTTGATGGACGCGGTCTTCGCGAACGTCTGCACCGGGCCCATGACCGCAGCCTGCATCGTGACCGGCTCCACGGCCTGCCCGGTCATGCTGAAGAGGGTCGACCACAACGGGTGCGTGTGCGCCACCGCGTTCACGTCCGGGCGCGCACGGTAGATGGCGCTGTGCAGGTGGAACTCCATCGGCGGCACGACATCGGTCCCGACCGGATTGCCGTCGAGGTCGATCTCGATGATGTCCTCCACGGCGAGGGCGCTGCGCACCGATTTCCCCGAGTTGATGAGGATGTGGCCGGTGCCCGGCAGGCGGCAGCTCATGTGGCCGTTGAAGTCGATCACCTCGGCACGCTCCATCATCGACAGCGCGTCGACCAGTTGCTGCTTGAGCTCCAGCGCCGGAGCGCTCATGTCGTTCATGCCGCACCTCCTGCCGCGCGCCGCGGATGGTGATGGTGGTGGTGGCCGCCGCCGTGCTCGTGGTCGTGGCCATGGTGGTGGTCGTGGCCCTCGCCACGCATCTTCGGGCCACGCGGGTCCTCGCTGAACACGAGCGACTTGATCGTGACCGGCACCGTGTTCGACGGCATGCGCACGCGGCCCAGGTCCACGTAGTCGAAGTCCCAGAGCGACACGCCGTCGATCACGAGCACTTCGGACGCGATGGCCCATTCCTCCTTGAGCAGCGCACCGAGCGAATGGGCGATGTCGCCGTCGAGCACCAGGAAAATCGGCTTCGCGTTCATGAGCGTCATCGGCAGCGCTTCGACGATGCCCTGCGCGAGCGCCGAAATGCGCGAGTACGCGGGCGGTCCGTGCCAGCGGAAGGCGAGCGCCACTTCCGCCTCGCCCTCCACGAGGTCGAAGGCCTCGTAGTGGCGGCGGATGGCCTGGGCCACGCGCGTGGGATCGACGGGGCCCTGCAGCGCGACATCCGGCTGCAGGACCTGGAGGTTCTTGCGCGGCAGCAGCTCTGCCGGATTCGAGACGTAGACCGTGTTGCCCGAGAGCTGCACGCTGTACTCGGAGGCGCCGATCGCCGTCGCGCGGATGCATTCGCCCGCGGGCAGCAGCGGATACGGCAGCCTGCCCGAGTCCAGGCGCTGGCGCACCGCCCGGCCCAGGCGGCGGCCGAGGTCCCCGAAATCGCGCTGCTCGCGTCCGTAGATGTACTCGGCGACACCGCCCGAGAACATCACGCCCGCGATGCCTTCCACCGGCTCCAGCGGATCCGTGAGCCAAAGGGCCTGGACCTCGGCGGGCGGCTCCTCCTGCGTGAGCGCCGCCACGAGCGCGTCGGCCATCCACTCGGTCACGCGGTCGAGGTCGGCTGCGTCGATGCTCGAGCCGAGGGACCAGTCGAAGCCCGCGTTCCTTGCGAGCTGCTTGCCGGTGGGATCGAGGCGGGTCAGGGTCAACGTCGTCCCCGACGCGGCATCTCCCGCAGCGGGCGTCATCCCGGACGCAGCATCTGCTGCGATGGTCCGGGATCCAATTTCCCTGAATTGACCGCCGGCCTGCGGGGGGGCCACGTCCGCCCGGTCGCTCACCACCGCAAGCCGTCCGCCGATGTGGATCGCCGCTGTATGCACGACGCGCCCGTTCTCCACCAACGCGAGCTTCGTGGTGCCCCCGCCGATGTCCACGTTCAGCACCGGCTGCTGCAGCTCGTGGGATTTCTTCGCCGCCCCGGAGCCGTAAGCTGCGAGCAGCGCCTCCATGTGGTGGCCCGCCGTCGCGCACACGAACTCGCCACCCATCTCCGCCAGCACGTCGGCGATCGCCTTGGCGTTGTCGCGCCGCAGCGCCTCGCCCGTGAGGATCACGGCGCCGGTGTCGATGTTGTCGGGATGGATGCCCGCCTCCTCGTAGGCGCGGTCGATGATGTCGCCCACCGCGCGCTCGTCGATGCGCTCCTCGCTCTGGTACGGCGTGAGCGCCACCGGCGACTGGTGCAGCGTCTCGCGATTCACCACGAAGTAGCGGCTGGTGAGGTCCTCGGCCAGGCGGCGCATCTGCACGCGCGAGAAGATCACCTGCGTGCCCGAGGAGCCGATGTCGATGCCGACCGAGATCAGCTGGATGTGGTCCTGCTGCCAGAGCGCGTCGTGCTCGAGGTCGTATTCGCCGAAGTCGTCGTGATCGTGGTCGTGGTCGTAATCGCCCTCGCCGTGCACGTGGGAGCCGTCGGCCCCCATCATGTGGTCGAGCAGCGAATGCTTCTTCTGTCCTATCGGCTCAGCCATGGCCTCCAAATGAGGACGTACCCCATTTTCCATATAAAGGAACGCCGTCCCGGCATACGGAAAATGGGGTACGTCCCCATTTTTTCCGTCCCATTTTTCAGATCACGTAGCTTTCGAGCGTTTCCGGCGCGAAGAGGTCCTCGGGCTGGAGACGGCGCTTCGACAGGCCCTGCTCGTGGTGGTAGCGCAGGAAGGTGTCGAGGGTCTTGCGGTTCTCGTGGAAGCCGTACTTCCAGAAATCGTCGCCCATCAGCGCGCGCGTGTCCTCCACGTGCTTCGTGAGCCAGGGCAGCGAGACCTTGAGCGCCGCGGTCACGTAGAGATCCTCGTAACACTCGCGCTGTGCCTCGACGAACGCCTTGTAGAGGTTCATCGCCACCCAGCGGTTCTTCTCGTACACGTCGCGGCGGATGGCGACGGTGTGCATGATCGGGAAGATGCCCGTCTTGCGGTAGTAGGCCTGCTCGACCTCCATGTAGTTCTCGAAGAGCCGCCGCACGGGCTCCAGCTTGCCCGCCTGGTAGGTGGACGGCATGCGCGCGGTGTAGAGCGCATCGATGCCGCCGTCGCGCAGCATCGCGGCGAGCGTATCGCGCTCGCTGATCTGCGCCACGCTGATGTTCGGCGGCAGATCGAGCTTGAGCTTCTCGGGCCGGTTGGGCGACTCTTCCCCGCCCTGGTAATACGTCTGCGAATCGACCGGCACGCCGTACTCGTCCTGCAGGATGCCGCGTATCCACACCGGCGCGGTCATCTGGTACTCGGGGTTGCCGATCTTCCGGCCGATCAAGTCCTTCGGCTCCCGGATGCCGCTCCTGGCGTTCACGTAGATGCACGAATGGCGGAAGAAGCGCGACGGGAACACCGGGATCGCGATGAAATTCTTCTGCTCGCGGAAGAGCGACACCGTGTACGACGAAAGCGACAGCTCCGCCGCGTCGAATTCCTGGTTGCGCAGCATGCGGAAGAAGGTCTCCTCCACCGGCATGCTGAGGTAGTTCAGCTCGATGCCCTCGGGCTGCACCCGGCCTTCCAGCAGCGCGCGCGTGCGGTCGTAGTTCCAGCACCCGAGCGTCAGTCTCAACTTCGCCATTCCTGTGCCTTGCGCCTTCTGTCTCGTCGCTCTCGCGTTGCGCCTTGCGCCCTGCGCCTCAGTAGAAGCTGTCGAAGTGCACCTGCGGATAAGGCACCCGCTTCTCGATCAGCATCCGTTGCACCGCCTCGGCCATCGCCGGCGGTCCCGCGAAGTAGTACTCGAAGTCCGCCCAGCGCTCGCCGACGAATTTCTGCACGTGGTCGTGCACGAAGCCGGTGGGACCGGTCCACGCGGCGGGACTCTGCTCCGGCATCGAGAGCACCGCCTCGAAGGTGAGGCGCTCGCCGTAGCCGGGCAGCGTGCTCAGGTCCGCGTCGCCGCAGAGATCGAGCGTCGTGCGCGCGCCGTAGAAAACGTGGATCCTGCGCTCCGCGAGCTTCGGCTCCGCGATCGCGCCGCGAGCGATCGAGAGCACGGGCGCAAGGCCCGAGCCGCCGCCGATGCAGATGAGGTCGCGCGGGCTTTCGGTGCGCAGGTACGCGAGGCCATAGGGCCCGTCGAGCTCGATCGTGCTGCCCACGGACACCTTGTCGAAGAGCGTGACGGTCCCCACGCCACTCGGCACCCGGCGCACGATGAAATGCCATTCGCCGCTGCCGTCGTCGATGTTCGCCATCGAATAGGTGCGCGGCGCGTCCAGCCCCGGCAGGTAGAAGAGCGCGTACTGCCCGGGCAGGAAACCGGGCGATCCCGCCGCGGCCTTGAAGCGGAACTCGCGCATGTCGTGCGTGAGATCGCGCGTGGCGGCGAGCGTGGCCTCGAATCGCGCCGGCCGATGCGCCGGCACGTTCTCCGGCCGCAATCGCACCTTGATGCTGCAGTCGCCGAGCGGTCGCGCCTGGCAGGCCAGCACGCGGCCCTTGGCGCGGTCGCGCTCGCCCAGCCCGGGCGCATCGGGACGCAGCGAGGAGATCTGTCCCTCGAGCAGATCCACCTTGCACGTGCCGCAGGAGCCTGCGTTGCACTCGTACGGGAAGCCCAGGCCCGCGCGCAGGCCGGCTCGCAACAGCGTGTCGTCAGCGGCGCAGCGGTATTCGGCGCCGTCGGCCAGCTTGATCGAATGCATCAGTCCGCGGCGTACGAGGCCGAAAGGGAAGGCAGGTAGCCCAGGCGGCGCGAGATGGCCGTAGCCGCAGCCACCACGGACGGAATGGTGGTCTGCACCGTCTTCTTGCTCATGCGTTGCACGGGCGCGGCCACGGAAATGGCCGACACCACCTGGCCGGTGTGGTCGCGAATGGGTGCGGCGATGCAACGCAGGCCTTCCTCGATCTCCTCGTCGTCGATCGCGTAGCCGCGCGCGCGCACCGATGCGAGCTCCTGCATGAGGAGATCGCCGTCCGTGATGGTGTTGGGCGTGTAGCGCTTGAGCCCCGCCTCGATCACGGCCTTGATGATCTCGGGCGGCTGGTAGGCGAGGAGCGCCTTGCCGACGCTCGTGCAGTGCGCCGGCGCGCGCGAGCCCAGGCCCGAGGACATGCGCACCGCCTGGCGGCTTTCGCGCACGCGGATGTAGAGCACGCTCAGGTGGTCGAGGATTGCGAGCTGGATGGTCTCGCCCGTGGCCTCGGCGAGCGTGTGGATGTCGCCCTGCGCCTGCGAAGCGGTGTCCATGTTGCGGCGCACGAGGGCGCCCAGCTCGAAGAGCGCCAGCCCCAGGCGGTATTTCCCGGTCTCCCGGTTCTGCTCGAGGATGTCGTACTCGACCAGCGTCGACGCGAGCCGATGCACCGTGCTCTTGGCGAGCCCGAGGCGCGCGGCGAGCGCGCTGATGCCCATCTCGTTCTGGTGCTCGGAGAAGGCCTTGGTGAGCCGGATGGAGTTCGCGACGGAAGAAAGGCGCATCCGGCGGGCTTTCGGTTTGCGGGCAGTACGTTCCATATCGCGGGCCGTCATTCTGTTATGCGGAATCGAATCACTCTAGCACGGGCGCGGCGGCAAGTCTCATCGCCGCGGCGTAGGCGGCGACCACGACCAGCATCACCGCGGCGCTGAGCGCCAGCGTCCAGCTCTCGAGCGTGGCGTCCAGCGCCGGCGACACCTGCCGTGCGAGCGCCAGCGCCGCGATCGCGAGCGAAGCGAGCGCGATGGCGAAGCTCATCACGCGCGAGGCAGCGGCGGCGCGCGCATCGGCGCCGCGCACGAGGCGGCTCACCCAGAGGCCGTTCAACGCATCCGTGGCCATCATGCCCGCCGTGAACACGAGCCCCAGCCCCGCCGCGAAAAGCCAGCCCGCGAGGCTCGAGCCGGTGATCGAGAAGAGCACCGCCTGGCTGATGGTGTCGAACGAAAGCGCGAACGCCGCGCCCACCGCGGCGATGAGCACCGGGTGCTCCGCGCGCGTGAGGCGCGCGAACCAGCGGCTGCGCAACCCCACGGGGCGCACGACCTCGCCGCGCGGGGTGCGCAGGACCGCATTGAGGTTCGCCAGGCCCAGCAGCGTGAGGAATGCGATCGAGATCCAGGTGCCGGCGTGCTCGAGCCACGCGGGTGCACGCCATTCGGTGGCGACGGTGGCCACCGCGACCGCCACGCTCGTCACCACGACGCCGTGCCCCGCCGAGAACAGCAGCCCCGACCAGCGCGACAGCCGCGGCTTGCGGCCCGCGTTGTAGCGCGTGAGCCCGTCGATGGCGGCGAGATGGTCCGGATCGAGGCCGTGCTTGAGGCCCAGCAGGAAGACCACGGCGACGAGCGGGAACCACTGCGTGGGAAGCGGATTCATTTGACGAGGAAGAGCTCGTTCCAGAGGTTGTCCCACTTCTGCGATTCGCGCAGGATGGTGCCCGGGTCGGTCATGACGAAGGGGAAATTGTTGAGGTCGCTCTTCACCTTCGTGCTCGCGGGAACCCGGCCCATGGACTCGTAGAGCTTCTGTCCCTCCGGAGAGAGCACGAAATCGAGGAAGAGCAGGCCCGCAGCCGGATGCGGCGCGGCCCGGGCGACACCGATGCCCTGCGGACGCGCGATCACCGGCTGCACCGGCACGAAGTCGATCGGCGCGCCCTTCTTCTTCAGCGACTCGATGTTCGCGTTGTACATCGTGAGCCCTACGGGCACCTCACCCGTGGCGACGAGTTGCGCGAGGAGGACATGGCCCTTGCGCATGTCCGGCTTCATCGCCGCGAGCTTGCGGAAGAAATCCATGCCCTTCTGCTCGCCCCACGTCCTCACGATCGCGGCCATCCATTCGCTGTCGGTGGCTTCCAGGCCGATGCGGCCTTTCCACTTCGGATCGAGGAAGCCCTCGTAGGTCGGCGGAATCTCCGCGCGCTTCACTCCCTGCGTGTTGTAGCCCACCACGAAGAAATTGAGGCGGTCCGGAAACCACGTGTGGTGCGCGGGCGTGCCGCCCTCGGGCAGATCGGCGAGATACGGCGAGAACACGTCGGCGAGGACATGCTCCTGCGCGATGGCCTCCATTTCGGGGCCGTTGGTCTCGATCACGTCGACCGCGTTGCGATGGGCCTGCGCCTCGGTGATCGTGCGCTGCAGGACCTTGTCCGAGAGCGCGCGCCACAGCTCCACCTTCACGCCGTACTTCTTCTCGAACGCATCGGCGAGCGGCTTGGATTCCGTGGGTGCGAGCGACGTGTAGAGCACCAGCGTGCCCTCTTTCTTCGCCGCCTCGACGAGCTTCGCCTGGCGATCGGGACCCTTGTAGCGGAAAAGCTCGTCGTCGCGTGGCGCCTGGGCCCACGCCGCGTTGAAAACCGCGAGTGCCAGCAGCGCGAGGAGTTTTCGGGGCATCCGGAGCGGGTGCAAGGGAGGACGGGAAATTGACCCTGAGCCCCATTCTATGCAAAATCGATCCACGCGCCAAATAAATGGAACGATGTTCAGCATGCAGGAACGCCGCTCCCGCTGCTCCGGCGCCGCTTCCTGCAGCGATTCCCGGGCCCCATCAGTCCCCCGCCTCCGGCACGCCACCATGTCCACCAAGACCCAGACCACCACCACGCACTATCACATCCAGAAGAAGCGCCGGAAGGAATTCCTCGAGGAATGGCGCAACTACCGCCAGAGCGTCATCCGCAAGGAAGACGTGAAGCTCGAGAAGACCGCGCGGGGATTACGTACGGGTGTTTACATGGGCTGGGACGGCGATCGTCCCACGCGTTGCCTCGATGCGCTGGTCCACGAGGTCGATCCCGGCGTCACCACCACCGTCCACCGCCACTCGTGGGATGCCATCCTCTTCATGGTCGAAGGCAGCGGCTGGACCGAGGTCGATGGCGTGCGCTACGACTGGAAGGCGTGGGACGCGATCCACATCCCCGCGTGGAGCTGGCACCGCCATGGGAACGACGGGGAGAAGCCCGGACGTTTCATGAGCTACTCGTCCGAGCCCACGCTCTGGACGCTCGGCATGAGCCTCATCGAGGACGCGGGGCACGAGCCGTTCGGGAAACTTCCGCCGAAGCCGAAGTTCAGCGGCGGCATCCCCGGCGACGATCCGTACGCGCGCCGCCTGCGCCGCGTCGCCAACGAGGCGCAGAAGCGTCGCTCTGGCCGCATCCATACGCCGTACGACGAGCAGGAGATCCTCGCCACGCCGCGCGGCACGCGCACCAAGTTCCTCAACGACCGCGCCATCGGCAACGAGGCCTCGGGGCTCACGCAGGTGATGATCCAGTTCGCTCCCGGG
>Ga0207698_10000417_pt1 | contig 24507 bp, 45 predicted proteins | sample KBSCornC22_FD_184298 | JGI IMG/M metagenome (GOLD analysis project Ga0207698, IMG submission 184298) | Corn rhizosphere microbial communities from Kellogg Biological Station, Michigan, USA - KBS Corn C2-2 (SPAdes) (version 2) | ecosystem: Host-associated > Plants > Roots > Rhizosphere > Soil ... | reverse complement strand
AGGCGGCGAACAGCGGCAGGCGAGTGGTTCACGTCAAGCGCCAGCGCCAGCCGACGATTTCACCGATTCCGACCGAATCCCGTTCTGATCTATCCCAACCACGCCGGGCCAGTTCATCGGCTCGGCGAAAGGAGAATGTATGACCGTGAGGATTAATCCGTATCAGCGTCTTCTCAAAGACGTGAAGGATTTCGCATGGAAGGTCAAGTATGCGAGTCGCAAGATCATGTGGACTTATCCAAAGGCGAGACTGTCAGAGGGTTGGTCGCTCGCTGATCTGCACGCACGAGTCAGCGCTGCGGACCAACTTGGCTATGACGTGCATCTGATCGCCAACGATGAGGGCTTGGTGGTCAAGTATGTCAAGCGCGCGGACATTCCTTTCGGGTGGGCGCTATGACCGACCTTTCCCCCTTCCCGCCCGAGGTCCGCGAAGCGATCGAGCAGTTCGACTGCGTGACGATGCACGGGGACAAGTGGAAATTGATTCGCGCGGAACTGGTGCGGCTGGCGACCCGGGGGCAAAATCGCTATCAAGCGCAGATCGCTGAATTGCAAGCCGCGCTGATTCGGTGGCTACCGAAGGTTTGCGGTGATGGCAGCGACGCCGACGAACAGGCGGCAAACGATGCGATGCTCCTGTGCGGGTTTCAAGGTAACGAACAGCGCGAATTCGGCGAGGAGATGGCGGTAAGACTTGCCGCCCAGCCGGAATGTACCTGCGCGGCCAAGGATATGCCGTTCGGTCGATGCTGCAAGATGCCAACCGTTGCGGATGCTTCGTGCCGTGCCGCGTTTGAGCGATGGTTCGGCCTTCCAGTTGAGCCGGATGCGGATATTCAAACGACCGTCGCATGGGATAACTGGCAAGCGGCGTGGAGTTCCGCCCTTGCCGCCCAACACACCGCAGCGGACGACACGCCGAGCAAGTCGCGGATGAAGCGGGTTGCGGCGCTTTCGCAATCCGATTGTTGGTGTGCAGTATCAAGGGCGCACACGCATGCTGAGGATGGGAGTGTCATATTTGCCCAACCTGCGGCGCAGGGAGAGCTAGTAGCGCACGTTCCTGTGCATCCGCGTAACGGGCCGCTCTGGTCGGACACTCGTCCGGTCGGCAGTGATGCGCATCGTGCCGAGAGCTATCCGTGGATGGCGCTCTACACCCACCCGCCGCACCCCCAAGTAAACGAAACGCCGGCATCGTTAACTAGCGAGCGGGGTAAGGAAAGGATCGAACAGCAGAAAGTGGAAATTGATCGGCTAAAGGAAGTTTTGCACGACGAGATTGCGGCGAATCTGGCCGTTCGCGAAAAGGGCGGTGCGCACGACGACGAAGACATGTCGACGTTTCTCGAAAGACTCATCGCCGAGCGTGATGAATTTCGAGCACGGGCGCAAACGCCAGTAACCAAAGATGTCGTGACGGATGAAATGGTGCGTCGTTTTTTGTCGTGGCGACTTCCGAAGGATTTTCACCCCGACGCCGGCATCAACTTCGACAGGTCGTTCAGTGACAAATACCCTCATTGTTGGCCGATAGGAACAAACCTGCTTAATGACCCGCAGGCGCGCGCGATGTTGGAGCATGTGCTAGCCGTCGCCGATCAACTTGGGGGTGGGAAGTGAGCGAGCAAACGAAGTTTTTCGTTACGGACGAAATTGAGAACGATGCGTATGCGGCTTTCATCGACGTGTACGACGGAAACAATTTGCGTGCGTCAGTTCGCCACGTAGCCGAAGTCATCGGGCCAATGCTCGACAGGCTGTCGGAAGCAGCCAAAGCTCCGCACGATGTGTTCGATGCCGAGATAGAACGACTGAATGAAAAACTGTACGGCAGTGGTCGCGAGGAATTCCGCGGCAAAGACTCTGCACAAGCATACTGCCTTGGTGCTTACGATGCGCTGGTCGCAGCACGTCACCGATTCAAAGCCATCGCCCCGATGCTCGCCGCGCAGGGGGAAGTAATCCGTGAGCCGACCAAGGAAATGATAGACGCCGCCTACGCGATCGTGAACAAGGCTTTCATTGGGCGTCCGTGCGTGACAGCGATTCTTGAAGCTGGACTTGCCGCGCAGCCCGTGGCGCAGACGGATCAGGTTGCGGCATGGGCAATCGAAGTCGAGAAGATGCTGTGCGTCAAGCTTGGCAAGACGTGGTCGCCTACGGGCATGAGCATCGAGTCGCTGATCGCTGAAATTCCCGTGGCGCAGACGGGCTTGCCGGAGGATCACTCCGCTTTTATTGCTCAGGCCAAAGCGCTGCTAAACCTCGATGCCAGCGGTTCGCTTGTTCCACACGGCATTGGTGGTCTTGCGCGGGAAATCATCGAATCAGCGATCGAGAGGCTCAGCAAATGAATCTACTTTGTGCACTCGGAATACACCGCTGGCGTCGAATCGGTACGTTCGGAATTTTGTTGCCGAGCTACGTGGATCAATGCGCACGATGCCAGCGTGGTCGGGTAATCGATTTCGATTGCACATGGCTGTATACGGCAGAGCAAATGAGGCAAGCGCTCGCCGCCGCACCCACGCCGGAGGTGAAGCCGTGATGGAAATTCAGATCGACATTTCTCAAGACGAGTTCGAAGACGTGACGGTGGAAAACGCCGAGCTTTCCTATATTCGCTTAAATGCGGGTGGCATCCAGGTCGAACTTAGTTGGGAGCAGGCAGAGAGCTTGTATCGAAACCTACGCGGCTTTTTCGACGATCAGCCCACGCCGAGCAAGGAGGGGTGATGCCACAGAAATTCAGCTACGAATACAACCCTCGCACCGCAGAACGCGAGGCGTTGCGACAGCGGAACATCGCCAAGCTCGCGTCGAGGCATTCGACGTCCGTTTGCGGGAACGTGTTGACAGCATGAATGCCAGATCCCTTACACCGAACGTTTCAAAATCGGTCTATGGCGTGCTGTGCCTGCTCGGGTGGGTTGTGTTCTTTGGGTGGTGTGGTTGGGTGATTTGGGGGGGCGCGATGAGCACGATTGCACGATACGAATTGGTTCTGCGCTCGCGCGGGATGGAAAACTGGCAGGACATCGAGCCTGATTCGGACGGCGACTACGTGCGCTATGCCGATCACGTTGCCGCGGTTGAAGCAGCCGACTACGAAAGCGCGCGCCAGATGAATGCCCTGCACCATCGTATCGAGAATCAGCGAAACACGATCAACAAATTTGTGCGGGCTTACACCCGATCTTGCGAAGAAACTACCGCAATGATTTTGCTCTTCGCATTCGCGATGTGCATTGCTAACGAGCCTTACGCTGCGGCCTCGTTTATCTGGCTGCATTGGTTGGGGAGTTACGTAAAAGACCGAGAATCGAAGAATTTACCCTTCCCTTTTCGCGGATCGTCCGCTGGGGTGAACTAGGATTTTTATGCAAGAACGAATGGTTCCACAAGACGGCGTGAACCCTTACGCAAGCCATCCTGGCTTCGATGCGCAAGGATGCCCGCTGCAATATACGGTAACGCAGCGCGGCCCTTGGGGCGATATCGGTCACTGCGGGTTTGGATGCCGTGTAACTGGCGGTCACTGCCTACCTGGCGATCATTGCGCAGAACTCAGGGCAAAGAACGCGGACCTATTCCAGCCTAATCGGCTAGCGGAGTGAGGAAGAGAGAATGATAGGTTCACAACCACCTTTCAAAATCGGCCAGAAGGTTCGCCTTAGCAAGAGAGGGATCGAGGCAACCCTTTATGTTGGCGTGAAGGCAAAGAGGATCGGGATCGTAACGCGGGTGGATGAGTTCAATAGTCCAACCGTTTTATGGGAGGGAAGAAAGACGGCGAGTGGCTACCACCCTGACTTCATTGAACCGGTCAGGGCTAGCCGGCGACTGATTGCGGGATAAGACGAGGAAATGAGAATGGGCGATGGAATGAATGAAGGATTGGCAATCAAGACGAATTTGTACCGACACTTCGATGCTGACGGTAAACTTCTGTATGTCGGAATTTCACTATCCGCAATTTCCCGACTCGGCCAGCATCAAGACCACTCGCATTGGTTCGGCAGCATAGCCAGAGTCGAAATCGTATCTTTCCCCAGTCGTGCTGATGCGATTGCCGCTGAACGCGAAGCCATCAAGAATGAAAAGCCTTTGCATAACATTGTGCATAGGCGTGTAGAGGCCGCGCCGAACAGCAAATATGAGGCGGCGCGCGCAGAACTTGTGCACCAAACCGTAAGGTTCAAGCCTCTATACAATCGAAGGGAGGCGGCGGATGCCATTGGCGTGGCGTCTAGTGCGATTTCATCGTTGATTCAAAAAGGCAAGATAGGGTTCGTTGAAATAAACGATAGAAAGTTCATAACTGGCTGGCAGCTTATCGACTTCATTGAAAGTTGCGACGCAATGGCGAAGGCCAAGAAATCTGCGTGAGCGAACACTTATCGCCAGAAACAATCATTGAGCTGACTGCGCGCAAGCGCTGGTCGGCGCAGTGTCGCGCTCTGGCGGCAATGGGCATCCCCTTTCGTCCGAATGCCGTTGGTCGCCCGCTGGTGAAGCGCGTAGACTATTTCGGCAACGAGAAGCCGGCGCGCAAGGCGCGTGAACCGGATTGGAGCGCGATCCGTGGGAAGGCTGCGTGAGTCGAACAAGTTCCTACCGCGCGGTATGGTCAAGCGTGGAAAGGTCTATAGCTACAAGTACCGGCAGGACGGCAAGCAGCGCTGGCTTCGCTTAGGCAGCGACTATGGCGAGGCGCTTCGCCAGTACGCCGAGCTAGTCGGCGAGCCGCACAAGCCCGCAGAGACGGTCGGCGAGGCATTGGCGAAGTATCTCGCGCTACGCCACGACAAACTAAGGCCAGAGACGCGCAAGGGATATGCTAGGAGCGCAAAGCGGCTCATCCCGATATTCGGCGCGCTTGCGCTGGACGAATTGAAGCGCGAGCACGTCTACAAGTACCTAACCGAGCGCGGCGATGTGGCGGCGAACCGTGACCGCGCGCTGCTATCGGCGATGTATACACACCTCCTGAACGCGGGCGAGTTTCGCGGCGATCATCCGTGCAAGGGAATGCACTTCCGCAATCCCGAGGCGCCTAGGCAACGCTATGTGACCGACGCCGAGTTGACCGCGATCATTGGCGCCCTTCCCCGCCGCCTCGCACAGATGGCCCATTGGAGCTATCTGACGGGCATGCGTCAGGCCGATGTGCTCGCGCTGCGAATCACGCAGGCCGGTCAAGAGGGGGTGACGTACAGGCCGAGCAAGGGCGGCAAGCCGATACTGCTTGAATGGACGGATGATCTGCGGGAGGTGTGGAAGGATGCGGCGGGCGACCGCATCGGTTCGCAGCCACTATTCCCGACGCGCGATGGCAAGCACTACACGGCGGATAGCTTCCATTCGACATGGCAGCGCTGGCGCGTGAAATTGCCGGTCAAGGATTTGAAGTGGCACGATCTGCGCCGCAAGACTGGCAGCGATTCAGCGAGCGACACGGACGCCGCGCAAAGGCTCGGGCATAGCGACGAAAAGGTGACTAGAAAGCACTATCGCGCCAAGCCAACGGCGGTGACTCCGCTTGCTACTATCCGCAAACAGGTCAAGCAATAATGCGGTCTGTAGCCGGTCGATTTTGCCGAATAGTAGCAATTTGCAAATGCAGTTTTCGCTATACGAATCAATGCGATATCATCACATTGCCGGGAGTGACTGTTAATCACTGGGTCGGCGGTTCGAGTCCGTCTCGGGGAGCCAATAACGACAAGGCCCGCAGCGTTTTCCGCTTGCGGGCCTTTTGCTACTATTCCTGCTGACTGCTACTATTTTTCCGACAGGCCGACTCAAAGCCGCACAAACCTACCCTTCCGGCGTAGGAAATCTCCTACAGGATGGCGCGGGAATCGCCCATGTCGACGAGAGCGTCGACACCCCTACCCTACGCCTACCCGGAAGCAGTGCCGCAAGCGGCGGACGGCGATGGATCGCTTAGCTAGGCCGGTTACTGCGCTCTTGCTGTAAAGGCGTAGGACACACGCGACTGCGCACATGTCCCCGCTGTCCCACCAAAGCAAAGCTGATCGCCGTTGGCGTTTGTGTCGGCGAAGTTAATGTAGTACGTCTGCCCGATCTTGACCTGGCAATATCCCGTCGATGTACCGACGATCATGCTATTCAGACCACCATAGGTTGATGCGCAGATGACACCTTGGGCGCCAGGGGTCAAGACACCGGGCGAAGTGCTCAGCGAGATCGTGCCGCCGTCGCCGTAGCTGTTGTTCGCAGTGAACTTAATCAGCCCCGATGCGGCGGGAGTGAACGCCAGCGACACGTAGTATCCAGAGTCGATGTAGAACGTCAGCGATTGCCCAGAATACGGATAGTTCGGGAACGCCTTGTTGCCAAGCAGAGAGCCAAGATCTGTCAGGCCGACGATTCCCCCACCAATGCCGTTGGGCTGTAGCACCATCTGCCCCGCGCACTGCCGCTGAAACGTCTTGCCACCAAGGGCGGTGCTTATCTGGCTTGCGTCACAATAGTTGATCGGTGTCGCGCATTGATGTGTCACTGGATCAAGGGTTGCGGGTGGCGTGCAAACTGGTGGCGGTGGTGTGCTTCCGCAAGTGAAGTTCAGCGCCGGAGAATATGGTCCGTTATAGCCATCCGGGCCAGTGACGGTACAGGTAGCGACCTAGCCGTGCGCCAAAGAGGCAATGGCGAACAGGATCGCTGCGAGAATGAACTTATACATGGTGACTCCTTGGTTAGCCGTATTGCTGTGGAGGATATTCGGTGAACGACATAGCCATCTGATAAAGATGGTTCTCGATGTGCTGAGGCTGCTCGACCTTGCTTGCGTAACCGTAGATCGCAGAGTTGGCGAGCATTTGCGCGTTCAGAATACCCTTATTGTAGGCATATGGGATCGCAAGCATGGTCTGATGCGCGGCCGCAATGTGCGCGAAGCGGTTTAGCGATATGTCGCCATTATCGCTCGTCCATGCGGCTTGTTCAGTAGCGATGCCGAGGGTCAGATTGAGCGTATGGTTGTAGCGGTGATTGACAACGTGCGGTTGGCGATTGACCGTTGTTGATGGATTCTGAATATTGTCAAACCCCGGCGTCCATTTCTCCTGAATGCCATTACCGGGGCGGTAGCCCTGAAAGATGCGAGCCTCACCAATCTCAAAGAGTTCCGATGAGGTAACACTAAGCGCGGGATACATGGCGATTTCATAGCCGATGATCGGAGTCAATCCAGCATCGAACGCCCAGATGATTGCCCGTGATCCGTCATCAAGCTAGACCACAACTGATGTCTACGAATTTCCGCCAAGAAGATAGGGGAAGTTTGAATCCCCAGACCGCTTTCCTTTGATTGTGACCACCATGCCAATAGGAAGCGTGGTGCCTAAGAAACAACCGCAGCGTGGAACAATTGGCGTTGACCATAGCGCCTGCAGGGTAACGACTGCGGTCGATGTAGACGACCAGGTGAAGCGGGTGACATCGGAAGGCGCCGAGTTGTCGAGCACGATGTTGCCAACAAAGGCTGCGCCCCCCGTAATGGCATAGCTCACGCCTGCCGGTGCGCCATAGCCGAATAGGGATGATCCAGACATCATTATCTCCAACAAACAAGCAGGCAGGTTTGCATAGCGGGGTTCGGATCTACGGCGAAGACAAAAACCTTTGCCCCATCCAGACCGTACCGCCGTGACGTTCCGGCTGAGTTGAGCTTATAGGTCACCTTGCCAACATCGCCGACATCATATTGAGTTCCTGGCGGCATTTTGACTGTGATCTGGAAGAACTTGCGCGTGTTCACCGCTAGGGCAACTGTGCGCTCGGTTTCTGCCTACATATCGGCCTTAAGGTCGAATAGCGTTTCACGCGGAACGTTAAGCTATGCCTGACCGTACATTTCGCTGAGTTGCACGCCGCTGGTATAGGTAAACTGATAATTCCTTTCCAGCAATTTACGCTCGGCGATTGACACGTCAGTGGTCGTCATGTTCGTAAAGTCGCTCTCTGACGCAGGAGAGATGTTCTTTCGACCATAGGTGCCAGTCGTCAATCCCTGCATGACATCGGGATAAACATAAGGCTCCAAGAGGATATCGCTCTCGTCGATTTCCCAATTCACATCCGCATCCGCTACGGTATCCGGATCAATCAGACGAACGACGCCCATTCGTCCATCACGTTTGCGATAGATGGAGGCGCCGAACGTGTCAAGGGCGGGCTGTAGTGCCTACTGAACAGTTACCGGCTGATTCGAGAACCAGTTTCCGATCTGGTAGCCCGTAGCCGCATCGATTGCCCGTGCCTGTATTGGGTCCCATTGGCTTTCATCGATTCCAGCGCGTGTTAGCACGGCGCGCATATAATCTTCGAGGCCGACACCTTGCAATGGGGCTGCATTGATCGCGTCCGGCAACTCGTAAAGCACCACACTGCGGATCCACCATGATCCGCCGTTGCCATCAACGAAGTTCAGGCAAAGGGGTAGATCAGCGCCGGAATTGTTGGTGAAGCTGATGGTTGCCGTGGCGGGACAATCGGTTGCGTACGGCTGAAGATTGAGGCCGGTATTAAAGAACACCGCATTGCATACACCGCCAGCCGCGGCAAGTTGAGGCGCCCCAGGCTTGCCGCCCGAATCTGTGAACTGAGAATAGTACATCCCCGACCAGTGATTTACGGAGCGGTATTGGTATTGGTCGTGATGCCCGTCAAGGAAGAAATGCGCAAGAACCGAGGTCGTGCTATCCAACGGCTGCTGAGTCGCGACGTATGGCGCATCCCAAAACTTTACCTGACAGGCATAGGTCTTACCGTTCTGCACAACATTGGTCTTAGTCCGGAACCCTATGGCGTAGTTCTGCGGACGCAGAGTTGTCGCATAGAAATTGATCAGCACCGAGCCATTGGAGCCAGACAGGCCGCCCGCATCGTCTATGCCGTCAACATGGCCGCCGCCAAACTCATCAAACCAGCAGGGGCGGTCACCATTGGTATAGGAATCATTTCCGCTCCAATAGGTTTGCCAGTTGGCTTGCCAAACTGCCGGAGTCGTCTAGCTGCCGAAGTCGCCGTGACCACTGAGCAAATCGGTTGGACCAGGAGGAATTCCCTGCACTACCCCGCTGGCCTCTACGGTCAATTTTCCTGTAGGCGCAGCCGTGAGAGTGATTCGCATGCCGTCAGCGGACAACGTATAGTCCGTGCCGAATACAAGCAGCTTGCCCTATACCCTAACCGCACCAATTGCACCTATTGCACTATCACTAATGCGGTAGACATGGTTTACCGGATCTTCACACACCGGCTCGAAATTGCGCGCCATGCCGATAAGAACCGGCACCGGCGTATCCACCACGCTAGAATCCTAGTTCGGCAGAAAATAGGTCGTATTGAACGGCTTTGATAAGAATTCCGCGATCGGATCGGCCATATAGATGACCTTGGCTTGGTCACCTTTTGTTTCCACTCGATCAAGGATGACGGTATCCTCAAGCTACGCGCTATCGTAGCTTCCGCTCTGGTCTACCGTGCTCAACTTCATCGCTGCATTGCGATGGTCAAGCATGAAATCATATTTTCCGTCTGGGTCTTCTAATGCCAGCGTGCTCAGCGATGAACCGAGCCGGCTATCGCCCTTGTTCATCCAGAAGTCCGCGCCGCGCGGGAAGACCATCGAATTGTCTGGAATCAGGGCGCCATTGACCGCATCAAAGCGTTGTGATGGCAAGCTGTCGGATGGCTGCGAGAGATATGGATCGGTCGCAAGATAGACCGATGCGGGCTATGCGGCAGCATCCCACCAGCCCTGCACATTGGTGTTGTTCTCAAATGTGCGCTGACCTGCATTGAAGAACGTCTGCAACGAGAACGCGGAGCCGCCAGCAACCGTGATTGCCGGATACCATGCCGCCGTGTTCGTGGTGCTCGCGAGATACGTGCCGATCGTCGTGCTGCCATTGAGAACGGTGATCAAAATCTGATTGTTGTCGAAGTTGACCCGGAAGTAGACGAGATCACCTTTCGCGCAGGCAGTGAACGTGGCGACGGCTGAGCCGTTGAAGTAGAGCTTGCCGTCATCCAAACGGAACCCGTAGCCATTCGCATCCTCGCCAACATACTTGTTGGTCGGCGCACTTGCATTCACGATTCCGATGTATACGGCGCCTAACGAACCGTTGGTAAGCGATCCACTACCCCAAGTAAGCGTCTCAAACTAGCTGATGGTATCGGACAGAGGCACTGTGCAACGACACATGCGGTGCGAGTTCGCGCCACCAGTATTGCAAGCTAGAATAGTCGCGCCATCGCTGATATCCATCGATGCATCAGCATAGGTGTTATCGAGAATCGAATAGAGCTGTCGCATAGTGAATTCGATTGATGCGGTTAGAGTGCGATGTACGGTCATGGCAGTGATTCGAGCAATTCATACTGCACGTTTGTCAATGGTGTGTGCCCGCTTGGAGATATTGAACTTGGCGCGCCGTAGCTGAGCCACGGAGTTTCTTGAACGCCCAAGTACCATCCGGTATTCCAATAGATCGGAAGGCGTGACTGAAACGCATAGAATGCGCCAGAAGAGCGACCAATGCCGCGAAGTCCAGCGGATGGCGCCGTAGGTTGTACGTTATAGAAACCACCAGCGCGCGCAGTCATGTGAGGTTAAACGCCCCGCCGTTCCATGGAATGATGTACTGCCCTACTTGAACGAACTTCAATGTCTGCGAGAAAAAACTCCAAACGCAAGTTCCGTCACTAATTCCTGTCCCTGTGCCGGTTGGGCCGCCGCTTGATGCAGAAGTTCCAGCGGTGGTGCAGGTATATACATTGGATCCATTTGTGACTTGTGCGCCCACCGCATATGACGTGCTCGGCGCCCAATTCGCTGCTCCTGGGTAGCTATCACCAGTAGCGATGCTAGCGGACCCGATCCACATGTCTTGGAACATGCCAAGGTAGCCAAAAACACCCGCCGTTGTTCCAACGATACAAGCTGGTACCATAGGCCAATTGCTTGAAATAGAACTCGGACTAGTAAGCGCGGTTAGTTGACTGACGTAACCTACGCTCGCCGTCCCTGGGGTTGCACTTAGCGGGTAAACCAGTATTGCGGTTAAACTCGGGTTGGCTGTTCCGGTATTCACTCCAACTGCGTAATCCACTATTGGATATGTAGTCCCGGTATCTGGACTAGCAGTTTGCTCAAAGTACCAATATCCCCTTAAGCTGCCTGAACCAGCGGTAATGACTCGCGTGCATTGCCCATCCGTACTAACTTCAGTTGACCAGCGCATCGCCTGATCGGAACTTGGTCCTCCCCACGTCAAATTATTCAACACCGTTGCTTGATCTGTTGCTGTTGGTCTAGCAGTCACGGTACCGCCGGTAAACCCTGCATTTACCGATCGTATTATGCTTAGGTTATTGCTTGCCGAATTGCTTAAGTCGATGCAAAGCTGATAATTGCCCCCAGGCATGCTGGTGTTTTTTAGTACCATCCAAGACCGCGTTGTATTACCCCATACCAGATTCGCACCAGTAGACCAGCGATTAACTCCATCTCCTGCGGAGCCTGCCGTGACGGAATTGCATGAATATGCTACCGCCCATTTACCGGTAGCCAAAAGCGCATTGACTATCGCCAGTAGTAGAGCCTAGCAATCAGCCAAAGCGGTGCCTTGTGCCGTGATAGCGTTGTTGCAGTTGAACGTCCATGACTTAGATAGTGTAGGAAGCGACATATATTTCTCAAGGTTGAATTTCGATCCACGCTCCAGAACCATTCGCGTAGTTCATGGAATCGGCAACGTTTATCCATTCGCGACCAGTGAATAGGCCGGCGTTAGAATTGCTGCGGAAATAGGTTGAAACGTCTGCCGTTAATGTGACGGTCGTGAGTGACGTGGTATTGAGCGTGACGATGCTCAGTGGTGATCCAGTACCGGATTCCTGAAACAACTCGAAGTAGGCAGCGTTCGAAGCACTGGTTGTTTCCAGGTTGACGTAAAGAGTCGCGGTTGATGTCGTCGAAAGCTTGTATCGCGCTGCTGTCGGATCGAACTTGACCTTTCCGCAGACGCGCTTCTGCGTCGAGTCGTACTTCGATGAAACAATGCCCTGGAATATGTCCAGGCGGATGACTGATTTCGACAGTGCAGCAATCGTTGATAGCTTTATGTTAGCTGTATAACCAGTTACATCTGGTCCGCTCCAAAGAAGTGCACGTTCAGTGCCAGATGGCGCTGTGACTTCTGGATATAGATATATTTGTTTGTCCATTATGAGTACAAAATCCTATTACCTGATTCATCGACAATGAAGTTGTTATATTCGTCAATGATCGCGTTATCCGGCTCTGATGCGATGATCACGAATGTGATCGTGATGCTTGCGCGGACGCGGTCTGAATTGCGCGCTGTCAGCGTGACGGTATAAATGCCTGCGGTTGTGAGGTTATTGCTAGAAAACGTGATCGAGTCGGATGTCTTCGTAGGGTCGATCGACGGCGGCAACGTGCCGGTAATGGTGAATGTATAAGGCGGAGGCGTCGGACTGACCGCCGTGAAGGTTGCCGAGTATGTCTGTGTCGTCAGGCCAGTCGGCGCGCTTCCATGTATCGACATTCCGTCGAACATTTCGCTGACGACAACGCGAGGGACAATCATGCCGGCTGCGAAAAGCGAGGTGGCTGCGTGGTGCGTGGACCGCTCAATGCCGCCGCAGATTGCCGCGTGGTTTGAGTCGTTAGCGCACTGGCGATAACCCTCGCGGTGTTTTGTGTTGCTCCAGTGCCATTATTGATCGCGGCGATGATCCTATCCGCAATGGCGTTGAGCGCCGTGGAATTGTCCGCAGGCGCGGATTGTGTAGGCACCGGCTTGCTGCCAATTATTCCATCAAGTGTACTGAGTGCATTGATTGGCTTGCCCTGCAATGTGGCCAGAATATCGGCTAGATATTCGTTCGCCTTGATCGCTGCCTGAGCCTGCAATTCGGCCTGCTGGAATTGCTTGTTGAGATCACTGCCAGAAAGGCCAAGATCGGTCGCAAACTTATCCAATGGGATGCTGAACTGCTTTGTCAAGTCGTCAAGCGATTGACCAGTGATTGAACCGATCTATCCGAGATTGGATAGGAGTGAGGTCGCATCCGCCAGCCGTTGCAGCGCTGCCGCCTAAGCGTTCGCCTGATCGATCTGATCCTGAATCGCTTGCTCTTGCTTGGCGAAGAAGGGCGCCAACTGGGATGCGGTATACGGGTCCACGCCGGCAAGACGCGTTTTGTCTACAGCTTGCAGATCGGTCAATTGCTTGGTTAGGCGATCAATGTCTGTACCGTAGAGCTTCGTAGCAAGCCGCTGCGTCTGATCTTCAAACGCCTTAAGCGCATCGACGCCGGCCTATGCGGAGGCAGTAATGATCTTTGCAATATCCTGCTGAGAAGCGCCAGCCATGCCGGCGGCCTTCGCCAGATCATTCGCCTTTTGGATATTGTCCGTCAGCGTGCCGTGTAGGCCAATCAGCGAGTTCTCAAACGCCGTGATGCCGAGCGTCTTCGGATCGAACTATGCGACGAAGTCGGAATAGCTCTTCATCGCCGCAGCTTGCGCCGCCGCGTCTGCCTGGGCCTGTTTCGTTGCCGCATCTGCCGCTTGGCTCATATATGCGGTCAGATTGGCGAGTGCGTTCGCGCCAGCAAGCCACTGCAGCACCTATTCCGGTGTCAGCGTTGGGAGTGCCGCCTCAAAATCTGCACGGAACTTCGCCATGCTTTCGGCGGGGTCTTCGCCGATAACTTGGAAAGTATCGGTAACGGCCTTTTGCATCGCCTTGAGCGCATTCGCCTGCCTCTCGGAATCGGAATAGTAGGCGTTGTAATAGCCATCCCAAGCGCTTTGCAGGTTCTATAGGCCGCCCGCCATGGTGACTAGCTTGTCCGTGAATTCGAGGAAGTCAGCCCCCGTCTTGCCCGTCGTCAGCCCCAACGTGTCAAGAATGGTCTTGAACGTCTGCTGCTCGGTCTGCAATCTCGAATAGGTCTGCGAAAGAGATTCATTCTGCAACTGCAGCTTCTGAACTTCTTTCGTGATGTCCGCAAGGCTGCCATTGTCCCCGAGCAAGCCGATACCCTTGTTGATATCGACCTGCGCTGAAAGTAGCAGGCTGGTGCCGTCTAGCAACGCATCCGCAGATGCGCGCCATTGATCGGCGATCTTCGAAGCGTTCTATGCGGCGGGAAGCAATGCCAGCAAGTTCTCAGCGGTGACGCGCTCCGCGAACTGCTGCATCGTTTCTTTGTATTTCTAACCGAGCACGGTCGAATAGGCATCGAGTACCTTCCCATCCTTATCGAACTTCTGATAGAACGAGCCAGTAATCAGCGTGCCGACCTTGCCACCAAGCGCATCTGCGCCAGCGGTCACCGATTTCAGGATGCCGGAGAAAAGCGCATCTGCGGCAGCCATCTAATCGTCGGTCGCGGCGAAGTCTTTCCAGCTATAGGAATTTCCGCCGAAAAAGGCTTCTTTCTTTTTCGTTTCGTACTGATTTTGTACGGACGCGCTCTCTTGGCCTAGAACAATGTTCTAAGTCGTATTGCCCGTAGGCTTCGCGGCCGTGCCAAACAGGTTTCCGCCAGAGAGCATGTCAATGGCCATTGCGGCCAATGCAATCCAGCCCACCACGGGAACTGCCGCGAACGCGCCAGATACGCCAGCAGCAAATCCACCGCCCGCGGCAAGCGAGCCGAGGCCGCCGGCAAGGGCATAGGTGCCCGCGCCATACGCCGCCCCTCCTGCGAGGCCGGCGAGGCCGCCGCCAGCGCTCTAGTATCGGTTGTAGCCAGCATAGAGGCCGCCAGCAATGCCAATTGCGCTCCCTAGCCCGCTATTCGTCCAGGTCGTCGTGCCGTTATCGGTGACGAAATTGCCCATGAAATTGCCGCCGACGCCATCGACGCCGGAGCCGTTCCAGAACGTGCTGAATCCTGACCAGAGATTCTTACCTGCGTTGACCCATGACGAGGCGGAGAAGATCGACGATATGCCGGCTGAACCACCGGCAACGCCACCGCCGCCAGCAATCGCGCTACCTAGCGTCGGCAGCAGATTGAAACCGGCCTATCCGCCAAAGATCGAATTCAGAATCGGATTGATGACCGCGAGCTTGGCGAAATATTCGATGATCGCCTAGACGGTTTGCTTGGCCAGGTTAACAAGGCCATCGAATAATGAGCCGCCATTGACCAGAATGCTAGCAAATGTGCTCGCCAATCCATCGCCTGCAGTTTTCCAGACATTTTGCCAGTCTCTCGCCGCCTCTTCGCCGCGCTTTGTTTCTTGTTTCAGCAACTCAAGTGACTACACGCGCCCAAGCTCTGCATCAATTTCGTCTTGCTGCGCCTGAGTCAATGGCCCCATTACGCCCTCAAGTGCTTTTGAGATTTCCGCCTACGCCTTAATCGTGGCATTCACGATATCTCGCTGGTCGGAATTCAGCCCCAGCGTTTGAGTTTCTTGCGCTATTTGCGTATCGAGATCGCCAAAGACATGAAGAAGATTCTCGTTTGCATCAGTCTATTCGCGCAATGAACGGGTTGCAAGTTGGGTCGCATCGGATATGAACTGTTGGACCCTGGCCTGATCCATTCCATCCTTGATAAATTTTGTGGAAAGGGCATTAATCTTTTCGATTGCTGCACCGTATTCCGCCCATGCCTTCGTATGCTTATCTGCAGTTTTGGAAGACAACTGATCAAGAAACGAGGCAAGCTCAACTCCGTCCTTAGCAAGCTTCTCAGCCTGCTTTTCTGCGTCGGTCATGGCCTTCGCAAGGCCATTGAAGTTTGGCGTTGCCTGTTTCGCCTTCTCGCCAACAATGTTCTAATTGATCGCGAGAATGCTTAGGGATTCGTTTGCGCTGAATATCTCCTTTCGCAAATCAGCAATATGCTATTTTAGACTATCGACTTTTGAATCAGCCATGCCCGCCGCAAGTGTGAATGCGCCACCACCATTTGTGAATGTGGCGCCTGGCGCAGGCAAATTAGCATTCGCTAGTTTTTGTTCGGCCTCGGCGCGAGTCAATGCTGCATCTGCCGCCTTGAGGTCAGCATTGGCTCGATCAATTGCGGCCCTAAGCGCAGCCTTTTGACCAGGCAGGGATTCGTTTGTCGCATCGTCAGCCTTCTTGATCGCATCCCTGAGATGATCAGTAGCTTGTGTGGCTATATCTGTAGTTGTAGAAAATTGATACATCAGCCCTGCGGCGATTGCCAAGATACCTACAGGTCCGCCAAGTAATGCAAGCGCACCTTCTGCAAAAGCAGCAGCTCCGGCGGTCGAGGTTATGGCAACGGTAAGGGTCTCAAACGCAGAAATTGCTGCACCAATGGCTAGGCGCGACGTGAGCACGACCGCAAGGGTATCGAGATTGCTAACGACAACTCCGATTGCTGATGCCAATGCCTAGAAGGTGCCGTTTTCTCGTGCGGATTTGATGAAATCCAATATGCGCTCTTCCGCCTCAATCAAGACGGGCAATAATTCCTTCGCTATATCCACGCCGAAACCAACCGCCGCATATTTCATGCGCGTTATGTTGTCGTTGAATTCCTCGGATGGCTTTGCAATTGCCGCGAAATCACCACCGAGAGCCTTTGCCTCGGCGGCCATTTTCTTGATTTCCTCACTTCCTGTGTTCAGGAATGGGATTAGTTCGGCACCAGATTTGCCGAATAGCGCCATTGCCAGCGCCGTCTTGTTCGCATCATCCGTGAACCCTTTGAATTTATCCGATACCTCGGACACGAGCTGCGCTGTAGGCTTAAGTTTTCCGTTCGCATCATTGAGGCTAACGCCAATAGACGCAAACGCGGCTGCCTATTCCTTACTACCGCCCGCGGCGGCAGATATCGCCTTGTTGAACTTCTCAAGCCCAGACCCGAGTGATTCGATGCCAACGTCTGAAAGCTATGCGGCATAGACAAGGCCCTGGAGAGAATCGACGCCGATGCCAACCTTCTGCGCCATCTTATTCAGTTTGTCGCCAGTCTCGATGGCTTGCTTCGTCACCTCGCCCAAGCCGGCGGCGAGAGCGCCAAGACCGAGCTAACCAGCACTCAGGCCAGTCAGGGATTTCACCGCCTCAAGAAGACCCTCTTTCGCACCAGCCGCCGTCTCGTTTATCGAGTCGCGGACTTCCTTCATCGCCTTCTGCGCCTCTTTCGAGGCGCGCTAGAAGTCGGTAATAAACGCCCCGGTAATCGCCTTCAGGTCAAATACAATCGTTGCCATTATCGCGCCTTGTTATGGTGCCCGAATTCGGTTAGCAGATCAGAGAGTGAGGATTCCGGCTGCGGAGCATCGCCCCAAGCATTGCGGAATAGGAGGAATTCATCGATGCGTTTCGCTGGATCGCCCTCGCGTTTATGCGAGTTGATGTAGAGCGCCTACAGCGCGGCCATCTGGATTTCCATGCGGTCATCCGGCGACGGTTCCTTGCCGAGATATTGCGCCCATAAATCGATGTGAGACGCAGGCCAGTCCATGACTTCATGAAGTGGCCTACGAAACGTCAGGGCAAGTCGGCAAAGGAACCGAAGCTGCGGATTACCGCTTAGGCGTTTTTTTCTTCGTCGTCATCCTTATGGACTTCGGACGCAAGCTTGACCAGTGCGCGCACCTTCGCATCGGATTCGCTTTGTAGTTCGCTAATAGTGCGATAGACCAGAATGCCTTCCGCAGTTACCAGCGTCATCTGAACCAAACGATGATTGCGTTCGAGATTATCACCAAGGTCAATTTCGATCGTGGCCTTTTCGTCGCCCGGATGCGTCTAGATGCGCTGTCCTTTGAGCAGGCTTAGCCGCTGGCCGGCGGTCAGTTCCTTGAAGTAAACCTGCTCTTCCTTGCCCTTGTACTTGAGAGTTTTCTGAATCAGTTCCATAAATCACCTTTGCTTTGCGGGACGGGTCGCGCGACTTGCGCCACGGCGAACAGCGTAGAGGCCGCGCGCCCGATGAACCGCTTTTGCCGTTGGGTTAAGCCGTTGGGTCGAGTTTCTTTATTGCCTTTTGGATGCCGTCATTGATGCCTTGCACAACCGCATCTGCAACGGCTTGCCCTATGCCTTCCGTGGCCTTGCTGAAAGGAGCCTTGGCGACCATGTGTTCATCGCCGTGCTCGAGGATGCCGGCGACCATTGCGACAGGATCGCCGTCCGGATACGTGCCAGCCTTCACGCGAACACGCACCATTTCATCCGCTCCATACTTCTTCGGATTGCTGACGCGCTTGGCGCCGATGGATCTTTTGTATAGGCCTATATCCTTGTAGCGCCCCGCGATATTCGGCTCGTCCACCATGCGCTGAACTTCCGCCTGCCATGCTTTGCGAACAATCGTTGCACCCTTCCGCAGACCGGACAGCACGACGCCGCCCTTGCTTGAGACAAGCTCTTGAGGGAGGCTCTTGAGCAAGTCAAGTGCCCCCTCTAGTCCGCGAACGTCAACGGCATCAGCCATTCTCAGGTCTTCGCGAGCAGGTCAGGGAAGTCAGACACCTGGATCTGCACGCTCGACTGCACCGTCTGATCAACTTGGAAGTTGAACGGACAGTTCTGGATGAATCCATCGAACGACAACCATGTGCGTGTCGTCGGGAAAACGAATTCACCGGCAGAGTTCACGGTCGGCGGTGCGGTGCCGTCAGACCAGCCAAGCGCGAAATGAAGTGTATCGCCCGAGACGTACAGATCATGGAACAGGACATGACTCGCCTGGCGCGGATCGAAATCGATCGTCAGCGTAGCCTAGCCGGGAGTCGGCAGGCCAGGAAGATACGAGCGTGACTGAGCGTTGAGACAAGTCGTTTCGACCTAGCCGCGCTGCGCGCCGCCGGGATCAAGCGTTTTCACGCAATAGAGTTCAACGACCGCATGGGTCGCCGGATTTACGAAGTAGAGCTATGTACCGCGAGTCAAGACCGCCATTTTGATACCTCATCTAGATGATTGAAAGATTCCGCATCATTGCGGAGTTAGCCGGAGAGCGCTCCCCGGATTCGTTAGCGCGGCTTCCACCATGACAGCATGAAACCGTACCGATAATTCAGTGTGTCCGTGCTGCGCGATTCTCCGAGCCAGTCCGTCACGTATGCTTTGCTCTCAAATGCGTCACGCAATGCCTACGCAACCGCGCGAGCGCTTGAGGCGGTATCTGCGTACACATCGACCTATACAACCCAATGATCGATATCTGGTAGCGTACCGAGATAATTTTCAGGTGAGCCGGCGACGGTTTGCCAGACGGCATAGGGTTTTGCTACGCCCTGCGGAGCCTCGCCGAAAAGATATAGGCGTGTCGGATTCGTGCCGAGTAATGCGGTGACGGCGGACGCGGCGACGGCGGTACTGAAAACTGGCGGAAACATCAGCGCGCCGCCTCCAGCCAAATTTCATCATGCTCTGCGCCTTTCCAGTTCGGCAAGAATGGACCGCCCAGCGTGAAATGCGCGAGCTTTGGGAAGAATGGTTTTTCCTGAACTCCAATCAAGACGTTCCAATCCGGAGTCAGCATCCCGATCTCGGAATCATGCAGCCAGTAGAATCGATGCAGATCTCGGCCTGGACGCTCGTTCACGTCCTGCAAGCTTAGGCGCTGATTCGCTGGATGGCTTGCGTTTATTAGCATCACACTCGACCAGTTCTTCCTGTCGTAGTGCAGCTACGATTGACCATCCATTTTCAGGCCGCCGGTTTCCGGCTACGAATGCTTCACAACCATGACAGCCTTACTGTCGTCGGCTTGGTCGAATAACTCCGCCACATCGCCGAGGAACACGACGTCTGAATCTACGAATAGCGCCCATCCAGTTTGCGCTAGGTGCGGGACAAGGAAACGGGAAATGGCGAAGTCTGTGGAGCATGGGGCATTGCTCGGCAGATCGTAGATTGTCCCGCGACGATCCTACGGGCGCCGCAGCAGTCCAAATGAGGCAAGCCTGTCTGCCTTCAATGGAGTGACGCATACCGGAACAGATGCGTGCTTGCGCAGCGACGATTCCGCAACGCGGTACGCTTCCTGCTCACGGGCGTCAAAACCGATGTAGACGCGCAACGGATTCATGCCTTGATGGCCTCAATTCGCATATCGCGCAAATCCTTACCGGCGCGGTGGAACTGCGTAGGCTTTTCGGCAATGGAAGCAAAGCCATTCGCCTTGAGAAATTCACCCAGGGTTTGCGGAGTCCAACCCCAACGATGGGCCATGAATTCATCATGCCCCGTTGGATCACCATAGCACCCCCACATCGAAAGCTGGTCTGGATGCTTGCCCTTGACGCTTTCGACAACATTGCGGCAGCACTTCCAAAAATCCGGCAATTCCAGGACGAGCAAGCCACCAGGCTTGAGTAATCGTCGCCATTCTCCAATCACATCATCACACTGCCAGCGATAGAAATGTTCCCAAACGTGGATGGCCATGATCTCATCAACGCACCCATCCGAGAGCGGAATCTACCATGCGGGCGAAACGATATCCGCCGCGCTTCGAGCCACGGCATCGACGCCCGTATAGCCTGCAATTCTCTTGTTTCCACATCCAATGTTAAGACGCATTGACCATCCTCAAGATAAATTTCCATGCCAGCGCTGCTTCGCTCGGCCTCCATTGCCACCATGCGAGCCGCGCCAGAAAATCTAGTCGCGATTGCATCGTATATGGCTTGCCCTATAGCCAATGCGCTGCGCCGTCTTCGCACTCGAATGGCACGCCAGCGATAATCGCATCCACGGCACAATTGCTGTGATGACAAACGACAAGCGATGCTCCGCGTAATGCTTGGTCAATCGGAACCTGGGCACGCTTCTGGCGCACAATGATGCTTCTACCGGGAAACCGCTGCTGCAACTCGCTTGCTTTTCGTAACTCCCAATCGCCAGCGCCAAGGAATACGCGCGACTTTTTCCCCATACCGATGACAATTACTGGACCATCATCATTCGCATCATTCCGCAGCGGGATATTCAGCGCTTGCCACCGCGAGGGATCGGCCGGCGTCCTGTCAAGCCACGTCTACGGATGCCATTGGTCTATGCTTAAGCGCGCATAATTTTTGCGATCGCCGAAATATCCCAAGTCCCACAAAATCACCCGACCGCCACGCTTAATATGTCCGCGCACGACCTCCGAATTGCCTGGCCTCCCGTATCCCCATAACATCAGTAAATGATGCTTGCCAAAATATCCAGACGTATTCGCGCACGGCATCGGACTCGCTTGGCCCATTGCATTAAGGATCGCGCGGGCGCTTATTGAGTCCTCGGGATGGGTCAGGATTTCAATGCCAGCCCGTAGAGCCATTCTTTGTACCTCGCCGCGATGGATTTCACCGTCAGAACGCTATGGACTTGAAAGCCCTAAATGACTTCCCGCGCGCAGGATGATTCGAGCGAAGAGAATGCAATCGCCACATCATCCGCCGTCTTGATCCAATGTTCTGAACCGTTGGCAATTTCTCGATATCCGGCTTCTGGACTGCACAGCGCTGGAATACCTAATGCCTGAATGTTGGCCAATTTCGTGCCCGGCTTCCAATTCTTTTGCGCATAGCCTTCACCATCTCGAAGAGCAATTCCGATATCGGCGTTTTGCATATCGCCGTTGATTTGAAACACCCATCCTCGTTTGTCGCATTCTCGCTGAACGATTGAGCGCCAGCGGCCTAGATAGTTTTCTGCGCCCTCGTAGCCGACAATGCGGACCTTATCCCGCACCGGATATGCCTGATATTTTGCCCAAGCGTGATGCGGTATGGCAATTTGTGGCCCGGCGAAGTCTGCATCTCGCATCATCCGCTCGGTCGGCCATACTACGGCATCTGGCTGAATCCTTCGCAGTTCCCCGTAGAGCCATGCCATGCACTGATCTCGGTTCCACGAATTCGGCTGCGGATAGGCGTCGACAACATCCCAAACTAACGGCCTACCGCTTGCCTTAACCGTATTCACCAGTCTATCTGGCACACGCTTGATGCAGACAATGATTTGCGCCTCTCGGCAATCGTAGGTCTCGGCCTCGAGCAATACTTCCGCGCCGATTGCCCCGCCCAACTATTCGCCCCTGATCTACCAGCTTCCGGATTTGCCACCCTTTCCGGTTATTAGGACAACAGCCATGTAAACGCCTCTCCGTTTTCAATCTCGCTCAGCCGCCACTAGGCCCAAGCTAATCTTCGCAGCATTGCCAGTCGCCCAGCATCAGTATTGTCCTGCTCGCCGGCCCATCCCGGCATATGGGATTCGACCTTGATACCCATCATCAGCGCTTTGACCGCCGCACCGCTTCCCCATGTAACCACCTTCGACGCGTTTGCCAAATCGATTTCTAGCGGTATGCAATCCTTCATGCCCGGATGCGCCCTGATTCGGTCACAGCCCGGCGGAATCCATCCTCGCGGCATCGCAACGCCTTCAGGGCCGATTCCGCGCTGAGGGAGGCCGACCGTTTCGCCTCCATCCGGTCGCCATGCCACCAAGGGCATCGTCAGCGCATCCCAACGCTCCATGCCGCCGTCGCGAATCGAATCAACGCGGTTGTGCAGCCCTCGCCATAACGACAACCACGGGCCTCCCTACGCGTCGTTGCCCCATGTTGCATTCTCAGCGACCAGGACGGTCAAACCCTTCCGTTCAAACGCCTTCGCGCATTCGTTCGCCTAGCCGTATCGATTCCAGATAATCAGGACATCGCCGGCATCTGGCGTGAACGTCATTTCCTGTCTTACAGCGAACCCGCATTGCTTCATCCCAGTCGTGAATGCGGCAATCCGAGACTCAAGCGGCCTGATTGCAAGCCATGCCGTAGGCATTCAATTCATCCAACAAATTGCCGCGTGGAAAACATTCAAGCGCCGAATCAGGCGAACAGTTCACGACCGGAAGGTGTGATCGGAGCGCAAACTGCCGTTGAAATATTTGGAACCTCTCCGGCGTCGTGTTCTTAAGTCCGGGAAGCATATGCGGCCCGAAATAGTGCGTTCCTTTCAGATCGCAACCGAGTAGCAAGATGCGCGTTGCGCCGAGATATTTTGCAACCTTGATTCCGAGCGTCCCGCTGTTCCCTTCGGCATGCTTGAATTCCTTTATGCCCAGCTCATGCAATCCCTACGGATGCGCGGTGAACTTTGGTCCGCGAAACGTCACCTCAGGATGCGCTCGCCACCATTGCGCATCGTGCGAAACCATAGCATCAGCCCAAGGCGCTAGTTCCCATGCATCCGACACCGCGACAACCTTGCATCTACTCCGACATGCATCGACTTGCTCGCGCGTCAGGCTTGGGCCTGTACACAAAACGGCGAACAGCATTACGCTCCGCCCTGATTCACGCCCTCCGAGCAGGGCAACGTTTGGTATTCCAAGCCGCTGACCGGATCGGCCAGAATGCCCGTGATATTGTAAATCTTTCCCAGCACGCCGTTGACCATATGCACCGCACGCCATGCGGCGGTTACATCGCTCCGGCGACGGATTGTGATGCGTGTCGTCACCTCGGACTGCACGGCCTGCGATTGCAAAAACTCGCGCACGGATAGCGGTTCGATTGCCGCCCAAACGGTCGCCTGCGTCTACCACGCAACCGTGATTTCTCCCGTGTCTGGGTCTTGCGTCTGTACTTGAGATTGCAGCGCGACGCGATGACGGAGTTTTCCGGCGTCAATTGTCATTGGATAGAACATTCAGTGCGGCGCACATAATTGAGGCTTCCGCGATTGAAGCATCATCGTTCGGGCCAATCAAAATCCATCGATCGGTTTTTTCATCGACCAGTATTGTGAATTGTTCGGTCTCACGAATTTTTGAAAGAAGACGCTCCTTCAGTTCTGGTTGGCCGGAATAATCCCATTGCTTGACTTCAAATGACATGCGATTTCCAGTTAAGAAAGACTTGGCGTGCGGTAGCGATATAGCAACGATACGACAGCGCGATTCAGGTAGGCATAACCATGTTGCGGGTCAACCGGATTTTCGGATTGCCCTTCGCGATTCTTGTAGAACTCGCCGATAAGCAAGAGTGTTGCAAATTTCATATCGTCCGGGATGCCGAGCGGATCGCCATTGCTATCTAGGATCGGATCACCGGCAGAATCCAGAAAGATGTCCGGGCCATTCTTGACGTAGCCGAGCACGGCCGCACTCGCCGCAGAAACAATCAACGCGATGAATGTATCTTCGTCAGTTGTATCCAACCGAAGATGCGCCCGTGCCTATGAGAGCGAGACAAGGTTTGTCATTTGGCAGCGTCCAGTTTTACCGGTGTGGACGGAACATACGCCGTACCGGCAGGACCGCGCTCGCCGTCACGCCCCTTGCGAACGCACAAATACCAATCGTCGGCATTCTCCGGGCATGGCTTGCTCGCATTGTCGCGTTTGGCGATCCAGAATGAGCCGCCATGCGTCATGCCATCACCAGCCTTGCATGCTGTACCTTCACGCCAGTAACCGCGCTG
>Ga0207698_10000416_pt1 | contig 24541 bp, 17 predicted proteins | sample KBSCornC22_FD_184298 | JGI IMG/M metagenome (GOLD analysis project Ga0207698, IMG submission 184298) | Corn rhizosphere microbial communities from Kellogg Biological Station, Michigan, USA - KBS Corn C2-2 (SPAdes) (version 2) | ecosystem: Host-associated > Plants > Roots > Rhizosphere > Soil ... | reverse complement strand
AAGAGCAAAGCAAAGCAAAGCAAAGCAAAGCAAAGCAAAGCAAAGCAAAGCAAAGCAAAGCAAAGCAAAGCAAAGTAAAGCAAAGCAGAAAAAAAAATTCTTATTAGCTTAATGGTAAAGCAGGATATTGCAGATATCTAGATCTAAGTTCGAGTCTTGGATAAGAATATCATTTTTTTTATAAATAAATGTATTTATAATAATGCCAACTTGTATGAATAGTAAATAATGGGGTGCGATACAAAAAAAAATATTGTATAATTCTTTTTTATAATTATATTAGAATTTTTAGTGTAAACTATCCACTGCCTTTTATTACTATTTTTTTCTTTAAAGTTTAATATATTGTAATATTAAAATAAATTTCTTGCCTTACTCCTTTTTCTTTTTTTTTCTTTTTTTTTTTCGTGCGAAGCAAGAAAAAAAAATAAAAAAAAAAGAAAAGAGCAAAGCAGACGCTTGCGCAGAAAAAAAACAACTCTTATTAGCTCAATGGTAGAGCAGGATACTTCTAATATCTAGATCTAAGTTCGAGTCTTGGATAAGAATTTCTTTTGGTCTTGCTTCGCACGAAAATAAAAAAGGGAAAATATTGTGATAATTACGTTAATAATTACGTCAATAATATATCCTACAGTATATATATGAGATAAATAATAAATAACTTAAAATTATTTTTTAACTTTTTTTTAGTTTTACTAGAAAAGATAAGTAAATGTCTTACTAATTTGGCTACAAAAGTTATTTTTAACCTATGATTTAATAAAAACTTTTCTAATTATTGTTTTTATTGAATTCATATATAAGGAAAAAAAAAATGTGATATTTACCTACTTTAATTTCTATAATAGAAGTTTTATTAGTCACTGTTCCCGTTTTACTAACAGTAGCTTATGTTACTGTAGCTGAAAGGAAAACAATGGCTAGTATGCAAAGAAGATTAGGTCCTAATATTGTAGGATATTATGGTCTTTTACAAGCGTTTGCTGATGCCTTAAAACTTCTGTTAAAAGAATACGTCTCACCTACGCAAGCTAATTTAGTTTTATTCTTTCTTGGTCCAATTATTACTTTAATATTCGCGTTGTTAGGTTATCTTGTTATACCGTTTGGACCCGGTTTAGCTTTAAGTGATTTTAATTTAGGTATTCTTTATATGTTAGCTGTTTCTTCTTTGGCTACATATGGTATATTATTAGCAGGTTGAAGTGCTAATAGTAAGTATGCTTTTCTTGGTTCACTTAGAAGTACTGCACAATTAATAAGTTATGAATTGATATTAAGTTCTGCTATATTACTTGTTGTAATGTTAACAGGTAGTTTAAATCTAACTGTTAATATAGAAGCTCAGAGAGCTATATGATTCATAGTACCTTTATTCCCTGTATTTATTATATTCTTTATAGGATCTATAGCGGAAACTAATAGAGCTCCTTTTGATTTAGCTGAGGCAGAGTCAGAGCTTGTTAGTGGTTTTATGACAGAGCATGCGGCAGTTATTTTCGTATTCTTTTTCTTAGCTGAGTATGCTAGTATAGTTTTAATATGTATATTAACAAGCATTTTATTTTTAGGTGGTTATTTATACGATTATATACCTTCTTTGTTTTTTTTAATGAAATATATTAATTTTGAATATTTTATAAATAATTTACACAATGAAAGTTTATTCTTTTCAAGTTCTTTAATAGAAGGATTATTATATGGATTAACTTTAGGTTTAAAATCATGTATAATGATATTTATTTTTATATGAGCTAGAGCTTCATTTCCTAGAATACGTTTTGATCAATTAATGTCTTTCTGTTGAACTATATTATTACCTATAGTAATTGCTTTTGTTATTTTAGTACCTTGTTTATTATATAGTTTTGAAATAATACCTAGTAATATTTATTTATTATAAACATAGTTTTCTCTTGCTCTTGCTTACGGAGTAAGGTACGCAAATTAATAATAATAGCCAGCCTTTAGATTTATATTATTTTTACTAATTATTATTTTACTATTTATACGTCTCATGTTGCCCTAATTATACAATAATTTTATGTTTTTACATAATTTATTTTTATGTAATAATTAATATTATACTTTATTAATGAAATAGACTTAATTCATGCTCTGCTCTTTTCTTTTTTTTTTTTTTTTTTTTTTTTTCTTTTAACAAAAAAAAAAAAAAAAAAAAAAAAAAAAAAAAGAAAAAAAAAGAAAAAGAAGTAAGGCAAGAAAATTAAGCTTACTAAGCCTTAATTATATTAAAAATATGTTAAAAAAAAATAATTTACAAAGTCCTAAACTAAATTTGGATGAATTTAAATCATCATACAATATTAAAAATTTAGATCACAAACTTGCAATATTGCCTAAGACTAGTGAAACAGTAGAGCCTTTTATATTTAAGAAAAAGAAATCTCCGATAAAAAATATAAGTTATATACAAAATGATTCAGGAAAAATGAGACATTTTACTCCTGCTGCTCAAGAATGATATAATAGCGTATATTCGTATAATAAAAATTATGTTAAATTATTACCTAGCGCAGATAAAACTGTGACGAAATTATTAAAAAGTTATTTTAATTTTTTTGTAAATAATCAAATATTAAAAACTAAACGTATAGCAAATAGATACCGTAAATTATCAGCTAATAAAGTTTTCGTGGGAAAAGGAGAATTAAAACATGTTAATGATAAAGTAATAATAACAAGTTATATCTATAACGCAGAACGATTATATTTGAAAAGTTTGGTCAGAAAAGAAGCTAAATCTTTATTTTACCCTAATAAAGAATTAAAAAAAGAAGTTAATATTAATAAAAATAGGCAAAATATTATCACATACAACAGACCTTTTACAATATATGAATATTTAAATTTACATAATAAACCCTCATTACCAAATCATTCTTTATTACAAAAAAAAGTTTGTTTTAAATTATTTTGAAAATGATATATTAAATTAATTGGTCTTGCTTCGCACAAAAAGCTAAAGAATCAAGAAAAGGAAGACAAAGAACTAGAAAAAAAATTTGAAATGAAATATGGAGGTAAAGAAGAAGGAAAAATTTTTTTAAATCTTATAAAATTAAAAATGATTAGTTTAAATAGTATTTCCGATGATAATGCAATTAAAACTTTACTTAACAGTATAGATAAAGATACTATTACTGCTATTGATAATTTAAATTATAACGAACTTAAATTTAAAGATAAAATTGAAATTATTTTTCTTAGAGATTTTTTTAATATTAAGGATGATACTACTTATAAAAATTTTATTGATCCCTTATTAGAATTAGCAGAAAAGAATAACCCTCGTGCTTTGCTTTTACATCAGCAAGAACTACTAAAATTTAAACAACAAGTACTTAAAATTAGAAAAGTTTTCAATGATTTTGATTTGTATATGAATATGGCTAAGAATAATTATTTAAAAAATTTTTATAGATTTGTATATTTACTTATGATAAATACAGTTAAGTTTAAAACACCTTTTGCATCAAAACTTTTATTCTTATTAGAGAATATATATAATAAAAATGTAGAGCTTAATATAGTTAATCTTAATAGAATGCATTTAAATAGTGATATTTATACTCAAATTGTAGCTTTAAAATTAAGAAATAGAGATAATAACTTATTTAGAGTTTTAAGATGATCTTTAAATAAAGTTAATTTACCTAATGTAAGTAGAATGACTGAAAGACAAAATACAAGTAATAGGGATGAATATTTAATTAATAAAATAAGAAACACATATATTAGTTCTATGTTTAGTAATAATATTAATGTAGATCCTTTAAATAATTTACTTTTGGGTTTTTTTTCTAGTATAACAAATTTAAAAATGGACATGCATAGCAAGAAAAAAAGATTATCTACCATAAAACGTCCTGTTTCATTATATGAGTATATAATTAGGTCGTTAAAACATATTAAATTGGCAGGTATTAGAGTAGAAGCTAAAGGTAGATTAACAAGAAGATTTACTGCGTCTAGATCTGTGTTTAAAATGAGATGAAAAGGAGGTTTAAAAAACGTAGATTCATCTTTTAAAGGATTATCTGCTATAATGTTAAGAGGTGATCGCAAATCTAATGTAGAATATTCTATAATAAGCTCAAAAAACCGTAACGGAGCTTATGGTGTTAAAGGTTGAATAGGTAGTAAATAACTATGAATACAGTTAATATATGTGACTCATAGTACTTTTATTGCCTGTATTTATTATATTATTTCTGCGCAAGCGTGTGCTTTACTTTTTTTTTTTATTGCCTTACTCCGTATGCAAAAGCAAAGCACGCATGATATTAATAAATTTAAAGTTAGGTAGAAATGCTTATTTTTTTTTTCTTGCTTCGCACGAAAAAAAAAAAGTGTTTTGAGGTTTGGTGTATTTATTTTAACTTATATGATAATAATTATTTATTGTTATAATTTAGTTTAAATTAAATAGGTAAACTTTAAATTTATTACTATATCTTTATTAATAATAAAAAAAAAAATAATTAAATAAAAAAAAAATATACAATGAATTTATCCTTAATACTATTTTTAATCGGAATTTTAGGTTTCGTATTGAATAGAAAAAATATAATATTAATGCTTATTTCTATAGAAATAATGTTATTAGCTATTACATTCTTAATATTGATAAGTTCACTTAGCTTTGATGATATATTAGGCCAAACATATGCTATTTATATAATAGCTATAGCTGGTGCAGAATCAGCAATTGGTTTAGGTATTCTAGTTGCTTTTTATAGATTAAACTTTTCTCTAATTTTACCTTGTCTATCCTTTGGCCATACTAGTTATTCAAAAAATATAAATAAGGTTAGCTTTAATAAAATAGCAAGATGTTATTCTACAATTGCTAATAATAACCATACAAATAAACCATAAAATTATTTAATTGATCCTTGATTCATTACTGGGCTTTTCCATGCTGAGAGTTCTTTTGTAGTTACAATATTCTTGCTTTTACTCCGTATGCAAAGCAGTCGCTTGCGCAGAAGAATAAAGAACACTTGAATGAAGATAGGCTAGGTTTAAAGGAAGTATTAGAATTGAAAAAAAAAGAATTACGTCATTATATTCGAATAAGGCTATAAATAGTCACAATGTGGTAAACGGCACAGAGAAATTAGATCAAAAAAGGTAGAGTGAACCTCAGCCTAGTTATACTTTCGTGCTTTGGTTCTTTCGAAGTAGCTACTCCAAGGTATAGCAAAACCTTCAAATTGCGGGAAAGTCTTAAAGACAAATCTACCAAGTTAATACAGTAATGTAATTAATGGAACAGGTAATGACTCGTTGTATGGTAAAAACGATTTGTATGAAGAAATGAAATAGATAATCCGCAGCCAATCACCTAATATTAAAATATTGGTGTGCAGTTCATCGACTAAATGTAGGTTGGTGAATAGTTATATACAGCTCTTCTTTTTTTTTCTGCGCAGCTGCGCAGCAAGAAATAAGTAATGGATATAATTATTTGCTTAAGATATAGTCAGGCATAACCTAAAAGTTATGGTAATACCCTAGCCAACCTAAGGAAATAAATTTTATTTCTAAGGTAAAGGGGGAAAACGAAGAGGAAGCATCGCAATAGAATATAAATAATGTATCTAGCTATAATTACTTTACCTTTATTAGGATCAATAGTTGCCGGTTTTTTTGGTAGAAAAATCGGAGTTAGCGGAGCACAATTAATTACATGTACAAGTGTAATTGTAACAACTTTATTAGCAATAATTGCTTTTATTGAAGTAGGTTTAAATAATATACCAGTGTCTGTATACCTTTTCAGGTGAATAGATAGTGAGTCATTAAATGTCTTATGAGGTTTTCATTTCGATAGTTTAACAGTGTCTATGTTGATACCCGTTTTAATAGTTAGTTCATTAGTTCATATATACTCTATAGGATATATGAGCCACGATCCTTGATTTTGTGTTAAGGGAAAACACAAATTCCATTTAAATTTAAATGGAAATGGGGATAAATTGTCAAATTCCGGGAAGTCCCTAAAGCTTTTGATACCAAGCTATAATCGAAAGGTTATAAGTGGCTGAATTAATTACTCAGGTATGGTAATAAGTCAAAAGATAAGTGAAAACAAAATGGGTAACCGCGGATCTAAATCAATAATACCTGATATTATTGTAAAAGAGCAACGAGTAGACGGCAATTGACTAGTATTTTCTGGTTTAAGGTATACTCTAAAGGGTCTAAAAATAGACAAAGCTTCAAGGCTTAATTGTAATTACACAAATAAATATTACAGTTCTTATACTAAAATCCCGTCTAAGCAATCCGATTGAAAAAAACACTCTAATCAAATTCATATAAATCCTGAAACATGATCTGGTTTAATAGATGGAGAAGGATCATTTAGTATTATTATAACTAAGGATAAAACCCGTTTATTAGGATGACGTACCGAACTTAAATTTCAATTAGGATTGCATGTAAAAGATGTAAATTTACTCTATCTATTACAGAATTATTTTAATGAAACTGGCTCTGTTAATTTATCTAATAAACGAAATTTAGCTAATTATTCTATTAGTTCTATTGAAGGTTGAGAATTATTAATAAATCATTTAGATAAATATCCTTTACGTACTCAAAAATATGCAGATTATTTATTATTCAAACAAGCTTTTATATTAGTAAAAGAAAAACATCATTTAACTAATGAGGGATTGAATAAAATTGTTAATATAAAAGCTTCAATGAATTTAGGACTATCAGAGTCACTAAAATTAGAATTTTTTAATTATCTACCTGTAGATAGACCTCAAGTTAATAATAATGACATTTTGATAACACCTTATTGACTTACAGGTTTTGTTAGTGCTGAAGGTAATTTTGATGTCCGTATACCTTCAACAACAAGTAAATTAGGTTATAGAGTACAATTAAGATTTAGAATTTCTCAACATGATAGAGATATTTTATTGATGGAAAATATAGTTAAATTTCTTAAATGTGGTAAAGTTTATAAATATGGAGGTAAGTCTGCAGTATCTTTAACAGTAGTTGATTTTAATAATATTACAAACAATATTATACCATTATTTGAAAAACATCCAATCATTGGTAATAAATATTATGATTACCTTGATTGATCTAAGATACATAGTTTAATGGTTAACAATCATCATTTAAGTATTGAAGGTATAGAGTCTATAAGAAGTATTAAATTAGGTATGAATAGGGGAAGAGAAAATAAATATAAAGAATAAATAACCATTGTTAATTTCTTTGTTTTGCTCAATCAATTGTAAGATTAATTTAGTTTTAATGCACAATCAAAGATTTTTTAGTTATTTAAGTTTATTTACATTTATGATGATAATACTTGTTACAGCTAATAATTTTTTATTAATGTTTGTAGGATGAGAAGGTGTCGGAGTTTGTTCGTATCTTTTAGTAAGTTTCTGATTTACTAGAATAGCTGCAAATCAAAGTTCTATGTCTGCTTTCCTGACAAACAGAGTGGGTGATTGTTTTTTAACTATTGGTATGTTTGCTATACTATGATCATTAGGTAATGTTGATTATAGTACAGTTTTCTCTTTAGCACCTTTTGTTAATGAAAATATTGTTACGATTATAGGTATTTGTTTATTAATTGGAGCTATGGCTAAAAGTTCTCAAGTAGGATTGCATGTTTGATTACCTATGGCTATGGAAGGTCCTACACCAGTTAGTGCTCTTATACACGCTGCTACTATGGTTACAGCAGGTGTATATTTACTAATGCGTTCTAGTCCTTTAATAGAATACAGTTCAACTGTGTTAATATTATGTTTATGATTAGGGGCTATAACTACTGTATTTAGTAGCCTTATTGGTTTATTCCAACAAGATATTAAAAAAGTTATTGCTTATTCTACTATGAGCCAATTAGGTATGATGGTAATAGCAGTAGGTCTTTCTTCATATAACATAGCCTTATTTCACTTGGTTAATCATGCTTTTTATAAAGGATTATTGTTTTTAGGTGCTGGTGCCGTGATTCATGCTGTTGCTGACAATCAAGATTTTAGAAAATATGGTGGATTAAGACCATTTTTACCTTTAACTTATTCTGTTATGTTAATAGCAAGTCTTAGTTTAGTGGCCTTTCCCTTTATGACTGGATTTTATAGTAAAGATTTTATTTTAGAATCTGCTTATGGACAATTTTATTTTAGTGGAACAGTTGTTTACTTTATAGCTACTATAGGGGCAATGTTTACTACTTTATACTCTGTAAAAGTTCTATATTTAACTTTTTTAACCAATCCTAACGGACCTGTTGTTAATTATAAACATGCTCATGAAGGAGATATATATATGAGTTTACCTTTAATTATATTAGCTATATTCTCTATTTTTTTTGGTTATATAACTAAAGATATTTTTATAGGATTAGGTTCTGGTTTTTTTTCAGATAATAGTATATTTATTCATCCTACACATGAAATAATGTTAGACACTGAATTTGCCGTACCTACTTTGTTTAAACTATTACCTTTATTTTTTACAGTATCTCTTAGTATTATAGCTGTAGTTCTTTCAGAGTTTATACCTAAAAAGGTTCTTAATTTCAAGTTTACTAGATTAGGTTATAATATATTTGGATTTTTTAATCAACGGTTCTTAATTGAAATGTTTTATAATAAATATATTACTGGTTCTGTTTTAGAATTAGGTGGACAAACTACGAAAGTTTTAGATAAAGGAAGTGTAGAATTATTAGGTCCTTATGGATTAGAAAAAGGTTTAATTACTTTAAGTAGAAATATAGCCAGTTTAGATACGGGTGTAATTACAAGTTATGCTCTGTATATATTAATAGGTCTTATTTTCTACATTTTAATTCCTTACTTAGCTATATTTGATAATAGTATATTATTATTAATTATATTGGCTTTATTTAATTGTATTTTCTACACAAGCATTTACAATACAAAGTCTAGTATACCTTTAAAAAGTGGTATAGGTAATCAAACACTTTAAAGTGTAACTATCTCGGATGTCGGGTCATGTCAAAGATGTATAAAACTTCCATCCTGGCCTGTTCGACTCTCCCTCTTTAAGACTTCCATCCCTTTTTTCTCGGTTTTATAAGAATAAAAGGTATATTATTAGTATATAATTACTTAAATAATCTAGTATATCAATAATATACATAGTCTAAGTACGTATATTATCCGTAATAATATTTAGATGTGCTGAATTATTAACATCAACAAATAGTGGAGTATTAATAAAGCATAATTTTAGTAGTTAGGGTTATTTTTAATATTAGCTTTTATAGCAGTTATTATTTAAATTACCTATTTAATTATTATAATATATCCTTATTAGCTTAATGGTAAATCAAATTATTCCTAATAATTAAATTCAAGTTCGAGTCTTGGGTAAGGACATCCGACCTTTTAATAGGGCTAATAACTGGCACTGATATTCCACCATAATAAGCATGTTTTATGTTATTATACATATCCTTAATATTAATCAGAGGTATATTGTGTTCATAATATAGGGTTGCTTAAAGATAAATATCTTGCCTTACTTCTTTTTCTTGAAAAGAGCAAAGCAAAGCAAAGCAGACGCTTGCGCAGAAATAATATAAAGTCTGCGTATTTTGGTGGTATAATAACAATATACTTTATAAAAAATTATGATTACTTTTTTGTATTAATAAATTAATATAAGCTAAATAAGAAAGTAATACTGTATAGTTACTTTATATTTTATATATACATTATTATATAACTATCTTTAAAGTTAAATTATACTAATAGATCATAATTAAAATCTTTTGCTTTAAACATTTATAAAAAAAAAATTAAATTAAATTAAAAAAAAAAATGAGAATTTTTAAAAGTCATCCCTTATTAAAATTGGTTAATTCTTACGTAATCGATTCACCACAACCATCTAACTTAAGTTATTTATGAAATTTTGGTTCTTTATTAGCTTTTTGTTTAGTTATACAAATAATTACAGGTGTAACTTTAGCTATGCATTACAATCCTAGTGTATTAGAAGCCTTTAACTCGATAGAACATATTATGCGTGATGTAAATAATGGTTGATTAATACGTTATTTACATAGTAATACTGCTTCAGCATTTTTCTTTTTAGTATATTTACACATGGGTAGAGGTTTTTACTATGGATCATATAGATCCCCTAGAACATTAGTTTGAACATTAGGTACTGTTATATTCTTATTAATGATTATTACAGCCTTCCTGGGTTACGTTAAAATAGCCCAAAATGATTTAAGTTCAGACAACAACAACAACAACAACAATAACAACAACAACAACAACAACAACAATAATATAACTCTCAGCTGCGCAGAGCTGCGCATAAAAAAATATTTTCGTTACTCAAACTTTACAAAGTTCTTTTATTCCTTGGGTCTTAATATATAAATTGTTAAGTGTTCTTAGGACTATATTATTAGTATTAATATTACTTTTATTGGTTGTTATAGTTTTTGATGAAAATAATAATGAGTTTTATAAAAATGAATCTGAATCTGAATCTGAATCTGAATCTGAATCTGAATCTCAATTTGAATTAAAAGAATCAGCGAAAAGTTTATCTTCTAAGATAGAAGATAATTTATCTGATAAAATTGAAGAAGATAATTCTTCTGATGATAGCTCAACAGATCCATATGTTAATGATAAAAGTCAAGACATGGAGAAATATTTACCTATAACAGTTAAAGAATATGTTACTGAAACTGAATGAATAGTTATGGAAAGTCAAATATCAAATCTTGCAGCTTTCATACAAAATGGTCAAATAGAAATATTACCAATAGATAACAATACATCAATAATAAATTTAGATTTTTTTGATTTCATAAAGGATCATTTGAATATATTCAAAGCCCAAGAATTGGAAGGGTTATCTGAAGAAGAACGATATAAAAAAATTATTAGAGATTATAAAATTGATCGTGAACTAAATAGAGTAAAATGACTTAAAGATGATACAGGTTTAAGTTCACCAATTGCAATTGGAGATAGTTATGATAAAGATTCACCAACTGTCGGTCAATTTGGTAGTGATTTACCTCTTGGAAATATAGATGAAAGTACAGATTATGATAATGATTCAGTTTATGAAAAACTTATAAAAGCAATATCTGATGGTAAAAATATTCTCGTCTATAGTAGTTTAGATAATTCTACTATCAAATCTTCTGGTACATCTACAGGTAATTGAGATACTTTAGAGCCATTAAGAAGTGATTTTAATGATGATACAAAAAATATTTCTTTACCAAAACAATTAATATTTATTTCAAATAGAACACAAGAAGGTGGATCTATTATACCATTTCCAAAACTAGGTCATATTAGTGAAGAACCTTCAGTAGAGGATATTGAAGCACATAATAATTGAAAAAAAGAAGTTGCAATTCAGAAGGCTTGAGCAAAAAGATATCCTTTTTTTCCTGAACATTATGAACAAATAGACTCTTCTAACCAAGAAGCTAATAATGAAGCATGGTGATTACAACAACAAGATAATAATATAAAATATGATCGTCCTAGTGATGAAAACCAAGAATCTTATTATCTTGAAGAATTATTTGGAGATAAACCATATCCTAAATCAACTGATAAAGATAATATGAAAAGTTATGAGATGGTTAAAGATAATTCATATAAATCTGATTCTAATATAGGTAAAAGACATTATTCAACTAGTAGAGATTTTAATCATTCGGAAATATTAAGAAATTTTATTTTAAGTAAAAATCTTGAACCTGTATTTATTTATGAAAACTTAGCTGAAGAATCTACCAGAAAAAAAATAATAACAGATACTAAGGGTCTTAGTGGTATTTATTTAATATTAAATAAAGTAACTTTGGATTATTATGTAGGGTCAGCTGCTACTAATAGAATACATAGTAGATTTGCCAATCACTTGATTCATTTAACAGGAAGTAAAGTAGTAAAAAATGCTGTAAGAAAATATAAATTACGGGAATTTGCTTTTTTAGTTTTAGAATTATTTCCTGAAATAGTTACAGTGGAAAATAATAAAAAATTATTAAACTTGGAAGATTTTTATTTAAAATCTTTGTTACCTAATTATAATATATTGACTGAAGCTGGCTCTAGTTTTGGATATAAACATAGTGAATTAACTAGAATAAAAATGAAAGCTAATTATAGCCAAGAACGTAGAAATTCAATAGGTAATCTTAATAAAAATAAGAAATTATCAGAAAGAACTATTAAATTACTAAGAGAGATAGCTTTGAATCGTCCAAAACCTGTATATTCAGAACAAGCATTAGCAAATATGAAAAAGACTTATAAACCTATAATAGTTTATAATTTGGATAAGACTATTTATGGTGAATATCCTAGTATCACAGATACAGCTAAAAATTTGGATTGTTCTGTAAAAACAGTTTACAGATCATTACATAGTAAAGATAAATTATTAAAAAAACGTTGAATTGTTGATTATGCTTAGTTAGCATATTATTGTTGATATATGAATTTAAATTATAGTCCTGCGAGTTTAATATTTTATGCAATTTATAAAGAAAAATAAAATAAAAGCAGAATATCCCGACGGGGATATTGAAGTAAATTTAATTTACTTTGGCAATGTTAGTGAAAACGATCAAAAGACTTTAATTATATTATATTAAAAATAGGTTAATTTTAATATTAGATATATAATTAATTGTAAGAGATCATCGGTCGTTTATAAGATCGCGACAGACTGGGTCACTGATGGGTGTCTGAAATGATGCTTAATGCACAGTCGGAACTCTTGGTTTATGCCAATATAATATACGAAGATTAAAGTTATTATAGCTTTTATAAGTAACCTATATACTTATAATAAGTATGTTTGTATGTTTTACCTTATGGGCAAATGTCATTATGAGGTGCCACAGTTATAACTAACCTTATGAGTGCAATACCTTGAATAGGACAAGATATAGTAGAATTTCTTTGAGGAGGATTTTCAGTAAACAATGCCACATTAAACAGATTTTTTGCTTTACATTTTGTTTTACCTTTTGTATTAGCTGCTCTAGTTTTAATGCATTTAATTGCACTTCACGATAGTGCAGGATCGGGTAATCCTTTAGGTGTTTCAGGTAACTACGATAGATTACCTTTTGCTCCCTATTACCTTTTCAAAGATTTAATTACTATATTTATATTTATAATTATCTTAAGTGTATTTGTATTCTTTATGCCTAATGCATTAGGTGATAGTGAAAACTATGTTATGGCTAATCCTATGCAAACTCCTCCTGCTATAGTTCCTGAATGATATCTTTTACCTTTCTATGCTATATTAAGATCTATACCTAACAAATTATTAGGTGTTATTGCTATGCTTAGTGCTATTTTAATAATATTAGCTATGCCATTTACTGATTTAAGTAGAAGTAGGGGTATACAATTTAGACCTTTAAGTAAAATAGCTTTCTACATATTTGTGGCTAACTTTTTAATCTTAATGATTTTAGGTGCTAAACACGTAGAATCACCATTTATAGAATTTGGACAAATAAGTACAGTAATTTATTTTAGTCATTTCTTAATAATAGTACCTATTGTTAGTTTGATAGAAAATAGTTTAATTGATCTTAGTAATAAAACTAGTTTAAACCAATCATAAGTTGTATTATAAGAAATAAAATTTTTAATTGTCTGTGCAACTAGATGCGAAGCAAGAGCTGTGGCGGTCGTACTCTAAGCTAGTACTTGTAAAGTTAGCATAAATCATGTTATTACTATTTAAAGTTGAAAAAAAAAAATTTTAACTTTAAATAATATTTTTAATTAAAAAATATTTATTTTTTTTTTAATAAAAAAAATTCTTATTAGCTTAAAGGTAAAGCATAATATTTAGATTTAAGTTCGAGTCTTATATAAGAATAAATTATATCAGTATTATTGGTTTTAATTTAGATATCGGTTTATATTACAGTTATGTAAAATATAAATAAAGATTAAATATATATATTTTTTTAATCTAAAGGGAAATTAGTTAATTTTATACTTTTTTTTCATGTTACTTACATTTTTATTATTAATCCCTTTATTAGGTGTATTTAGTATATCTACAGGTATATCATACGAGTTAAATAATTTAAATATTAAGCGTATTAAAATAATTGCTTTAAGTACATCAATAGTTAATTTCTTTATTTCTTTATTAATATTTATAATGTTTGATTTTAGTAGTAATCAATTTCAATTTGTTCAAGAATACCATGAAATAGGTTATTTTGATTTTTATTTAGGTTTAGACGGATTATCTATATATTTTGTTTTATTAACAACTATGATAAGCCCTATTGCCTTATTAAGTAATTGAACATCAATTAACCAAAACGTGAGGTCATATGTAGTAATAATTTTATTACTAGAAACTTTATTATTAGCTGTCTTTTTAGTACTAGACATATTATTATTTTACATTTTTTTCGAAAGTATCTTACCCCCATTATTTATATTAATAGGTTTATTTGGGTCAAGTAATAAAGTAAGAGCTAGTTTTTACTTATTTTTATATACATTACTAGGATCATTATTTTTATTGTTATCTATATTAACAATGTCCTCAATAATGGGAACTACAGATTTTGATGCTTTATATAAAACTAATTTTAACTATTCTACACAATTATTTTTATTTTATGGAATATTTATAGCATTCGCTGTTAAAACACCTACTATATTCTTAAATACTTGATTATTAAAAGCTCACGTTGAGTCACCTTTAGGTGGTAGTATTATTTTAGCTGCTATAGTTTTAAAATTAAGTTTATATGGTATATTTAGGCTTATATTAGTTCTATTACCAAAAGCTTCTTTAGATTATACTTATGTTATTTATCTTATAGGTGTTATAACTATAATATATGCTAGTTTAAGTACTTTGAGAACTATAGATGTTAAAGAACTAATAGCATATAGTTCTGTGTCACACGCAGCTGTATATCTTATAGGTGTATTCAGTAATACAATACAAGGAATAGAAGGTGGTATAGCTTTAGGATTAGCTCATGGATTCGTTTCAAGTGGTTTATTTATATGTGCCGGAGGTGTATTATACGATAGATCGGGTACTAGATTAATTAGTTTTTATAAAGGTATAGCTCAAATGATGCCTTTATTTTCTATATTATTCTTTATCTTATGTTTAGGTAATTGTGGTGCTCCTCTTACTTTAAATTTTGTAGGTGAATTCATGTCGCTTTATGGTGTATTTGAAAGATTACCATTATTGGGTATTTTTGCTAGTTCTTCTATCGTATTTTCTGCTGCATATACTATTTACATGTTTAATAGAATAGTTTTTGGAGGATCCTTTAGTAAATTTTTCGAAGCTAGCTTAAGTGATATTAATCAACGTGAATTTTTTATTTTACTTACGTTAGTAATGTTAACAGTAATATTAGGTATTTATCCTGCTCCAATTTTAGATGGTTTACACTATTCAGTGTCATTCCTTATATATAGTAATATAAGTTAATATATAGCCATATACTTTATTTTTTATATTTGATGGATGTATTTAATATCCGTGCGTAGCAAGAAATTTTTAACCTTTAAGTAATTACTAATGCCTATATAATGTACTAAGCAAATATAATCCATAACTTTGTGGCTCTATTGACAATAGTATAATTAAAGGGGTAGTCAATTATCTTAAATTGCTCTCCCATTTTATCTATAATTTTTCTTACTTGCTGATGCAAAGCAGACGCTTGCGCAGAGTAATTAAATTTATGTAAAAGAACTAGCTTAATGGTAAAGCAATCTTTTTGTTAAAGATAATCTCTGCTTGCTTCGCACGAGCAAGAACAAAAGTAGTATAAAAGTTCGAGTCTTTTATTCTTTATATGATTATTTTTTCAATATTATTTTTATTATTATCTAATGCCGTTACTTTAAGACGAGATAAATCTATATTGTTTAGTAGAGTAGCTATAATAGTTCTACTTTATTCAGCTTTAATGGCTATAACTAGTTTATATTTCACGTATTTGGATAGAGGTATTGGTCTATATGGTGGTTTATTCCATGCTACTAGTACAACACAGATATTTCAAATATTTATTTTTTTTGTTAGCGCAATTATATTGCAATTAACAGGGTTTTATCCCCGAAAAGTGTGAGTAGTTGATTATTCTTCAATAAGCAAATTATTTTTATATAATTTTAGTTATTATAGAACTAAAATTATAGATAAAATGGGAGAGCAATTTAAGATAATTGAGTACCCTTTAATTATATTATTTATTATAAGTGGAGCCTTATTTTTAGTATCAACTAGTGATTTGGTTTCAATATTTTTATCAATAGAGCTACAAAGTTATGGATTATATTTGCTTAGTACATTATATAGAAACTCAGAATTAGCAACTAGTGGTGGACTAACTTATTTCTTATTAGGAGGTTTAAGTTCTTGTTTTATACTTCTAGGTACAAGTTTATTATATGCTAATTCAGGTACTACTAATTTAGATGGTGTGTATGTTATAACAAGTTTAAGTGATATAGGTAACGCTGATTCATTTTTAAATGAAAGTAGCACTACAAATATTTTATATTGATATAAGTCATACTATATAAATTTTTCATTACTTATACTAAGCGTAGGTTTTTTATTTAAAGTTAGCGCAGCCCCTTTCCATTTCTGATCACCGGATGTTTATGATGCTATTCCTACAATTGTAACGACATTTGTGGCTATAGTAGCAAAGATTTCTATATTTATATTTTTATTGGAACTGGTACATTATACAAGTAATTCCTTATTTGCATTTCAATTTAGTTGAACATCAAGTTTACTGGTTAGTTCATTATTTTCATTAATAATAGGTACAGTAGTAGGTTTAACTCAATTTAGAATAAAAAGATTATTTGCATATAGTACTATATCACATGTAGGTTTTATATTATTGGCTTTAAGTATTAACAATATAGAATCTATTCAAGCTTTTATATTCTATTTAATGCAATATTCTATTAGTAACTTAAATGCTTTTATTATATTAATTAGTATTGGTTATTCCCTTTATTACTTTGTAAATAAAAGTGAAGAATATAAACAATTACTGGATAAAAAAAATTCACCTATACAGTTAATTAGTCAAATGAAAGGATATTTTTACATAAATCCTTTTTTAGCTTTAAGTTTAACAATAACTATATTTTCTTTTGTAGGTATACCACCTCTGGTAGGATTTTTTGCTAAACAGATGGTTTTAAGTGCTGCTCTTGATAGTGGTTACGTTTTCCTTACTTTAGTTGCAATATTAACGAGTGTAATTAGTGCGGTTTATTATTTAAATATTATAAAAGAAGTTTTCTTTTATGAACCTATATACAAAGTAAATCGTGCATTTAAAGATATAATTTTTCATGGTAATATTATTAAAAATAATAATTTATTTAAAAAACTAACATTTAAGTTAGATAACATTACTTTGTCTAGCTCTTTAACTATAACTATATCTTCATTAACCTTAATAATACTATTATTTATATTTGTACCTGGAGAATGATTAAATTTAGCTAATATACTAGCATTATTATTGTTTAATCCTTAAATGACTAGCACTACTTTTTTCTTTGTTTTTATACCATTATTAGCTATTATCTTGCTAGCTGTTAATTTAATTTTTGCCCCGCATAACCCTTACCAAGAAAAGGATAGTGCATTTGAATGTGGTTTTCATTCTTTCTTAGGTCAAAATAGAACACAATTTAGTATTTCTTTTTTTATTTTTGCACTTCTTTTTTTACTATTTGATTTAGAAATTCTTTTAGTTTATCCTTATGTTGTTAGTGCCTATGCAAACGGTATATATGGTTTAGTTATAATGCTAATATTCTTCTTAGCCTTGACATTAGGATTTGCTTTCGAATTAGGTAAAAATGCTTTAAAAATTGATAGTAGACAAATGATTACTTTAAACAATAATAATTCAAATTTACTAAACTTTATATCATCTCTTGCTTCGCATAAACCTACTTTATTTAACTATAAAATTAGTAAGTAAGAAAAAAAAAAATAATGTTTTTCTTGCTTTTACTCCTTTTTTTTTTTTTCGTGCGAAGCAAGAAAAAAAAAAAAAAATAATTTTTTTATTTTTTTTAATTATTTTTTTTTTTTTCGTGCGAAGCAAAAAAAAAAGAAAAAAAAATAAAAAATAAAGAGCATGCACTTTTTTTATTATATAGTTCAATATACTATACTTATTATTTTATAAACTGTTCACCGGCTTCTATTTTTTATATAATTATATTAATCTTAAATGTTAAGATATTACAATACTAATTTAAAAATAGATAAAAAAATTTTTTTATGTTTAATTTGTTTAATTTAAGCCTCTTTAATAATTGTGATACTCCTAGACCTTGAGGTCTTTATTTTCAAGATAGTGCAACTCCACAAATGGAAGGATTGGTTGAATTGCATGATAATATTATGTTCTATTTAGTTATAATATTATTTGGTGTAGGTTGAATAATGATATCTATAGTTAGAAATTACATTAATGTTAAGTCACCTATATCTCATAAATATTTAAATCATGGTAAAGATGTGCCTATTCAAAAGTATTCTAATTTAATCTTTAAACGAAACTATTCTACAAATAATGTAGATAGTAACGAAAAAAATATTTCTCACGGTATAAGTCCTTTGCCTTACGAAGCAAAACCAACAAAAGTTTATAAAAATGCTTTAGATAAAAAACAAATAGTAAGTGACAATTTAAACAAATCTGGTATATACCTACTAACCAACTTAATTACTAGTGATATATATGTAGGACAATCTATTAATCTAGGTAAAAGACTTGGACAATATTTAACTTTAAATTACTTAAAGGATAGAAATAATCTTATAATAAGTAAAGCTTTGATTAAGTATGGTTATATTAATTTTTCAATTTCTATCTTAGAGTATTGTGATAGATCTGTTCTAACTGAAAAAGAACAACATTATATAGATTTGTTTAATCCGACATATAATATTTTAAAAGTAGCTGGCAGTTCGTCAGGTTATAAACACTCACTAGAAAGTAAAGATAAGCGGAGTAAGAGCTTGAAAGGTATTTATGTCGGAGTAAAATCCCCTTTATATGGAAGAACTCACACTGAAAAAACTAAAGAAATTATGAGTTTAGACAGAAAAGGTATTGATAATTATTTTTATGGTAAAACCCATAGTGAGGAAACCAAAGAATTAATGAGACAAAAAGCCTTAAATAGAAAACATTCAGCAGAAACTTTAGAAAAAATGGCTAAAGTACGTGGTAATCCTGTCAACATATATGAAAAAAATGATAATAATGGCTTCAAACTAATAGGAAACTTCATATCAGCTAGAAAAGCGGGTTTATTTTTAAATATTAGTGGTAGTACTGTTATAAAATATATGCGTTCAGGAGAGATTTTTAAAGAAAGATACAAATTTTCGTCTAAATAAAGACAACAACAAGATTAGAAAAACTGTGAATAAAATTTCACTATATGCTGGAAACTCCTAAAGCCTTAGATACTTATTGCAAGTGACAACTCTAATTACATTCTTAACTTGAATGTAATATTTATTAAATCATAAATAGGATTATACAATGGATTATCAGCAGGAAACCGAGAGATTAATTTCTTAGTGGGATCCTCAGAGACTACACGTGAAACATATGATATAATCATATGATGATATAGTCCAGTTAATGTAGAAATGCATTAAGTTTTGACATTAATAGAATTAATATGAACAATTACCCCGGCTTTAATTTTAATTTTAATCGCTTTCCCATCCTTTAAATTATTATATTTAATGGATGAAGTTAGTGATCCCGCTATGTCTGTCTTAGCTGAGGGTCACCAATGATATTGAAGTTATCAATATCCTGATTTCTTAAATGCAGATGAAGAATTTATAGAGTTTGATTCATACATAGTACCAGAATCTGATTTAGAAGAGGGTGCCTTAAGAATGTTAGAGGTTGATAATAGAGTTATACTTCCCGAATTAACACACGTTAGATTTATTGTTACAGCAGCTGATGTTATACATTCTTTCGCTTGCCCTGCTTTAGGTATTAAATGTGATGCCTACCCAGGTAGATTAAATCAAGTATCTGTTCTTATTAATAGAGAAGGTACATTTTATGGACAATGTTCAGAAATATGTGGTATTTTACATAGTTCTATGCCTATAGTGATTGAAGCAGTATCTATTGAAAAATTTTTGTCTTGATTAGAAGATCAGTAAACATAAATTTATTTAATAATAATACCTAAATTCATTATAGTAATATATAATTACATAATTTAATTATATAATTATAATTAAACAAAAAAAATATGCTGTAAATGGTTATTTTACATTTTTTCTTGCTTCGCACGAAAAAAAAAAGAAAAGGTTCGATTCCTTCATATTTTTGTCATATGCATTGGAGTTAAATCTATATAATTTATATTTTTAATAAAATAACAATGTATGAATAATAAGTAAAAATTTTATTATAACATTAAAAAAAATTAAAAAAAAAAATGCCACAATTAGTACCCTTTTATTTTGTAAACCAAGTAACATTTGCATTTATATTACTAGTAGTAATGATATATGTATTTTCAAAATACATATTACCAAGATTTGTACGTTTATTTACATCTCGTGTATTTATAAGCAAATTATAAATAATATTTTGCATTTAAAAGTTTTTATTTAGTCTATTATATCTTCCTCCACTTTATTACTTCATTCGTTATTTTAATAAAAATATAAAAACCAATAAGACAATGTCTAATTTTACATACACAGATATACCAAGTCCATTAGATCAATTTGAAATAAGAGATTTATTAAGTTTAAATGCCCCTATATTAGGTAATTTACATCTATCATTAACAAACATAGGATTATATTTAACTATAGCTACTTTTTTAATCTTGTCATTAAATGTATTAGCTACTAATTTTAATAAGTTGGTAAGTAATAATTGATCTATAAGTCAAGAATCTTTATATGCAACTATACATAGTATAGTTACTAATCAAATAAATGCAGGAAAAGGGCAAATATATTTCCCTTTTCTTTATACTTTATTTATTTTTATTTTAATAAATAATTTAATAGGTATGATACCATATAGTTTTGCATCAACTAGCCACTTCATATTTACATTTGCTTTAAGTTTTACTGTAGTTTTAGGTGCTACTATTTTAGGATTCCAAAAACACGGTCTAGAATTTTTTTCATTGTTAGTACCGGCCGGTTGTCCTTTAGCTTTATTACCTTTATTAGTTTTGATTGAATTTATTTCTTATTTATCTAGAAATGTTTCTTTAGGTTTAAGATTAGGTGCTAATATTTTGAGTGGTCATATGTTATTAAATATTTTAGCAGGTTTCACTTACAATATTATGACATCTGGATTTATATTTTTCTTTTTAGGTTTAGTACCTTTAGCTTTTATTATAGCATTCTCTGGTTTAGAATTAGGTATTGCTTTTATACAAGCTCAAGTATTTGTAGTATTAACTAGTAGTTATATTAAAGATGCTTTAGATTTACACTAATATTAAAAAAAAATAATTTCTGCCTGCGCAGCTGCGCAGGCAGAAATAAATTTTTTTTTTAATTATATATTTGTGTTAGTAATAGTATATGTACTATATTAATTTATAGTATAGGAAAGTCCGGCGCTTATAAAATTTTAACATTTAAACAAAGAGTGTAAAGTAAAAACTAAAAGTATTTAAGAGAAAATTTAAATAATCTTACTATAGTAAATATTATAGCTAAATGTATAAATTTTATACAGTACAAGAAGATTTATGAAAACACACGCTTATTGTTAAGCCTTATTATAGACTAATAACTATTACAGGACCCGGCTTAAAATTATCCAAATATATAAAACGAAAAAATAAAAATTATAACATATATTAGTAATGGTATAGATAATACTCAAAACTCTATACCATTGTATATTATTTGAGTTTGATGATGGCTCTGAATGAACGCTATTCAAGTGCTTGACACATGCTAATCGTACGTCTAAATTAATAAGTAAATAAAGTCTTATTTTTTTAGAAGTGGTGTACAGGTGAGTAAATGATATTTTGGCTGCCTTAAAGTAAGGCAAATAAATACCTTATAGTAGTAAAGGAAATAATAATTCCGCTTTAAGAGGACAATAAATATTTCGGATAGGTAGTAGTTAAGGTAATGGCTTAACTAGCCCAAAATTCCGTAGTCGAGGCTGAGAGGTCGATCGATCACATTGGGTCTGAAAAAACCCCAATACGTATAGTACAGCAGTGGGGAATATTGGTCAATGGCCTAACGGCTGAACCAGCAACTTGGGGGAATGTATAGCTTAGGCTAATATATTTGGTTTAATAAATTAATTTTAATTTATTAATTTACTGTTTAGTATGTTATAGTTACATATAATATAAAAATTAACTGAATTTATTCAGATGGACAAGTATATATCGATTTTATCGAATAAAGTTCTAGATAATATATTGATTATGACAATTATTATCTATATGTCTTGACCAAATTACGTGCCAGCAGTCGCGGTAATACGTAGAAGACTAGTGTTATTCATCTTTAGTAGGTTTAAAGGGTACCTAGACGGTAAAATTAGTCCAAAACAGGATACGGTTTTACTAGAGTTATATATGAGGAGGTGAGTATTTATGGAGTAGAGTTGAAATTCTTTGATACCTTAACGACTGGTAACGGCGAAAGCAACCTTTTATCTAATAACTGACGTTGAGGGACGAAGGCTTGGGTAACGAACAGGATTAGATACCCTAGTAGTCCTAGCAGAAAATTATGAATGCCATAGATTAGAAGGTTATTTTAGTCTATAAATGAAAGTGCAAGCATTTCACCTCAAGAGTAATGTGGCAACGCAGGAACTGAAATCATTAGACCGTCTCTGAAACCAGTAGTGAAGTATGTTATTTAATTCGTAGATACGCGAAAAACCTTACCACAATTTGAATATTATCCTAATAAGATATTACAAGCGTTGCACGGCTGTCTTCAGTTAATGTCGTGAGATATTGGTTAATTCCTTTAAATTAACGGAAGCCCTTGCTTTATTTGTATCTTTAGCTTATATTTTAAATAAAGCAATTCAAGATAAATAAAGCAGTTCACCTTTACATGGGATATGACAACAGGGACCAAGACAAGTCATCATGGCCTTAATATTGTGGGCGATAGACGTGCTGCATATTCCTATACAAAATGATGCGAAAATGTAAATTTGAGCTAATCTAATTAAAGTAGGATATAAAATGGATTGTAGTCTGAAATTCGACTACATGAATAAGGAATTACTAGTAATCGTGAATCACCACGTCACGGTGAATTTAACCTCAGATGGGTACTAACTACTCGTCAGGCGCTGAAAGAAGTGTGTGCAATAAGTTTGGCTTATTATTTGTATTTATTTTAGATATTTAGTTCTAAATATGCTTATGGTAAATCTTCGTATGCGTGACTTTGATTAGTGTTAAGTCGAAATATGGTTCGTGTAGTGGAAATTGCACGGGATTGATTAATGTAAACAATACACATATATTTATATAAATAAATATACAAAGGAAACTTCCATTATTGGTAAAATGGGTTGAGCTGTAAACTCAGTAGCAATGTGCTTTTAAGAGTTCAAATCTCTTGTTTCCTATCGTAAGCCATTTCAGTTATATTAAACTATTAAGTAATTTATTATATGCGACTAATAGAGCAATACAACTTTAACACTTAAAAAAAAATAATTTCTTGCTGCGCAGAAAAAAAATATGAAAAAATTTCTTGCTACGCACTACCTTTTGTGCGTAGCAAGAAATTGATTACGTGAATAATCAATTCACTACCGCCATTTGTCTTAAGTTATTAAAGAGTATTTGGTTCTCTGAGCAAGCGTCTGCTTTGCATACGGAGTAAAAGCAAGACCTATAAACAAATAAAATATATATAATAAGACGTATAAAAATAATTTTTTTTTGTCTTATTGTATAGTCAGCCTTTATAGCTCAATGGTAGAGCCGGATACTGTTAATATTCTGATAAATGTTCGATTCATTTTAAGGGCTAGATATAAGAAGTTTAAGGCGTGTTAGTTCAATGGTAGAACAAAGTGTTACGGCCGCTAAGATACAGGTTCAAGTCTTGTACACGTTTAATAAATTTTTATTTTTAACTACTATATCCTCTAAAAAAAAAGTTGTAATTACTTTTTAGTAGTTAATTTAAATATTATTTCTTGCCTTACTCCTTTTTCTTTTTTTTTCTTTTTTTTTTTTTTGCGAAGAAAAAAAAAAAAAAAAAAAAAAAAAAAAAAAAAAAAAAATAATGTTTTTCTTGCTTTTACTCCTTTTTTTTCTTTTCGTGCGAAGCAAGAAAAAAAGAAAAAAAAATAAAAAATAAAGAGCATGCACTTTTTTTATTATATAGTTCAATATACTAT
>Ga0207698_10000412_pt1 | contig 24694 bp, 31 predicted proteins | sample KBSCornC22_FD_184298 | JGI IMG/M metagenome (GOLD analysis project Ga0207698, IMG submission 184298) | Corn rhizosphere microbial communities from Kellogg Biological Station, Michigan, USA - KBS Corn C2-2 (SPAdes) (version 2) | ecosystem: Host-associated > Plants > Roots > Rhizosphere > Soil ... | reverse complement strand
ATCGTCGTCGGCCCGCGCCGCGCGCTCGCCGTCGAGGCGATGCGGGTGGCCGACTGGAACTGGCTCGGCGAGGATCAACACGAGGTCGGCATCAAGGTGCGCTCGCTGGCGCCGGCGGTGCCCGCGATCCGCGACGGCAACTGGATCCGCTTCGGCTCGCCCGAGCATGGCGTCGCACCGGGCCAGGCGGCGGTGCTGTACGACGGCACGCGCCTGCTTGGCGGCGGCTGGATTTCCGAAACCCAGCCGGTCGCGCTCGAGGCGGCGGCCTGACGGGCATTGGTCATTTCCGCGCGGCCGGTTAGACCCGGCCCATGAATCGCTCCCTGCTCATCGCCGCCGCCCTCGTCTCGCTCGCCGCTGCTCCGGCGCGGACTCCGCCGAACACGCCCGCCGGGCCCGACTTCCTCGCCAAGAACGGCGCGGCGAAGGGCGTGGTCACGACGGCGGACGGACTTGAATATTTCGTCGTCCACTCGGGTCCGAAGACGGGTCCGCATCCGACGGCGCGGGACACGGCGACCTTCGATTATGAAGTGAAGCTGCTCAACGGCGAGGTGATCGACAGCAGCTACGCGCGGGGAGAGCCGCTGACCGGAACCGTGGGCGATTTCGTCCCCGGCTTCACCGAAGCGCTCGAGCTGATGCGCCCCGGCGACGAGTGGATCGTCTGGGTCCCGCCGCAGCTCGGCTATGGCTCGGCCGACAAGGGCCCGATCCCCGGGAACAGCGTGCTGCGCTTCCGGCTGGCGCTGCACAAAGTCTCGCCGGCGGGGTGAGCCCGTGCCGCCGCCGCTTAGCGCCGGCGTCCTCCTGTTTCGCGAGAGGGCCGGTGCAACCGAAGTTCTGCTGATTCGGCCCGGCGGTCCCTATTGGCGCAACAAGGACGCCGGCGCATGGATGATCCCCAAGGGCGCGATCGAGCCGGGAGAAGCGCCGGTCGAGGCGGCCCTCCGGGAATTCGAGGAAGAAACCGGCACCCGGATCGACCGTGTCCCGTTCCCGCTCGCGAAGATCCGGCAGGCGGGCGGCAAGTCGGTCGAGGCCTTCGCGGCCGAAGGCGACCTCGACGCAGCGGCGGTCCGCTCGAACCATTTCGAGGTCGAATGGCCGCCGAAGAGCGGACGGCTGCAGTCCTTCCCCGAGGTCGACGAAGCGCGGTGGATGACGATTGCCGAAGCGCGGTCCATGATGCTTCCGAGCCAGCTGCCGCTGCTCGACGCGCTCGAACGCAAACTGGAGGGATGATTCGATGCTGGGCTTTCTCGCCGCCCTTGCCGCCCAGGCGGCCGCACCGCCCGCGAAAGTCTGGCCGGCCCACGAAGGAGACGTCGTCCTCAGGGACTTCCGCTTCGGCGACGGCGAGAGCCTGCCCCAGGTTCGGATGCATTACACGACGCTCGGCACGCCGCACCGCAATGCCAAGGGCGAGATCGACAATGCGGTGATGGTGCTCCACGGCACCGGCGGCGACGGGCACCAGTTCCTGCAACCGCAATTCGCGGACGAGCTGTACGGGCCCGGCCAGCCGCTCGACATCCGGAAATACTGGATCATCCTTCCGGACAATATCGGCCACGGGAAATCGTCGAAGCCGTCCGACGGGCTGCGGATGAGGTTCCCCAAGTACGATTACGCCGACATGATCCGGGCGCAGCACCGGATGCTGACCGAGGGCCTCGGAATCACGCACATGCGGCTGATCATGGGCACCTCGATGGGCTGCATGATGAGCTTCATGTGGGGCGAGATGTACCCCGATTTCGAAAGCGCGCTGATGCCGCTCGCGTGCGAGCCGATCGAGATCGCCGGGCTCAACCGCATGTGGCGGCAGATGCTCATCGACGGGATCGAGAAGGATCCGGCGTGGAACGGCGGCAATTACAAAAGCGAGCCGGAGCAGGGGCTTCGGACCGCGGCATCGATCCTGGTCATCGCCGGCGCGGCGCCGCTCTATTTCCAGAAGACCTATCCGACGCGGCAGGCGGCCGTCGCCCATGTCGAGGAGGCGGTCCCGGCCTACATCAAGGAAATGGACGCCAACGACGCGATCTACCAGTTCGACAGCTCGCGGAACTACAATCCGTGGCCGCAGCTCGGGAAGATTAAGGCGCCGCTGACGTGGATCAACTCCGCCGACGATTTCATCAATCCGCGCAACCTTCCGGTGCCGCAGGAGGCGCTCAAGCGGATGCGCAAGACAGCGAGATTCCGGCTGATCCCGGAGAGCTTCGACACGCACGGCCACGGCACCCACACCTGGGCCAAATTCTGGAAGAAGGACCTCAGCGAGCTTCTGGCGCGGTCGAACTAGGGGTCACGTCGTAGGCGGACACGTGGTTCATGGTGATGAGCCAGTGGCCGTGGAATTTCCTGAACAGCCGCGTGTTGACGCCCTCGGTGACGCGGGGGCCGCGGACCAGCCGGTACTGGCCGATCAGCATCGCCGCGTTCGGCGAAAGCACGTCCACCTTCATGTTGTAGAAGTGGAGCTGCCCGCGCCGTTCGGGCGAGCCGCCATAATCGCGGACGTAATGGTCGAACGTGCCCTGCCAGCCCTGCTGGAACTTGCCGCCCGAGACGAAGACCACGTCGGGGTTCTTGAACCCGGCCATGTAGCCGCGGAAGTCGCCGCGGTTCCACGCCTCCTCCATCCGGTGAATGACGCCGAGGATCGCGCTCCGGTCGGATTGGGGGCTCGCCGCGGCGAGGGCGAGGAAGGCAATCAGGCTCACAGCTGGAACTGGCCGGCGATGACGGTCTGGCAATGGCCGCCGAGGATCACCCGGTCTCCGGCGACACGGCAGTGGAGAATGCCGCTGCGCTCGCTTGCCTGGAGGGCGGTGAACTCGTCGCGGCCGAGGCGCTTCGCCCAGAAGGGGACGAGCGCGGCATGGGCGGAGCCGGTCACGGGATCCTCGTCGATGCCGTGGTACGAGGCGAAGACGCGGCTCGCGACCGCATGCTCGCGACCGGGCGCGGTGACGATCACCAGCCGGTCGAATTGCTTGAGCCGGGCGAAATCGGGCCGAACCGCGCGAACCGCATCCTCGTCGGGAAGGAGGAGGATGGCGCTGTTGTTGCCCCCGTCGCCGACGAACAGCTCGCCGTCTGTGCCGAGCGCCCCCTGGAGGCCCGGCAGTTCGCCGCTCGCGACCTCGTACGCGGGGAGGTCGAGTTCGAGCAGGTCGCCGTTGCGGCTGACGGTGAGGATTCCCGAGCGCGTCGAGAAGCGCACCTTGTCGGCGTGGATCAGGACATGGCCGCTGGCGATGGTCGCATGCCCGCACAGGTCGACCTCGGTCGCCGGCGTGAACCACCGCAGGTCGAAGTCGGCGTCGGCGCTTTCGCTCGGGACCGTGAATGCGGTTTCGCTGAGGTTGTTCTCGGCTGCGATCGCCTGCATCAGCGCGTCGTCGAGCCAGCGCTCCAGAGGCATCACGGCGGCCGGATTGCCGGTCAGCGGTCGCTCGGCGAAGGCATCGACCTGGAAGAAGGGGATGCTGGTCACGTTGCGCGCTCCGTAATCTCCTGGGGAAGAAGGGTCTCGCGGTCGATCTGCCCCTCAGGATCGACGTGGATCAGGATTTCGGTGCCGGGGAAGCGCTGCTGCAGCTCTTCCTCGATCTCGTCGAGCCGGTCGTGGGCTTTCTGCACCGTCCAGTCGCCCGGCACCCAGACGTGGAACTGGGCGAAATAATGGGTGCCGCTGCTGCGCGTCCTGAGATCGTGGAGGCCGCTCAGCAACGGATATTCCTTGGTCGCGGCAAGGAACCGCTGGCGAAGCTCGTCGGGCCACTCGCGGTCCATCAGCTGGGCGAACGCCTGGGCGGAAGCGCTCCATGCGCCCCACAGCAGCCAGAGCGCGATGAGCAGGCCGAAGACGGCGTCGGCTCCGGTCACGTGGGCATATTGGTCGAGGCCGAGGGCCACGACGACGGAACCGTTGAGCAGCAGGTCGGACGAATAATGCAGCCGGTCGGTGCCGATCGCGAGCGAGCCGGTGCGGCTGACGACGTGGCGCTGGTAGGTAATCAGCGCGAAGGTCAGGATCATGGCGATGATCGACACGCCGATACCGAGCTCCGCGTCCGCCGTTTCCGCGCCGCTGACCAGGCGCTGCACGGCGCGGAAGCCGATGAAGATCGCGGACAGGCTGATCAGGATCACCTGGACCAGCGCCGCGAGCGCTTCCGCCTTGCCGTGGCCGAAGCGGTGCTCGTGGTCCGCCGGCGCTGCGGCGATCCGCACGCCGAGCAGGATGATGAGGCTCGCGACGAGGTCGAGCGCGCTGTCGGCGAGCGAGCCGAGCATCGCCATCGAGGAGGTCTGCACCGCCGCGTAGGATTTCAGCACGATCAGGACGATCGCCATGGCGATGCTCGCGAGGGCAGCGCGCGTGGCGAGGTTGCCGCGCTCCTCGTGGGTCATCGCCGTCTCGCTCATGGGTAGAGCAATCCTTCCGACCAGCTGTCGCCGTCGCGGTTGAACAGGCGCCGCTCGTGCAGTCGGTAAGGCCGGTCGGTCCAGAATTCGATCGTCTCGGGCGCCACGCTGAAGCCGCCCCAATGCGGCGGCCGGGGCACGTCGCTGCCTTCGAACTTCGCCTTCATTTCCTCGTAGCGCTTCTCGAACTCGGCGCGGCTGGCAAGCGGACGCGACTGGTCCGAAGCCCAAGCGCCGAGCTGGGAATCGCGGCTGCGGGTTGCGAAATAGGCGTCGGCCTTTTCGCTCGAGACGAGGCTCACCGATCCCTCGATCCTCACCTGCCGCCGAAGCGTTTTCCAGTGGAACAGCAGCGCGGCTCTCGGATTGCGGGCCAGCTCCCCGCCCTTGCGGCTGTGCTGATTGGTGTAGAAGACGAAGCCGTCGGGACCGTGCGCCTTCAGCAGGACGATGCGAACGGAGGGGCGGCCGTGCTCATCGGCGGTCGCCAGCGCCATTGCGTTCGGGTCGTTCGGTTCGCTCGCCGCGGCCTCCGCGAACCATTCGTCGAACAGCTGGAACGGATCACTCCCCATCGTGCGTTGCGCCTTAGGCTTGGCCCTGCCGCGACGGCAACCCATCTGGTCAGCCGGTTAGTGTTACGGCATGGGAGGACAATGGCACTCGACCTCTACCAACGCCTGGGGCTGAAGCGCGGCGCGAGCGAGGCGGAGATCAAGAAGGCCTACCGGAGCCTCGCCAAGCAACTTCATCCCGACCGGAACAAGGACAATCCGGATGCGGCCAAGCGCTTCGGCGAAATCACCGCGGCCTACGACCTGCTCTCCGACAAGGACAAGCGGGCGCGCTACGACCGCGGCGAGATCGACGAGGACGGCAACCCCAAGATGCCGTTCGGCGGCGGCTTCGGCGGCTATTCGGGCGGCGCGGGCCCGAGGCCGGGCGGCGGAGCGGGGCCCGAGGGGTTCGAGAATTTCAACTTCGGCGGGGCCGACGCGGCCGACATCAGCGACCTGTTCGAAGGGCTGTTCGGCGCTGCCGGCGCGGCGCGCGGCGGCAGGGGCGGCGGCCCGTTCAGCGGCTTTCGCCAGCGCGCCCAGGCGCCGCAAAAGGGCGCCGACGTCGCCTATCGTCTCAAGATCCCGTTCGAGGATGCGGTCGCGTTGAAGCCGCAGCGGATCACGCTCGCCGACGGCAAGACGATCGACCTCAAGCTTCCTCAAGGGCTCGAGGACGGGACCCGGATCCGCCTCGCCGGCAAGGGCCAGGAAGGACCCGCCGGGCGCGGCGACGCGATCGTCACGATCGAGATCGCGCCGCACCGCTTTTTCACCTGCGACGGGACCAACATCCGGCTCGACCTCCCGGTGACGCTCAAGGAGGCGGTGCTCGGCGCCAAGGTGAAGGTTCCGACGCCCGAAGGGCCGGTGATGCTGACCATCCCCAAGGGGACCAGCTCCGGCAAGGTGCTGCGCCTCAAGGGCCGCGGCTTCGCGGCGAAGGACGGCAAGCGCGGCGACCAGCTGGTCACGGTGGAGATCGAAGTGCCGGCGCAGGACGCCGAGCTGCAGCGGTTCGCGGAAAGCTGGAACGGCGGCGGCAATCCGCGCGCGAGCCTTGGAGTCTAGGGCGAGCGCCCGATGAGAGATCATTCCCCGCTCTCGCCGGAGGAACGGCGCAAGCGTCTCGCGACGATGCGCGCGGCCTTCGGCACGGAGGTCGAGGAGAAGCTCAAGCCGCGCCTCACGCCGTGGGAAGTGGTCAAGCGGGTCGCGATCGGCGTCTACAACGACGGCTTCATCCACGCCGGCAACCTCGCCTACCTCTCGATCGTCGCGCTGTTCCCCTTCTTCATCGTCGCTGCGGCAGTCGCGCATCTGCTCGGCCAGGGCCAGGACGCGATGCTGACCGTGACCAACGTGCTGCGGCGGCTCCCGCCCGATGTCGCGGCCACCTTGCGCGAGCCGGTCCAGGAAGTGCTGACGGTGCGGACCGGCACCTTGCTGTGGCTCGGCGCGATCGTCGGGCTGTGGACCGCGACCAGCTTCGTCGAGACGATCCGCGACATCCTTCGCCGCGCCTATGGCGTCAAATATTGCGCGCCCTTCTGGGAGTACCGCCTCGGCTCGATCCTGCTGATTCTCGGCGCGGTGCTCCTGCTGATGATCGCCTTCGCGGTCAGTGCGCTCCTGACCATCGCGCATCATTTCATCATCGATTGGTTTCCGCTGGCCCAGAACGTCGCGCACGATCTCGGCCTGTACAGGCTGGTTCCCGCGGCCACCCTGTTCTGCACCTTCTATGCCTTGTTCTTCGCGCTGACCCCGTCGCGCTACCGCAAGTCGGACTGCCGGAAATGGCCGGGAGCGCTGTTGATCACCGGCTGGTGGCTGGGCACCGTCGAGCTCATTGCCCCGGTGCTGAGCCTGTTCGGCGGCTATACCCGCACTTACGGGAGCCTCGCCGGCGTGATGATCGCGCTGATCTTCTTCTTCGTCGTCGGCCTCGGAGTCGTGATTGGAGCAGAGTTGAACGCGGCGCTGGCGGAAAGCAGCGCCACCGCGCTAAAGGGCGAGGTTTACGCCGGGCCTTACAGCGACGAGCTTGAAGTCGAGGAGCCGCAGCCCGGCGAAGATGTCGAACCCGTGTTGCAGAGAGAGGGGCCGCAACTTTGACAGGACTGATGCAAGGCAAGCGCGGGCTGATCATGGGGCTTGCCAATGACCGCTCGCTCGCCTGGGGCATCGCCCGGGCGCTTGGCGACCAGGGCGCCGAGCTCGCTTTTTCCTACCAGGGCGAGGCGCTGGAGAAGCGGGTGCGCCCGCTCGCCGCCGAGCTCGGGTCCGACATGCTGGTCGATTGCGACGTCAGCAGCATGGACGCGCTCGACGAGACGTTCGAGCAGATCCGCCAGAAGTGGGGAAGCATGGACTTCGTCGTCCACGCGATCGGCTATTCGGACAAGAACGAGCTGAGGGGGAAGTTCGTCGACACCTCGATGGACAATTTCCTGATGACGATGAACATCTCGGTCTACAGCTTCGTCGCGGTCGCGCAGCGGGCGCGCAAGCTGATGACCAACGGTGGGGCGATGCTGACCCTCACTTATTACGGCGCCGAGAAGGTCATCCCCCACTACAACGTGATGGGCGTCGCCAAGGCCGCGCTCGACACCAGCGTCAAATATCTCGCCATGGACCTCGGCCCCGAGAACATCCGCGTGAACGCGATCTCGGCGGGGCCGATCAAGACGCTCGCGGCGAGCGGCATCGGCGACTTCCGCTACATCATGAAGTGGAATGAATATAATGCGCCGCTGCGCCGCAACGTGACCATCGAGGACGTCGGCGGGGCGGGACTCTACCTGCTCAGCGACCTCGCCTCGGGGGTGACCGGCGAAATCCACCATGTCGATGCCGGCTACAATGTCGTCGGCATGAAGGCCGAGGACGCACCGGACATCTCGACCGTCTGATGGCCGAGATCGCGCGCCACGTCCGGGTCAGCGGCCAGGTGCAGGGCGTGTTTTATCGCGCGTGGGCACAAGGGCAGGCACGCGAGCTCGCCCTCAGCGGATGGATCCGCAACTGCCCGGACGGCTCGGTCGAAGCGCATCTCCAAGGGGAGCAGGACGCCGTCGAGCGGATGATCGAACGGATGCGAAACGGCCCGTCGAACGCGCGGGTCGACGATGTCGATGTCGAACAGGCGGCGGCGGAAGCCGTGGGCCGTTTCGAGCTTCGGCGCTAGCCGGCGAAAGGGTCGAGCACGAGGATCGTGTCGTCGCGCTCGGGCGAGGTGCTGACGAGCGCGACCGGGCAGTGGATGAGCTCCTCGATCCTGCGCACATATTTGATCGCCCGCGCCGGCAGGTCGGCCCAGCTGCGCGCGCCTTCGGTCGACTGGCACCAGCCGTTGATGTCCTCGTAGATGGGCTCGACCCGCGCCTGGTCGGCGGCGTGGGAAGGGAGATAGTCGAGCTCTTCGCCGTCCAGCTTGTATCCGACGCACACCTTCACGGTTTCGAGCGTGTCGAGCACGTCCAACTTCGTCAGCGCGATTCCGGTGACTCCGCCGACGGCGACCGCCTGGCGGACCAGCACCGCATCGAACCAGCCGCACCGGCGCTTCCGCCCCGTGACCGTGCCGAACTCGCGTCCGCGCGTGCCGAGCTCCTGGCCAACGTCATTGTCCTGCTCGGTCGGGAACGGGCCCGAGCCGACCCGGGTGGTGTAGGCCTTGGTGATTCCGAGCACGAAGCCCGCCGCCGAGGGCCCGGTGCCGCTCCCCGACGCGACGGTGCCGGCCACGGTGTTGGACGAGGTGACGAACGGATAGGTGCCGTGGTCGACGTCGAGCAGGACGCCCTGCGCGCCTTCGAACAGGATCCGCTTGCCGTCGCGCCGCGCCTTGTCGAGGTCGCGCCAGATCGGGCGCGCGAAGGGCAGGACGAATCCCGCGATCTCGGCGAGGTCGTTCTTGAGCCGCTTGCGGTCGACCGGCGGCTCGCCGAAGCCGGCGCGGAGCGCGTCGTGATGGGCGCACAGGCGATCGAGCATTGGATCGAGATCGTCGAGCTCGGCAAGATCGCACACGCGGATCGCGCGGCGGCCGACCTTGTCCTCGTAGGCGGGACCGATTCCGCGCCGGGTGGTCCCGATCTTGCCCGCGCCCGATGCGTCCTCGCGCAGGGCGTCGAGGTCGCGGTGGATCGGCAGGATCAGCGGGCAATTGTCGGCCACCATCAGCAGGTCGGGCGTGACCTCGACGCCCTGTTCGCCCATGCGCTCGATCTCGGCCTTGAGCGCCCATGGGTCGAGCACGACACCGTTGCCGATCACCGAGGGGGTGCCGGTGACCACACCGCTCGGAAGCAGCGACAGCTTGTAGGTCTTGCCCTCGACGACCAGCGTGTGGCCGGCGTTGTGGCCGCCCTGGAAGCGGACCACCATGTCGGCGCGGCTCGCCAGCCAGTCGACGATCTTGCCCTTGCCTTCGTCGCCCCACTGGGCGCCGATGACGGTCACGTTCGGCACGTTGCTTCCCTGGTTCCAAGCGGTCCGAGCGCTCCTAGGCAGCAAGCGGCGGTCCGTCCAGCGCAAGACGGTTCGTTGAGCATGCGGAACAGGACATATGCGCCGCGCGTATTGCAGGTTCGGTGCGCGCCACGGCGCGACGGAAGGCGACAACAACAGGGGAATATCGATGAAGACTACTACCATCATCGCCATCGCGCTCGGCCTCGGGTCGCTCGCGGCATGCAACAAGAACCCGCAGCAGCAGGCGGCCGACAACTATGAGGCGAACGCCGATAACGCCGCCGACCAGATGGAAACCAACGTCGACAACGCGGCCGATCAGATGACCGCGAACGCGGACAATGCAGCCGACGCGATGAAGGCGGCCGCCGACAACAAGTCCGACGCGATGAAGAACGCCGCCGACAACAAGGCCGACGCGATCGAGAACAAGTAGGAATTTCCGGAACGACCAACCACCCGCACGCAGGTAGGTTGGCGAAGGGCGCTCCTCCGGGGGCGCCCTTTTCTTTTTCATGGGGTGCCGCGTCCTGCGATTAGCTGGAAGTGGGGGCGCTTCGGCGGGGGCGGATAGGCCGAAGCGCCCTTTGGTTTTGCGCTGTAGCTACAGCGCCAAGACGATGAAGCCGATGAGGCCGATGACCCCCGCGACGGGGATGAGCAGGATCTGGGCCGCCGCGGCACCGACCGGAAGCGACCCGCTGCCGGTCCTGACGGTCCGCTGCCACGGGCGTGACGCCGATCGGGCTTGCGCTCCCAAGGCCGCGGGCAGTCCGAGGATCATCAGCGCGAAGAAGCATGAGGTGACGATGGCAATCGCGGCCGGACCGTCGCCGGCGAAGAAGACGACGAAGAGTCCGAAGAACAATGCCCAGCTGGACAGGAATGCGATCCAGATCGGCCGCGGGATGTCTCCGAAGACGCTTCGCTCGCCCTCGGCCGGCGGCGACGTCAGCTGGTCGGCGTCGTCGAGCAGTTCGGGGATGTGGCGCATGGCAGCCTCCACACCGCATGTGGGTCCTCACCACGCCGCAAGTAAACGAATAGAATTGCACTTTGCTATAAGGTTTTTTGATGGATCGTCAGTTCGTGGGCGGTTGCGCCTCCGCGGCGGCCCTGAGGCCGGTGCGAACCTGCTCCACCAGCCGTTCGTCGGCCTTGGGCGAATAAAGCGCGTAAATCGAATAGGAAAATCGCGGCTTGTCGGCGACCATGTGCAGCCTTCCCGCCTCGAGATGCGGACGCGCGGCCTCCATTCGGAAGTAGCCGCTGCCGCCGGTCGCCACGATATAGTCGAGGGCGAGGGGGCCGTGATTGATCGTCAGCGCCGGGGTCGGCGCGTCCGGGAATGCCGCATGGTGGTTGGCGCGGAATTCGGGGCCCCAGTCGACGAACACACAGGATTCCGCCGTGCTCCGGCCGCCCGGATCGGTCGTTACCGCGACGAGCGCTTCCTCGAGCAAGAGTTCGGCGACGACCCCGGTGCGATGCTGCGGGGCGTAAACGACGGCGAGATCGACGATCCCTTCCTGGACCTGGTCGATCAGCCGCTCGGGGACATCGATCTGCGCGCGGATCGCCACTTCGGGACAACCGCTCTTCATCCACACCAGCCAGTTCAGGAGCAATGGATTCCACAGGCTGTGCTCGCCGCCGACCGTCACCAGGTTCTGCCGGCCGGGCGGCAAGGCGACATCGTGCCGCGCCCGCTCCCACAGCTGCACCAGCGAGGTCGCATAGCGGAGGAACTGGTCGCCCGCCGGAGTCAGCCGCGCGCCCGCCTTGTTGCGCGTGAACAGCTGCCGGTCGAGCTGCTCCTCGAGCACCCGGACGCGCGCGCTGACCGCGGTTTGCGTGATGTTGAGGTTGGCCGCGGCCCGGACGAAGCTCCCCGTCTTGACGATTTCAAGGAAGGTTCGGGCGGCGACGATGTCCATATTAATGCAACTTTTTCGATGTTAATGAACAATTCTATTCGTTTGCTTGATGTCGCGCAAGCGCGCATCGTGCGAGCGCTCGCGGAGCGACCGAACCTCTGACGCTTCGCGGCTGAAGGAGGACCAACAATGAAATGGCGTCGCGAAGTCGATTTTCACGGCTCAAGATCCTACGGCGAGCCGCCGCGGGTGCAGATGTTCAGCCTGATGCTTGCGTGGCTCGCGAATGTCGTGACCGGCAAGTTGCGCAGCCTGCGCGGACGGCGCGCAGGTTCGGGGCATTTCCCGGCCTATGAAGAACAGGGCTTCTCGCTGCTCGGCGCCCACAGCGGCCGCGACGCTGCCGAGCGCCCCGTCCCCGTGAGGGCCGAAGCGAACCGCTGCGACTGGCGCGTCTTGCCGTAAGCGGCAGGACTGCCGGCTCAGAAGCTCAGCGGGACGACCTCGAGCACTCCGGGAACGCCGTGCAGCTCGCGCGCGACTGGCGGCGTGATCGGGTCGTCGACCGCGACCAGCGCGACCGCTTCGCCGCCCGCGTCGCGCCGGCCGAGGTTGAAGGTGGCGATGTTGATCCCGTTCTCGCCGAGCCTGGTTCCGAGCGCGCCGATAAAGCCCGGCGCGTCGGTGTTGACGATGTAGATCATCTGCCCGCTGAGGTCCGCCTCGACCGGGATTCCGAAGATCGTGACGAGCCGCGGCGCGCGGTTGCCGAACAGGGTGCCCTCGACCCGCTTCTCGCCCTGGTCGGTCCCGACCGTGACCGCGATCAGCGTATGATAATCGCCTTCGCCCTCGTTGCGGATCTCGCGCACTGCGATCCCGCGCTCCTTGGCGAGATAGGGCGCGTTGACCATGTTCACGGTGTCCGACCAGGTGCGCATCACGCCCGCGAGCACCGCGCCCGTGATCGGCTTGATGTTGAGCTCGGCGGCGGCGCCTTCGACCTCGACGTCGATCGAGCGGATCGCGCTCCCCGCGACCTGCCCGATCAGGCGCCCGAGCTTCTCGGCAAGCGCCATGTAGGGCCGGAGCCGGGGCGCTTCCTCAGCGGACAACGAAGGCACGTTCACGGCGTTGGTGATGCCGCCGAGCAGCAGATAATCGGCCATCTGCTCGGCGACCTGGATTGCGACATTGACCTGGGCCTCGGTCGTCGAAGCGCCGAGGTGCGGCGTGCAGACGAGCCCGCGCGTCCCGAACAGCGCATTGTCCTTGGCGGGCTCCTCCGCGAACACATCGAGCGCCGCTCCGGCAATATGGCCGGACTCCAGCCCGTCCTTGAGCGCCGCTTCGTCGATCAGCCCGCCGCGCGCGCAATTGACGATTCGCACACCGGGTTTCGTTTTCGCCAGCGCCTCCCGGCTGAGGATCCCGCGGGTCTGGTCGGTGAGCGGGGTGTGCAGCGTGATGAAATCGGCGCGGGCGAGCAGCTCGTCGAGTTCGACCTTGTCGACCCCCAGCTCGACGGCGCGTTCCGGCGACAGGAACGGATCGTAGGCGACCACCTTCATCTTCAGCCCGTGCGCCCGGTCGGCGACGATCGAGCCGATGTTGCCGCAGCCGATCAGCCCGAGGGTCTTGCCGGCGAGCTCGACGCCCATGAAGCGGTTCTTCTCCCACTTGCCCGACTGGGTCGACTGGTCGGCCTGCGGGATTTCGCGGGCGAGCGCGAACAGCATCGCGATCGCATGCTCGGCGGTGGTGATCGAGTTGCCGAACGGGGTGTTCATGACGACGATGCCGCGCGCCGAGGCGGCGGGAACGTCGATCGTGTCGACGCCGATCCCGGCGCGGCCGATCACCTTCAGGCGAGGCAAGGCCGCGTCCATCGCGGCGTCGTTGATCCTGGTCGAGCTGCGGACGGCGACTCCATCATAGCCGCCGATGATGTCCTTGAGCTCCTCAGGGGAGAGGCCGGGCTTTTCGTCCGCCTGGATGCCCCGGTCGCGGAAAATGGCGGCGGCCTTGGGATCCATCTTGTCGGCGATGAGCACTTTGACTTGTTCTGGCATGGATTTGCTTTCTTGCCCCTCTCCCCGGGAGGGAGAGGGAGGGAGCCGCGAATCGGCGGAAGGCTGAGGGCTGTGCAGGCTGGCGTTCTACGCCACACCCCTCACCCCGCTCGCCTAATGGCGAGTCGACCCTCTCCCTCAGGGGGAGAGGGTTTCAGCCCAGGCCCAGTCGAGCCACGGGCCGAGCGCTTCGATGTCTGCGGATTCGACCGTCGCCCCGCACCAGATGCGAAGGCCCGGCGGCGCGTCGCGATAGGCGGTGACGTCGTAGGCCGCGTCCTCGCGCTCGAGCAGTTGGCCGATGGCCTTCTGCCGAGCGCGGTTGGCGTCCTCGTCCGTCCGGTCGGCGAACTGCAGGCATACCGATGTGTTGGAGCGGATCGCCGGATCGCGCGCGAGGTGCTCGATCCAGTCCGCCGACTGCACCCAGCGGTCGAGTGCCGCGGCGTTGGCGTCGGCGCGCGCGATCAGCGCCGGCAGGCCGCCGACGCTCTCCGCCCAATCGAGGCAGAACAGCCAGTCCTCGACCGCGAGCATCGAGGGCGTGTTGATCGTCTCGCCCTTGAAGATGCCGACGATCAGCTTGCCGCCTTTGGTGAGGCGGAAGATCTTGGGCAGAGGGCGCGGCGCGGGCTCGCGCTCGAGCCGCTCGGCGGCGCGCGGGCTGAGCACGAGCATGCCGTGCGCGGCCTCGCCGCCGAGCGCCTTCTGCCAGCTGAAGGTGCCGACATCGATCTTCGCCCAGTCGATGTCCTGCGCGAAGGCGGCGGAGGTGGCGTCGCAGATCGAAAGCCCGGTGCGGTCCGCCGCGATCCAGTCCGCGTTGGGCACGCGCACGCCGCTGGTCGTCCCGTTCCAGGTGAAGACCAGGTCGCTCGCCGGGTCGATTCCGTCGAGATCCGGGAGGGCGCCATAGTCAGCGGTACGGATGTCCGCGTCGAGCTTCAGCTGCTTGGCGACATCGGTGACCCAGCCGGCGCCGAAGCTCTCCCATGCGAGCATCGTCACCGGCCGCGACCCGAGCAGCGACCATAGCGCCATTTCCATCGCGCCGGTGTCCGACGCGGGGACGATCCCGAGCCGGTAGTCGGAGGGAAGGCGCAGAAGCGCGCGGGTCCGCTCGATCGCTTCGGCGAGCCTCGCCTTTCCGACCGTCCCGCGATGCGAGCGCCCGAGCGCCGAGGTGTCGAGTTCGTCGGGGCTCCAGCCGGGCGGCTTGGCGCACGGGCCGGACGAAAAGTACGGACGATTCGGTGTGGTTTGAGGCTTTGCCGGGCGCACGTCGGCCCCGGCGGTCATGGCTTCGGTCACAAGTCACTCTCCTTCCAGAGAGCTCGCGCCGCGTTGGGACGGCGTGGCCCGGACGCAGGTGTAACGGTTGCCCGGGCCATGGCAACGGCCGCGTGAAAGATTCCCGTTGCGACTCAGCAACGATGACTTTGCTGCACTGCACAAATGCTTGAATTTGCTCAAATCGGCGGCCCGAACAGCAGAGTTGAACGGTTCACCGCAGTTACTCTGCGGCTCATCCCGGACTGGGGCAGGTCAGGTTGAATTTGTTAACCATCCCACAGCAGTGTCGCCTCCGTCGACGCGCAATGGGCAACGTGCGCGTGGCTGGGGGCTGGGGAGCTCCTATCGTTGAAGGAAGCGGCGCGGGCGCGCATCGGCGCGGGCGCTGGAGCTGTGGAGCGGGGACGTAATGACGCAAGTACTGGCCGGAACAACGGCACTGTTTCGCGATCGCGACCTCTTCATTCACGATGGAAAGAAGCTTCGCCGATTTCGCATTTCCGCGCCGTTCCAGGCGTTCCTGTTCATCGTCCTGCTCGGGCTCGTCGCCTGGGCCAGCTTCGCAACCGCCCGCCTGATCACCCATCCGCGTGTCGGCATCGCTGCCGCCACCGAGGCCCGCGCCCGCCTTCTCGAGCAGCGCCAGTCGCTGATCGAAGCCGCGCTGACCGGCGGCAAGATCGACCCGGCGATGGTCCAGGCCGCCGCCGCGACCGGCCGCCTCGCCAAGGACGGACCGCTTGCCCGCGTCGAGCAGCAGCAGCTTCAGCAGGCGGCGTTGGTCGCGAAGGCGCTCGACGTGCGCTACCAGGTCACCGCGGCCGAGTTGCAGAAGCTCGGCATCAAGCCCGGCCAGGCCGGCCAGCCAAGCGGCGTCGGCGGCCCGTTCGAAAGCATCGGCAATCCCACCTTCAAGGCGCTGTTCAACAGCTGGAAGAAGATGGACGAGCTGCAGAACGACGTGATCGCCATTCCGTCCGACAAGCCGGTCAAGGCCGAGGTCACCTTCACCAGCGGCTTCGGCGTTCGCGACGATCCCTTCCACAAGGGCGCTGCGATGCACCCGGGCATCGATCTTGCCGGCGCTTATGGAACGCCGGTCTATGCGACCGCCGACGGCACCGTCGTTCGCGCCGGCTGGAACAGTGGCGGCTACGGCAACATGGTCGAGCTCGACCACGGCCGCGGGATCACCACTCGCTACGGCCACATGTCGGCCGTGCTGGTCCACGCGGGCGACCACGTGACCCGCGGCGAAGAAATCGGCCGCATGGGCTCGACCGGGCGCTCGACCGGCAACCACCTCCATTACGAGGTGCGGATCGACGGACGCCCGGTGAACCCGATCCCGTTCATGAAGTCGACCGACTACGTCATCGCGATGCAGAAGCGCTCCGGCGCTCCGTCGATGGACGCGGTCGGCGTCGGCGGCCCGGGCGGACAGCACTAATCGCCCTTTCCTTGCCGGTCGGCGCGGCGCTTCCTATCTCGCGCCCGTGAGCGACATCAGCCTGACTCAAAGCGCGGCCAAGCGCGTCGCGTGGATTGCCGAGCGGCAGTCCAGGCCCGCGATCCTGCGCCTCGCGGTCGACGGCGGCGGCTGCGCCGGCTTCACCTACAAGTTCGAGCTGACCGAGAAGCAGGAAGGTGACGACACGGTCGCGGAGACCGACGGCGTCAAGCTGGTCGTCGATCCGATCAGCCTCGACCTCGTCCGCGGATCGGCCGTCGATTTCGTCGAGGACCTCAACGGCGCGGCGTTCAAGGTGCTCAACCCGAACGCCCAGTCGGGCTGCGGCTGCGGATCGAGCTTCAGCGTCTGAACTAAGCTAGATCGCGACGTCGAAGAAGCGCGTCACGCGCAGCACGAGATAGGCGAATGTGAGAATGACGACGAGCGCCTGCACGCGTTCGCGCCGGGTGACGATTCCGGCAGCGCACAAGAGCGCAATAGCTGCTTGCGAGATCGGATATTCGAGGCCGAGAGACTTGAAGTGCGCCATGCCCTTCAACAGCGTGTCGACCACGTCGACCAGGAGCAGCGCGATCAGCAGCCCGAAGAACCAGCGCCGGCGGGAGAGGAAATATTCCCTGAAGTCGCGATTCGGTCCCAGATTGCTCGGGAACAGGATCGTGCAGATCAGGTAGATCAGGAAAGCATAGCCGAGCACGAACGCATAGAGCTGGAACGTCCAGACTGGCGTTCGGCGCAGACCGAACTCGAACCACCACCAGAACACGCTCAGCAGGCCGGTGTGGGCGACCCACAGCAGGTGCACCCACCAGATCTTCGCGCCTCGCGGATCTTCGACGATCCTGCCGACGCCCTGCATCAAATGCGTGAGCGCGAGGCCGATCACGACCGCGGCCAGCGTCATCACATAGTCGAATGCGCTCACGGCCGTTCCCCCTCCGCCGAAGCGCGGGGGATAGCGCACAGTTGCGTTTGGCACCAAGCGCCTTAGGCACGCGCTCGTGAAGCTCGCCACGTACAACCTCAACGGCATCCGCGCGCGTCTCCCGCGCCTGCTCGAATGGCTCGAGCGCGAGAAGCCCGACATCGCCGCCTTGCAGGAACTCAAATGCGCCGACGAGTCGCTGCCGATCGCGGACATCGAGGCGGCGGGCTATGGCGCCGTGTGGCACGGCCAGAAAGGCTTCAACGGAGTCGCGATCCTCGCCAAGGGCGATGCGCCCGAACTTCGCCGCATCGGGCTTCCCGGCGATCCCGACGACACCCACAGCCGCTACATCGAGGCCGAGGTCGGGGGATTGGTAGTGGGCTCGCTCTACCTGCCCAACGGCAATCCGGTCGGCACCGACAAGTTCGGCTACAAGATCCGCTGGATGGAGCGCCTGCGCGCCCACGCCGCCGAGCTGCTGGAGGAGGAGCGGCCGGTCGTCCTGTGCGGCGACTGGAACGTCGTTCCCGAGGACCGCGACGTCTTCTCGGCGCGCGCGACCGCCAACGACGCAGTGATGCAGCCGGAGACGCGGCAAGAGTGGCGCCGGATCGTCCACCAGGGCTGGACCGACGCGCTGCGCGCCTTCCATCCCAACGACGACAAGCTCTACACCTTCTGGGATTACACCGCCGGCTGCTGGCAGCGCGACCTCGGCTTCCGCCTCGACCACCTGCTCTGCTCGCCCGAGGCCGCCGACCGGCTGCAGGATGCGGGCGTCGACAGATGGGCGCGTGGCGAGGAGAAGGCGTCGGATCACGCACCGACCTGGGTGCGGCTCAGCGAGAGCACTTCGGCCTAGGGTTCGCCGACGGACCAGACGCTCTGCCGATTGGCCTGGGCGCGCGTGGTGGTGATCGGCAGGCAGATCGAGCGGTCGGCCGCTGTCGTATTCGGCGCTGCACCGAGCTTCAGCACGCGCGCCATGGCGAACAGCTGATCCGTGACCAGCGCGAGCCGCCAGTTCCTGTAGCGCGCGTCCTGAAGCGTGAGGGTCAATTGCAAAGCTGCCTCCGGATCGACGCGGCGCAGATGCTCGAGCGTCCTCAGCCTGGCCCAATCGGTCTGCTCGGCATCCATCTCGGCAAGCAAATTTTCCATGCGATTGTACATGACGCCGTAATCGGAAAGCCTGCGTGGATCGACCAGCGCCGCTCGCCCAGCCTGCGATTCCGCCTTCCAGCGAGAATCCAGGAACGTCCAATATTGCGGTCGCCCGATCCAGCTCGGAGTCGCGATGGCCGGGTTTGTCGTGGCCGAGTCGAGCAGCGCCTGGACGTCCTCGATGCGCCGGTCGACGCAGCGATGGATGGCGCGCCGCGACTGAAGCCGGCCGAGGTTGAGCTCGATCTCGTCCCGGATGGTGTTTTCGGCCTGGACGCCCTCGCGCTGCTGATGGGCGACTTCAACGAGCTGCTCGGCTCCGAGCGCGATCAGGACGCCGAGGACGATGATGCCCACTTCGCCGGCGAACTCACGCCAGCTGTGCAGCGGCTTGGGTAGATGGAAATGCATGCGGCCCCCTTCCCGTTGATGCGAGAATCAGGCCGACCTGAACGCCCGTGCGGATGGCGCCGGGCGAGGCGATCACAAGGCCTTTTCGTAAATCCTGTACCGATGGTTGATCTTCGCGCCGGGCAGCTCGGCGATCGACAGCATCCCCATATTGTCCTCGAGGATCCAGCCAAACTCGCCGGTGCCGATGCCGAACTTCCCGACGCAGTCGCGGCGCGTGTACTCGATCATCATGAAGGCCAGCATGCTCGCCATGCGCGAGTGGTGGAGCTTCTTCGCCACGCCCATCAGGGGCACCCGCGCCCGCTTCACGCGCGGGTTGCGCAGCCGCCACAGCAGTTTGACGAAGTTGAACGGAAACAGCTCGCCATTCAAATCCTTGGTCAGCTCGTTGATGTCGGGGATGGTCAGCATGAACGCCACCGGCTCGCCGTCGATCTCGGCGACTCGGACGAGCTCGTTGTAGATGATCGGCTTCAGCTTCTTGCCGGCATAGGCGATCTCGGACTCGGTCAGCGGGACGTAGCCCCAGTTGCCCGACCAGGCGTCGTTGAGGATGTTGAGGATGGTCCGCGCCTCCTCGTTGAATTTCGCCTTGTCGACCATGCGAATGCGGATGTGCGGGTTGCGCTCGCCGGCGGCGATCAGCCGGTTGATCTTGGGGTCTTCCCAGTGGGCGATGTCGACCTCGTAGGTCAGCAGGTCCTTGGCCTTGGCGTAGCCCGCCGCCTCGATCCACGCGCGATATTCCGGGCGGGCGTGGCCCATCATCGCGGTCGGGTCCTCGTCGAAGCCTTCGATCTCGAGCCCCGGCTCGTCCCAGATCGACAGGCTGATCGGCCCCAGCGCCTGCTTCATTCCCTGCGCGCGAAGCCAGTCCTCGGCGGTGGCGATCAGCGCCGCTGCGGCTTCGCCATCGAGCGCCTCGAACATGCCCCAATTGCCGATCCCCGCGCCCATATGCTCCTGGACGAGATCGTCGACCTGGGCGCTGATCCGCCCGACGACCTTGCCGCCGCGTGTCGCGAGCCAGAGCTGGGCTCGGGCATGCTCGAACCACGGGTTCTTGCCCGGGGTGATGAGGCCGTGGACCTCGTCCTTCAGCGGCGGGACCCAGTGCGGATCGTCCTTGTAGACCTCCCACGCGAAGTCGACGAAGGCCTTCTTGTCCTTCTTGCTTTCGACCGGACGGATCGTGACGGGCACATTGCTCATGGCTGCTGGCTAGCGCCTCGCGCGGCGCTGCGCCAGTGAACAGCATTTCAGGCGGGAAGCGGTTGGAGCGAGCGCAGCTTCCGGGCTAAGCGCACGCGATGGGCACGAACCTCGACGACCATACCGCTCAAGGTTTCGACCTCATCTGGAAGCGGTACTCAGTGCCGGATGCGGGCGGCATCCACGGCGAAGCGGCCGAAGCTTTCGACAGCTATTTCTCCATCTTCCCGCTCGATCGGCTCGCGGAGGCGGAGGGGTTCGACCTCGGCTGCGGCAACGGACGGATCGCGGTATCGGTCGCGCCCCGGGCCGGCTTCCTCCATTGCATCGGACCAGTCGGCCGCGGGGCTGGCTTCGGCGCGACAGGCGATGCGGTACCGCCGCAACGTCGACTTCCTCCACGCGTCGGTCGACGCGATCCCGCTTCCGGACGGCAGCCAGGACTTCGGCTATTCGATCGGCGTGCTGCACCACATCCCCGACCCGGTCGCGGGGCTGCAATGCTGCGTGGACAAGCTCAAGCCTGGTGCGCCCTTCCTGCTCTATTTGTACTAAGCCTGGACAATCGGCCCGCCTGGTTCCGGCTGGTCTGGCGCGGGTCGGATCTTGCAAGGCGGCTGATCTGCAGGATGCCTTTTCCGCTTCGTGCCGCCGCGAGCACCGCCATTGCGGCGACCCGTCTACTGGCCGCTCAGCCGGACTGGGCGGGTGACGCGAAAGCTCGGCCTGCCGACGGGCAATCTGCCGCTTTCCTTCTACATCGACCAGCCTTGGGCCGACCTGCAGGCCGATGCGCTCGACCGGTTCGGGACGGCGGTCGAGCATCGCTTCAGCAGGGCCGAGATCGAGCGGATGATGCTCGACGCGGGCCTTCGCGACGTGCGTTTTGCCGAAGGGCCTCCCTACTGGATCGCTCTCGGATACAAGGGCTGAAGCCGATCCGGCGAAGATTGCGGCGCCCAAGTCCCGCCACTATCTCATGGCAAAGAGCGTTCTTCCGGAAAGACTTATGAGCCAGACCGCGACCCTCGAGCGCAGCACGAGCGCTGCCGACGTTGAGCGCGCTTCCGCGCGCCCGAAGGACGATGCGGCGATGCTCAAGGCAGCGGCGAACCTGACTCGCGACCTCAATGTGCCGAAGTCGGGGATTTACTGGGCCGACATGCTCGATTCGGCGCTGCTCGGCTACGCGGCGCTGTTCGCGGCGATGTTCGTGCATCCGGCGTGGCTGGCGGTCGGCGTCGGACTGGTCGCAATCCTGGCGCTCTACCGCGCCGGCTCGTTCATCCACGAGCTCACGCACATCAAGAAGGGCTCGGTGAAGGGCTTCCGCTTCACCTGGAACCTCGTCGTCGGCGTGCCGCTGCTGATCCCGAGCTTCATGTACGAGGGCGTCCACAACCAGCACCACGCCAAGCGCTATTACGGGACGGTTGACGACCCCGAATATCTGCCCCTGGCGCTGATGCACCCGTGGACCCTGCCGCTGTTCCTGATCGCCGCGGCGCTGGCGCCGATCGGCATGCTGCTCCGGTTCGGGATTCTCGCGCCGCTGTCGCTGCTGTCGCCGAAGCTGCGGGCGATCGTCGTCGGCCGCTACTCGGGCCTCCAGATCAATCCGAAATTCGTTCGTCCCAAGCCCGAAGGCGAATTCGCGCGCCACTGGGCATGGCAGGAAGGGGCCGCAAGCGTCTGGGCGATCGCGCTGCTAGTCATGGTCGCGACCGGCGTGGTCCCGCTGCGCGATTTCCTGATCTTCCTCGGTGTCTGCTCCGGCGTGATGTTCCTCAACCAGATCCGCACCCTCGTCGCGCATCTGTGGGAGAATGACGGCGAGCCGATGAGCGTCACCGCGCAGTTCCTCGACAGCGTCAACGTCCCGCCGCCCGCCACGCTGCCGGCGCTGTGGGCGCCGGTGGGGCTGCGCTATCACGCGCTGCACCATTTGCTGCCCGGGCTGCCGTATCACGCGCTCGGCGAAGCGCACCGGCGGCTGTGCAAGGAGCTCGAAAGCGGGTCTCCGTACCACGCCTCGACCCACCGGCACCTTTCGGCGTTGGTGGCTCGTCTGGCGCGAAGCACCATCGCGCGCCGCGCCGCTTAGCTCATTTAGTCAGCATCACGCTCAGTTGCTTGTCATCGGCGCCGGCGAGGACCGAACAGTAGAGCTGCGCCGCATCCTTCGCCGACATGTTCCGGAAGTAGTGCACGGTTTCGCCTGCCGGCTCGATCGTCGCATCGCCGACGTTGACCGTCCGTACCGGGGCCGTGCCGATGCTCACGAGGAAAATGCCCTTCGAAACGAAGCAGACCACCGGCACAGGGTGCATGTGCTCCGGCATCTGCTGGCCGGGGAGAAAATCGACACGCCACATCTCGACGTGAGAAACGGCCTTGACCGGGTCGATCGCGAAGCTTCCGACCGATGTCCGGGTCGGAAGCGGAGCGGCCGCCGCTCCCGCGGCCATTGCAAAAGCGAGCATTCCCACGATGCGCATCGATCCGTTCCCCCAAAACCTTGACTTCAAAGCTCATATCATGTTGAGGGCAGCGCGTCCGGCGGGCTGAGGCTCGCCGTTGTCATTTGGGGTTTGGCGCTGCCCCTGATCAGCGCCTGGCCGGAGCTACCTCACACGGGCTCCCGACGAACGAAAGGAATGACCTATGCGCCATCGTGTTGGCGGCCGTAAGCTTCAGCGCACCTCCAGCCACCGCGCGGCCCTGTTCCGCAACATGGCTGCCGCGCTCATCAAGCATGAGCAGATCACCACGACGACGGCCAAGGCGAAGGAGCTTCGCCCCTATGTCGAGAAGCTGATCACGCTGGCCAAGCACGGCGGCCTGTCCAATCGCCGCCTCGCCCAGTCGCGCTTGATGGACGAGGTCCAGCTCGCCAAGCTCTTCGACGTGCTCGCTCCGCGCTACGCGAAGCGCGACGGCGGCTACACCCGCGTCATCAAAGCGGGGATCCGCGTTTCCGACGCTGCGCCGATCGCGGTGATCGAGCTGGTCGACCGCGACGTCTCGGCCAAGGGCCAGGATTCGGGCCCGGTCATGAGCGAAGAGGAATTCGAGGCCGCCTGAGCGGTCCCAATTCGGGCCGGTCGGGACAGCTCCGATTCGGTGCCCTCTTGAATGAGTGGTAGAATGCGTCCGTCACCGGGGGTGGCGGCAGATGCTGTACTATCGGCTCTATTATTTCGAGCGCTTCAGCGGCCACATCGATCACTTCCGCGAGTTCGAAGCGGAAGACGACGGGGCGGCGATCGGCATTGCCGAGGGCTGGGGCGACGGCCGCCCGATGGAATTGTGGAACAAGGAACGGCGGCTGAAGCGCTGGGACACGGTCCCTCTCGAGAGCGGCTAAATGCTTGAGATCGCTTGCTGAACCGCTGCCGACAGAATCGTTCAGAACCGGTGCAGCAGCGCAATGACAATCGTGCCAAACCAGTTTTCGCGCGTTCGTGCGGCGAATCGGAACAGGTGAGGAGTTAGCGTCATGAGGACTTTCACGAAGTGCCTGGCGGCAGCCGCCGGCTTCGCAGCGCTCGGCGTCGCAGCGCCCGCGGCAGCGCAATTCTACCCCGGCTACCCCGGCTATGGATATCCCGGTTACGGCTATCCCGGCTACGGCGCCGGCGGAGTGATCGGGTCGATCATCAACAGCGTAACCGGCGGCGGCTACGGCGCCTATAATGTGCCGGGCGGCAGCCGCATCGCGGCGAGCCAGTGCACCGCGGCGGTCCAGCAGCGTGTCGGCGGCTACGCGTACAGCGGTGGCCGTGTTCTTTCGATCAACAGCGTCGAGATCCGCGGCAACGGCGGCTACACGGTCCGCGGCCTGGCCTCGCTGGGCTATTCGGGTGCGACGCCGTTCACCTGCCGCACCGATCCGCGCGGGTTCGTGATGCACGTCGGCTTCAATGGCGGCAACCGCAATTACGGCAACGGCTACAACGTGGCCCCCAACCCCTATTACGGGTCGAACTACGACAACCCGTACGCGGTCTACGGTTACTCGCGCTACTAGGCGCTGATGGCAGACAGGTGCGCCGGGCGGTCGCGAACGCGACGGTCCGGCGCATTGCTGTCCGGAGCCCCGAACTTTACTCTTGGGCGCGGCCTCCCTATCGGCCCGCCATGACGGTCCAGCCCACTCAATCGATCCTCGTCGTCGACTTCGGAAGCCAGGTCACGCAGCTGATCGCGCGACGGGTCCGGGAGGCGGGCGTCTATTGCGAAATCGCTCCCTTCAACGCCAGCGAGGAAGCGTTCGAGCGGCTTCGGCCCAGGGGCGTCATCTTCTCCGGCGGCCCCGCCTCGGTCATGCACGAGGAAAGCCCGAAAGCGCCGCAGGCCCTGTTCGAGAGCGGCCTTCCCCTGCTCGGAATCTGCTACGGCCAGCAGACCCTCCACCAGCAGCTCGGGGGCAAGGTCGTCGCGTCCGACCAGCGCGAGTTCGGCCGCGCGTTCATCGACATCGTCGCGCCGAGCGCCTTGTTCGACGGCCTGTGGAACGTCGGCGAGAAGCATCAGGTGTGGATGAGCCACGGCGACCGCGTCGAAACGCTCGCGCCGGGCTTCGAGGTGGTCGCGCGGTCGGAAGGCGCGCCGTTCGCCATCGCGACCGACGAGGAGGCCAAGCGCTACAGCCTGATGTTCCACCCCGAGGTCGTGCACACGCCCGACGGCGGCAAGCTCCTCGCCAATTTCGTCCGCCACGTCTGCGGCTGCTCCGGCGACTGGACGATGGCGAGCTTCAAGAACGCGAAGAT
>Ga0207698_10000409_pt1 | contig 24817 bp, 14 predicted proteins | sample KBSCornC22_FD_184298 | JGI IMG/M metagenome (GOLD analysis project Ga0207698, IMG submission 184298) | Corn rhizosphere microbial communities from Kellogg Biological Station, Michigan, USA - KBS Corn C2-2 (SPAdes) (version 2) | ecosystem: Host-associated > Plants > Roots > Rhizosphere > Soil ... | reverse complement strand
CCCGCAGCGCCCGTGTACCAGGTCCAGCCCCCGCGCCCGATATGCGGGGCCACCGCATAGACGTCGGCGGCCGCGACGTAGGGCTCGACCTTGTACGTGGCGGCGGCCGCGGCCGAGCTGCCATGGCTCGCGGGATTGATCATCGAGAGCAATTCCCACGCACGGTCCGCATCGCCGATGCGTGCGAACGCCATGACCGCCCAGATGGCCGCATGCGTGTACTGGCCGCCGTTCTCGCGCACGCCGGGCACGTATCCCTTGATGTAGCCGGGGTTGGCGGTCGTCTTGTCGAAAGGCGGGTCGAGGAGCTGCACCAGGCGGTAGTCGCGGCGCACGAGGTGCCTGTCGAGGGCGAGCATCGCCTGGCGCGCACGGGCCTCTTCGGCCGCGCCGGAGAGCACGGCCCAGCTCTGCGAGATGGAGTCGATGCGGCACTCGACGTTGCTCGCCGAGCCGAGCGGCGTGCCGTCGTCGAAATAGGCGCGCCGGTACCACTCGCCGTCCCAGCCGTGCTGCGCGATGTTCGCGGCAAGCTCCCCGGCCGTCCGGTGGCACGTCGCGGCGAACGCCGCATCCCCGCGTGCTTCCGCGATCGGCGCGAACTGCTCCAGCACGTGGTGCAGGAAGAAGGCGAGCCAGACGCTCTCGCCCTTGCCGAGCAGGCCTACGGTATTCATGCCGTCGTTCCAGTCGCCCGATCCCATGAGCGGCAGCCCGTGGACCCCGAAGCGCAGCGCGTGCTCGATCGCGAGCACGCAATGCCGATAGAGGGTCGCGCTTTCCGCCGACCGCGCCGGAAGGTCGTAGTACGAGTCCGCTTCGGCGGCGACGGCACGGCCTTCGAGGAAATGCGCCGGCTCGTCGAGCACCGCGAAATCCCCGGTGCAGCGCGCATAGCGGCACGCCGCGAGCGGCAGCCACAGGAAATCGTCGGAGCAATGCGTGCGCACGCCGCGGCCCGAAGGCGGGTGCCACCAGTGCTGCACGTCGCCCTCGACGAACTGCCGCGCCGCGCAGCGCAGCAGGTGCGTGCGCAGCACGAGCGGCTCGGCGTGCACGAGCGCCATCGCGTCCTGCAACTGGTCGCGGAAGCCGAAGGCGCCCCCGGACTGGTAATGCCCCGAGCGCGCCCAGATGCGGCACGCGAGCGCCTGGTAGAGGAGCCACCCGTTGGCCATCACGTCGATGGCCGCATCGCCGGTGTCGACCTGGACGGCGCCCAGCGTATGGCGCCAGTAGTCGCGCACATTGGCGAGCGCATCGTGCGCGGCGTCGGTCCCGCGCAGGCCCTTCGCCGCGTGGCCTGCCTGGGCGGCGTTGTGCGCGGCGGCTACACCCAGCCGGTACACGATCTCGCGGTCGCGTCCGTCCTCGAGCTCGAATTGCACCTGGATCGCCGCGCAGGGATCGAGCCCCGCGCCCACGCGGTTGGAAAGCTGCGCGCGCGCGAGCGCGGCCGGCCTGGCGGTGCTGCCATTGCGCCCGAGGAATTCGGCGCGGTCGCCGGTCACGGTGCGGGTCCCGTCCTCGACATCGACATCGAGGAAAGCGGTGGACCCGGCCATGTCCGTGTTGAACGGGTTGCGCGCGCACAGCGCACCGCTCGCCGCGTCGACCTGGGTCACGATATGCATGGCGGTCTTCGCGCGCAGGTCGCCCAGCACCCACTCCACGTATCCCGTCGTGGAGAGCCGCCGCGTGCGCCCCGAGCGGTTCGAGAGCGTGAGCGCGGAGAATTTCACGCCCGCCTGCGCATCCACGTAGACGCGAAGCGCGGACACGATGCCGTCGTGCGCGTGCTCGAAGACGCTGTAGCCGAAGCCGTGCCGCGTGACATAGGGGCCCGCCCCCGGGCACGGCAGCGGCGTGGGCGACCAGAACTCGCCGCTCTCCTCGTCGCGGATGTAGAGCGCCTCGCCGCTCGCATCCGTCACCGCGTCGTTGCTCCACGGCGTGAGGCGGAACTCGTGCGCGTTCTCGCTCCACGTGTAGGCGGACCCGCTTTCGGAGACCACGGTGCCGAAGGACGCGTTGGCGATCACGTTCACCCACGGCGCGGGTGTCACGCGTTGCTCGCGTGGCGCGGTGGTGATGACGTATTCGCGGCCGTCGGGCGTGAACCCGCCGAGGCCGTTCGACAGGAGGAGCGCCTCCTTGGGCGGCATGCGCCCGCTCGCGGTGGCGCGCGCCCCGGAGAAGCGGGTGGGCGCGAGGTGCGGCCCGCGCGGCTCCGGGGTGGCGCGGCCTACCTGCTCGGCGAGCGTTCCGCGGCGGTCGCTCACGATGATGCGCGCCACGGACTGGAAGAGGATGCGGTCTTCCTCCGCGATCTGCTCGGCGCGGCGCACGAAGATCCCGCCGGGACGGTCGACCACGTGCGCCTCGACGCCTGCCGCGATGAGCCCGAGGATCTGCTCCTGCAGCATTTGCCGATACCCCGCATGGTCCTCGTTCCAGATCACGAGGTCGACCGCGAGCCCCTTCAGTCGCCAGTACGCGTGGGCCTGCACCATCTGGCGCACGAGCTCGATGTGGGATGCGTCGGTGATCTGCAGCAGCACGATGGGCAGGTCGCCCGAGACGGCATAGCCCCAGAGGCCCGACTGGCCGCGGCGGTTCTGCAGCAGCACGGCGGGTGCCGCCCGCAGCGACGCGTGCGCGAAGAGCACGCGGCCGGCGAGGCGCGCGTAGAGCTGCGCATCGGACTCGCTCGCGTTGATCTGGCGCAGCGTCACGCGGTTGTGCGTCCACGCGAAGTCGAACACGCGATCGGCGAGGTTGCGGTCGCGGTACTTGCCCGCGAGCGCCACGCAGGCCTCGCGCGAATCTCCCATGCCGGTGACCATGTCGACGGTGGCGGATTGCTCGGGTGCCAGCAGGATGCGCTGGCGCACCGCGACGATCGGATCCAGCACCGAGCCCTCGCTGCCCGAAAGCCGGCCGGGTTCGCGCATCGCGCGGGGCGCCGCGAGCGAGCCGCCGCGCCCGATGAAGCGCGCACGGTCCGTCTCGCACGAAACCTGCTGCACCTCCGCGCCGTGCACGGCCATGAGGTGGAACATCCAGGGAACGGGCTCGTCCGACGAGCGCGGACGGCGGCTGCAGACGATCGCCTCGCACTTGCCGACGATCTCGGTGCGCACGAACAGGTTGCCGAACGCGGGATGCATCGCGTCGGCCGCGGGGGGTGCCAGCACCACCTCCGCATAGCTCGTCACCTCGATCAGGCGCGGCACGCGCGAACGGTTGCTCACGCGCACCCGGCGCAGCTCGATGTCGTCCTCGGGCGAGACCACGATCTCCGTGTGCGTCTCGATGCCGTGGTCGCGGCGGCGGAACTCCACGCGCGCCTCGGAGAAGATCGCCTCGTACGAGTCGCCGCGCGCGAGCGTCGGCTGGTGAGCGGTGGACCACGTCGCCGCGCTCTCGACATCGCGAAGGTAGCAGAAGGCGCCCCAGGGATCGCACGTGCCGTCCTCGCGCCAGCGCGTGACGGCGAGGTCCTTCCAGCGGCTGTATCCGCCGCCCGCGTTCGTGACCATCACGTGGTAGCGGCCGTTCGAAAGCAGTTGCACCTCCGGTGTGGCGGTGTCGGGGCCCGCCAGCACGCGCATCGGCATGTCGGAGGCCGCGGCGGGGGCCTGCGCGTCCAGCGAGCCTGCCGTCTGCGAATAGAGCGCGGTGGGCCTGGGCACCTGCTCCTGCAGCAGCAGCATCGTGGCCTGGAAGAGCGGGTCCGAGGCGAAGCGCTGCTGCATCGGGCGCTCGTGGAGCGCGCTTCCGATCGCGACCAGCGCCATCGCCTGGTGGTGCGCCATGAACGAGCGCACCACGGCGCTCGACTGCCCGCGCGGCATGCGCGCGCGCGTGTAGTCGATCGCCTCGTGCATCCCGAAGGCGCCCTCGAGCCCGAGATCCGCGAGCCGCCTGAGGTTCGCGCACGCGCCGCGCGGGGCCACCATGAGCGCCAGCGCCGAGGCGTAGGGGGCCACGACGAGGTCGTCGCCCAGGCCGCGCTTGAGCCCGAGGCCGGGCACGCCGAAGGCGCGGTACTGGTAGTTGAGCGCCACGTCGACGGAGTAATAGCCGGATTCGGACATGCCCCACGGCACGCCGCGCTCCCGGCCGTACGCGACCTGGCGGCGCACGGCGGCGCGATAGGTCTGCTCGAGGAGGGTGTCCTCGTACGAGGGCATCACGAGCAGCGGCATCAGGTACTCGAACATCGAGCCGCTCCAGGATAAAAGCATGGGCTCGCCGCCCACGCCGGTGAGCACGCGTCCGAGCGCGAACCAGCTTTCCTGCGGCAGCTCGCCCTGGGCGATCGCGACGAACGTGGCGATGCGCGCCTCGGAAGCGAGCAGGTCGTAGAAGCTCGCGTCGCGCCGGTGCTCGGACACGTTGTAGCCGATCGCGAGGAGCTGGCGCGCGTCGTCGAAGAGGAATCCGTAGCGCATCTGCGCGAGCTGGTCCGCCTGGCGCGCGAGGCGCTCGATCTCGCGCAGGCGCGCCGCCGCCTGCCGGCCGCGATCGTCCGTCCGCGCGGCGAGCTCGCGCAACGTCGCGTGCCCCGGCCCGGGCGCAAGCCGCGTGAGCTCGGACAGCATGTCGTCGCATTGCAGCGCGAACGCTTCGGCCCAATCGGGCTCGATCTCGCCGGGCGCGCCCCTGGCCGCCGCGCGTGCGAGCCGGGCAAGCTCCCGCAACGCCGCGGCCGTGGGCGGCGAGGCACGTGCCGCCTCGAGCGCCGCTGCGAGCGCGGCATCGCCCGCAAGGGCCGACGCGTCCTGCAGTCCCGCCCACAGTCGCGGCGGCAGCACCGGCGCATCGCCCATCGCGATCAGGCCCGCGCGGAGCGTGAGCAGGTGGGCGGCGAGATTGCCGCTATCGACCGACGAGACGTAGAGCGGCAGCAGGGGCTCGAGCGTCTGCGTGTCGTACCAGTTGTAGAAGTGCCCCTCGTGGCGCTTCATCGACTGCAGCGTCGAGAACGTGGCGGCGACGCGCTCGAGCAGCCGGCCGGACGAGATGTATCCGAAGTCGTACGCGGAAAGCGTGGCGAGGAGCGACAGCCCGATGTTCGTGGGCGAGGTCCTGCGTGCGAGCACCGCGACCGGCTCCTGCTGGTAGTTGTCGGGCGCCAGCCAGTGATCGCCGGGCCCCACGAAGCGATCGAAGAACGCCCACGTCTTGCGCGCGATCCTGCGCAGGAACGCGGCGTCCGCGACCGTCAGCGCAGGCTCGCTCGACGTGCGCGGACGCCCGAGCCACCAGGCGATGGCGGGAGAAGCGAGCCACGCGAGCAGGAAGGGCGCGGCGGGTGCCAGCGACTCGGGGCGCGCGAATGCGAGGTACGCCACGCCGGCCACGGCGGTGCACGGCCCGATCCACATCGCCCGGAATGCCGCCGTGAGGGCGTGGCCCTCGCGATCCGCGCGGGCCCGTTCGAGCGCGCCGGAGGCGGTCCATTCGAGCAGGCGCGAGCGCGTCATCAGCATGCGCACCCACGTGCGCACGATGGCGGTGGCGCTGTAGAACGCCTCGTACGGCAGGCAGGCAAGCGTGAACGCCGTGCCGCCGAGGTCGCTCGCGAAGGCGCGCATCGAGGCGGCGAGATGACGCCGCAGCGGCGCCTCGGCGGGCTTGCGCAGCAGGCGCGTGATCCCTGCCAGGACGGCCGGAATGCCATGCAGCGCGAGGACCGCGGCGGTCCAGAGCACCGGCATGGGAAGCACGGTCCAGCCGGCCAGCAGCAGGAGCACGGAGGCGGGCGCCACGAGGCTGCGCCGGAGGTTGTCGAGGATCTTCCATTGCGACAGGTGCGAAAGCGGGTTGCGCCGTGACGCCGCATCCGCACCCGCGTTCACCGGCACGCGCGGCAGCAGCCAGTGCGCGATCTGCCAGTCGCCGCGGATCCAGCGGTAGCGCCGGGCCGCGTCGGCACGGTATTGCGACGGGTATTCCTCGTAGAGCTGCACGTCGGAGAGCAGCCCCGAGCGCGCGTAGCAGCCTTCCAGCAGGTCGTGGCTGAGCACCTGGTTGTCGGGAAAGCGTCCCTTGAGGCAGCCCTCGAACGCATCGACGTCGTAGATGCCCTTGCCGATGAAGGAGCCTTCGGCGAACACGTCCTGGTAGACGTCGGATACCGCGCGCGTGTACGGATCGATGCCGGGCTCGGCGGCGCACAGGCGCGCGTAGCGCGAGCGGTTCATGCCCGGGATGCTGGCGCCCATGCGCGGCTGCAGGATGCCGTAGCCGGCCGTGATGCGCCGCAGCCGCTCGTCGAGGACGGGGCGGTTCAGGGGATGCGCCATGGCGCCGGCAAGCTCGCGCGCGGTGCCGCGCGGCAGTTGCGTGTCCGCATCCAGCGTGATCACGTAGCGCACGCCGGCGAGCAGGCTCGTGTCGCCCACCACGAGTGCGAAGTCCTCCTTCGCCCCGCCGCGCAGCAGCGCGTTCAGCTCGGCCTGCTTGCCGCGCTTGCGCTCGAATCCCATCCAGCAGCGCTCGCCCGGGTTCCAGCGGCGCGCGCGATGGAAGAGGAAGAACGTGTCGCACGCGTACTTGCGGTTCAGCGCCTGCACCTGCGTGCGTGCGAGGACGAGCAGCTCCGCGTCCTCGGGGAGGGTTTCCTCCGCGGCGTCGCGGAGGTCGGTGAGCAGGGCGAAGGAGAGGTTCGCGTCGCGATTGCCGAGGAACCGCACCTCGAGCGCCTCCACCAGCGACTCGATCTCCGCGGCGCTCGCGAGCATCGCGGGCACCACGGCGAGCGTGCGCGAATCCGCCGGGATGCCGCCGGAGAAATCCAGCCGCGGCAGCGCGCGTGGCGCGACCATGGCGGCGGCGACGCGATTCACGAGTGCCACGGCAAGCTGGCTCGCGACGACGAAACCGGCAAGCCCGGCCAGCATGGCGACCATGTCCGGAACGCCGCCGACGTGCGCCGCCCACCGCAGCCCGAGCCCGATCGCCACGGCGATGAGGGCCACGGCGCCCACGTAGAGCGGCAACGCGATCCGGCGGGCGAGCCTCGCCACGCGTTGTGCCGGCGCGATGCGCAGGTGCAACGCGCGCTCGAGGCCGGGCAGGCCGGCGTCGATGAGGTAGAAGCCCACGTGCGCCATGCGTGCATCGCCCGCGCGCTCGCCGGGTGCGCGGGTGCGCGCCTCCGCCGCAAGGCGCACCGCTTCGTGTGCGACATGCGCCTCGGCGAGGTGGCCCGAGCGCGCGAGCCGCTCCACCACGTGGCGATACTGGTCGCGCGTCGCGAACTCCATCGTGCCGTACACGGGATCGGCCCTAAGCTCGCGCTCGACCACGCTCATCGCCTCCACGAACTCGCGCCAGTCCATCGTCGCGAGCGCGCGCAGGCCGCCGATGCTGTTGCTCATGGAGACCTGGTCCGCGGCCTGCTCCTGGGTCTCCGAATGGACGATCTGCTCGATCGTGGCGCCCGATTCGGCGAGGCGCTCCTCGATCCACGTGAGCGGCATGGCGAGCGCGCGGCTCTGTCCCTGCAGCCGGCGCGCCAGCTCCGCCACGAACGAGCTCGCCATGGGAGGGTCGGAGCGCGCCATGTCCGCGGTCACCAGCACGAGGCTCTTCGGGTCCCGCCCGGCCACGTCGAGCATGCGCTCGGCCCATGTGCGCGCCTCCTCGCGCTGGACCGTGCCCGCGGCCACGCGCGCCGCGACCCGGCGCAGGTTCTCGATGAGGGCGAGGCGCAGCATGATGGGAATCGCCCAGAGCTCGCCGATATCGAGCGCCGTGACGCCCTGGTAGGCGGCCACGAAGCGGCGCAGCCCGTCGGGGTCCACGTGGCCGTCGCCGTGCGCGACCGCCTCCACTGCGATGTCGTAGGCGCGCGGCAGCCCTGCCGATGGACCGCTCGCAAGGCGCGGCAGCTCGCGGCTGTACGCCTTGGGCAGGTGGCGCTTCGCGGTGCGGACCTGCTCCTCGACGAGGTAGAAGTTGTCCAGGAGCCATTCGGCCGCGGGTGCCAGCCGCTGGTTCGCATCGAGCGCGGATTTGAGCTGCACGCCGATCGCCACGAGCTCATGCTCGTTGTCGGACAGCCGCGCGAGCAGCCGGTCGCGCGCACGCGCCGCGTGCAGGCGGTGGCTCGCGGCGAGCACCGGTCCGTGACGTTCCATGCGCTCGGCGCTGAAAAGCTCGGCGCGCAGCGGCGGGCCCGATCCGTTTTCGGTTCTCACCCTCCTCACGCTACGGGATCGGCCGCCCGGAGTATGTGCGGAAGCGTACACAGGGATAACGGCAAGCGTGCGCTCGGGCACAATGGAGGCATGCCTTCGCCTCGGGACAACCACCTGCTCGCCACGTTTTCGACGGCCGAGCTCGACAACATCGGCCAGTACCTCGAGCCGGTGCAGATGGAGCTGGGCGACGTGGTCTACGAGTCGGGCCGCGAGCTCTCGCACGTGTATTTCCCGACCACCGCCATCGTCTCGCTCCTGTACGTCCTCGAAAGCGGCGCCTCGGCGGAGATCGCGATCGTGGGGCGGGAGGGCGTGGTGGGCGTGTCGATCTTCATGGGCGGGGCCACCACGCCCAACCACGCCGTCGTGCAGAGCGCGGGCGACGCCTACCGCATGCCCGCGCGCGTGATCCAGGACGAATTCCGCCGCGGCGGCACGATGCAGCACCTGATGCTGCGCTATACGCAGTCGCTGCTCACGCAGATGGCGCAGACCGCCGTGTGCAACCGCCACCATTCCGTGGACCAGCAGCTTTGCCGCTGGCTGCTCTTCAGCATCGATCGCCTCGACGTTCCCGAGATCGCCACGACGCAGGAGCTCATCTCGAACATGCTCGGCGTGCGCCGCGAGGGCGTGACCGAAGCCGCGGGCAAGCTGCAGAAGGCGGGCGCCATCAGCTACCGCCGGGGCCACATCAAGGTGCTCGATCGCGCGGCGCTGGAGAGCCTGTCGTGCGAGTGCTACCAGGTGGTGCGGCGGGAGACGGAGCGGCTGCTGCCCTTCGTGGCGCCGCACTAAGGATCGGCGGGGCATGCCCGGGGCCGCAGGCCTCGGCTCACGCAATTGCCCTTCGCAGGCGCGTCCCCCGAAGCAGCAGCAAGGCGATGGCGAGGTTCACCGCGTTCCACGCGAGGCCGTTGAGAAAAGCGGCGCGGTAGGAGCCGGTCAGGTCGAATATCCGCCCCGACATCCAGCCGCCCAGCGCCATCCCGACCAGCGTGCACATGATCACCGCGCCCACCCGAGCACCCGCCTCGCGCGCGGGGAAGTGCTCGCGCACGATGATCGCGTACGAAGGCACGATCCCGCCCTGGAAGAGGCCGAAGAGGATCGAGATCGCGTAGAGCGACACCATCCCCTGGAAGGGGAGGAAGAGCGTGAGCGCCACGCCCTGCAGCGCGGAGCCCAGCAGCAACGTGCGCAGTCCCCCGATGCGATCGCAGATCCAGCCCGAAGCGAGCCGGCTCACGATGCCGAAGCCCAGCATCAACGCCAGCATCTGCGAGCCGCGCGCGGGCCCGTATCCAAGGTCCGCGCAGTACGCGACGATGTGCACCTGCGGCATCGACATCGCGACGCAGCACGCGAGCCCGGCGATGCAAAGCAGCACCTGGGCGGCGGCGGGGGAGAGGCCGAACGGCCGGGCAGCATCGGCCGGCGCGTTCGAGGCCGCGCGTTCGAGGTCGAGCTGCGGAGGACGCTGCCGCATGGCAAGGGATAGCAGCAGCATCGCAATGCCGCAGAAGATGCCCAGGCCGATGTACGTCGCGCGCCAGCCGGCACGCTCCACGAAGTGCTGCACCACCGGCGGCCAGATCGCCCCGCCCAGGTAGTTGCCGCTCGCGCACACCGCGACCGCGATGCCGCGGCGCTTCACCCACCAGAGCGACGTGTCCGCGAGCAGCGGCGAAAAGGTGACCGAGCTTCCCAGCAGGCCCATGAGGACGGCGTGCGCCACGGTGAACGTGGTGATGTCGTGCGCGTTCGCCGCGAGGAGATATCCCGCGAAAAGGGAAACCGCGCCGACCGCGATGGGAAGCGGCAGGCCGCGCCGGTCCGCGAGCCTTCCCATGAGGAAGCCGCCGATGCCGTATCCGATCATCAGCAGCGAGTAGGGCGTGGAAGCCTCGGCGCGCGCGATGCCGAAATCGGCCTGCACCGCGGGCAGGATCACCGGCACCACGTACATCGCGCTCGCGCCGATGGTCATGATGGCAAGCGTTGCCATCAATCGGCGGAAGGCCTCGCGCGAATCGGGCTGCGGCGAGGTATGCGTCGTCATTGCGTCGGACAATTCGGGCTACTCGATCCGCTCCAGCACGAACCACGGAATGACGCGGTTGTGCGACGCCGCGATCACGGCAACCTGCCCGGGAGTGACGTCGATCGACTCGGGGAATACGTACGCGCAGCGCTGCCAGTTCGAGACCGCGGACTTTTGCGACGGATGGTTCTCGAACGTCACATCCTTGTCCATCTCCAGCCGTATCCACTGGATGACGCCATGGCAACGCCCGGCCTTCGTGACGGGAATGCGCAGGGTCCTGGCCTCCGGCGGATAAGCGGTGCCGGCCTCGAAATCGAAGCGGAAGCCGGCCGTGTCGTCGCTCAGCATCTCGACATCCAGGTCGTCGCGGCGGATCTGCTGCTTGTCCGGGACGAGCGAATTGAAATGCTTGAGCTTGAAACCGAACGAATCCTCGACCTTCAGGTTCCTGCCGAGGTCCTCGCCGCCGAAAAGCGCGACCATGATGCTGCCCGCCGCGGGAATGACGCGGCCACCGGGCTTGAGCAGGCGGCGCTTCGCATCCTCGATCGAGGGCAGCACGTGCTCGCCGATGAGCTCGCTCGAGAAGATCTCGGAGACGAGGATGTCCGCCTGCCGCGGCATGTCGCCCCCGACGGTGATGTCGTTGGAGCGCTTGGCGATCACCTTCACGGTTTTCTCGAAGCCGTTGTCGGCGACGATGCGCTGCGCGGCATCGGCGATGATCGAGACGGTCTCGCACGTGGTCACGAGCTTCGCGCCGAGCTTCGCCTCCATCATCGCCAGCAGCCCCGAGCCCGTGCCGATCTCGAAGACCTCCGACTCCGGCGTGACCGCCGCCTGGAGGGCGTCGAAGTAGGCCTTGTTCCGCCGCGGCTCGTTCATCATCGGAACGTGCCACTGCGGCACGAGCGTCGTGAGCGTGGCGTAGGTTCCGAATCTCGCGGCGAGCAGGGAAGGCGATGCGGCGAGCGCACTGCGGTATTGCGACAGTGCTTCGTCCATGCGCCCGAGCACCTTGAGCGTGCTGGCGATGTTGAGATGCGCATCGGCGAAGCCGGGCTTCATCTTCAGCACCTTGCGGAAGCTCGCCAACGCCTCTTCGGAACGGCCGAGGTAATTGAGCGCGATGCCCAGGTGGAAGTACGTCTCGGCGGAATCGGGATTGAGCTTGAGCGCGCGGCGGAAGCTCGCTTCCGCCTCGTCGAAACGTCCCAGGTCGCCGAGGATGGAGCCGAGGTTGGAATGGGCCTCCGGATCGCCGGGCATGAGCGCGACCGCTTTCTTCATCGGTGCGAGCGCATCCGCGCTACGGCCCACCTTCTTGAGGATCACGCCGAGCGCCTTCCAGCCGAACGCTTCCTTCGGATGGCTCACCGTCATCGCCTGCGCGAGCGCCGCCGCTTCCTGGTACTGCCCCTGCGCGACGAGGCGCATGAGGGTCTGCGTTTCGGGATGGATGTTCTGCATGATCGGACCGGTGCGAGCTCGCGTTGGGGATGCCGATTGTGTCGTCGCAGGCTTTCGTGAAGCTATCACGGCCCGGCAATTGACGCTTGCGCGCGCGTCATCCCGGATGCTGCAATCGCAGCGATGGTCCGGGATCCAGTCTTTTCTGTCCCGAACGTGGGGCGTTCCCCGCAATGACCCGAAGAACCAAAAAAAAGCCCGGGCCTTGCGGCCCGGGATATCGAGGGAGCTACTCGATTACCTGAGGGTGATCGTCGACGTCGCGGCGCCACCGAGCACCGGCGAGCTCGAGAACACCTTGACCTGCGTCGGCTTGGTCGCCCACGTCGTGGTGTCGGTCGGGTCCGTCGGGCCGCCCGGCACCTGCGTCGATTGCAGCAGGTACGTGCCGAGCGTGAGATCCACAACCGCGGTGCCGATGACGCACTTCGGGTTGGCCGCCGTGCCGTTGCAGCTGCCGCCACCGTTGGCCGCATTCAGCGTGCCGTTGTTGTACACGATGGTCAGCGTCTGTCCCTGCCTCACGCTGTCGGCGCCCGACACGACCCACTTCTGCGTGAGGTTTCCGCCGAAGTTGCCGGCGGCCGTGAAGTCGGCCTTCGCGATCGTGATGGCTTCGGTGCCGGACACGACGATGTTCGCGTTCCCGATGTTCTGGGACACGAGGCCCGAGACGCTCACCGTACGGTACGTGAACGTGAACGTACCGGTGCCGGTCGGCGTGAAGTTCACGACGCCGTTGGCCGGCACGGGTTGCGGGCCGAGCTGCGCGGGCCACGTCACGATCTGCGCGTTGGTGATGGCCGCGGCGCCGTCCGGATCGGTGTCGTTGGCGATCACGTTGACGCTGTTCGCCTTGCCCACCACGGCTCCCAGGTTGTCGTCCACGGCCACCGGGAAGTCCGCCACCGGGTTGATCGTGATCGCCATCTGCGCCTGGCCCGAGGTCGAACCGAGGTACGTCACGGTGTACGTGATGCCGTCGATGCCGTTCGCGTTCGGGTTCGGCGTGTAGGTGATCGTGTTGTTCGCGTTCAGCACGGCCGTGCCGAGGCGCGGCGGCGTGACGATGTTCACCGTCGCACCCGCCGGGATCGGCGCCCCGTTCAGCGTGTCGTTCGCGAGGGGAGCGAACGTCGGCGGCGCCGCGCAGCTGGTCGCCGGCGTCGAGCTGCAGTCCTCGAACATCGTGAAGCTGTCGTTGACCGCGACCGGCGGGGCGCCGCCACCCGCGACGCCGACCTTGGTCGTCACGATGAGGCTCGCCGCGCCGCCTTCCGACGAGTTCACCGTCAACACCGCGGGCGGAGCCGCGAGCGGTGCGATGGTGAGCGCACCGCCGACCAGCGGACCGTAGCCCGCCGCGGTGAGCGAGGCCGGGACCGCGGTGTCCGTCGAGTTCGCGTTGATCTGCAGCGAACCGCCGTTCTGCGGCGTGTAGACCGCGCCGGACGAGCCCTGCACGGCCGTGATCGCGACTTCGTCGACAACCGGCACGTTGTAGAACGTGGGCGTGACCACGCCCGCGGCGTTCACCGAGGTCTGGTCGACGACGCACACGGAGGTGGGCACGCCAACCGGATGCGCCTGGCCCCAGAACTTCGTGTCCGCGTTGACCATCTGCGTCTGCGTGACGCCCGCCGGAACGCTGAAGGGCGGCAGGACCGCACCGGTGTTCGGGTCGATCGTGCCGGCGCAAGGCGCCTCGTAGAAGCTCACGATGGGGAACGTGGGAACCGGTTGCGGCTGCGCGGGCAGGCGGGCGTTCACCGTCGGCGTACCCGTGGCCATCACGTCGAGCTTGATGCCCGTCGGGCTTCCGGCCACCGGGTTCGCGTAGCTCGCGCGATCCACCGTCACGTTCTCGGGCAGCGCGCCGTTCAGGAGCCGGCCCGTGGTGTTGAAGTTCTGTTGCGTGATCGACCAGCCGTTGGGGCCTTCGACGCGCAGGATGTTGTGGTTGTACGTGACGCCGTCGTTGCCGACGAAGGGCGGCAGCGGCGAGCCGGTCACGGGACCCAGGCGGCCCGGATCGGCGATGTACTTCTTGCCCGTGCCCGGATAGGGCTTGGCGCCGCCGGCGTTCACCAGGATGTCGTAGAACGGATCCTGGCCCGGCTGCAGGTCCGGGATCGGCGGCACTTCGGCGCCGCCCGGGGTGGGCGAGGGCAGGAGGAACGGGCCGATGTCGGTGCCCAGCGTGCAGGTGAACGTGCCGACGCAGCCGAGGCCGACGTCATCGGTGAAGAAGATGCGGTCGCCCGCGGCCACGTTGCTGAACGTCCATTTGCCATACGGATGGTAGACCGTGTACGTGCCCGCGAAGGGAACGTTGGTGATGAATATGCGGATGCGGCCGAACGTCATCTGCTGGCCGGGGATCACCTGGGAGCCGTTGGCGAACGATCCTTCGATCGCGATGATGAGGCGCGCTCTCGTGGTCGCATCCTTCGCGATCGCCGTGGCGTCGTGATAGAAGTGCTCGATGAAGAACGGGTTCGGGAACGTCTCCGGGAACACGGGTCCGGGGGGGATCAGGGTGCACCATCCGTTCGTGAGCTCGGACTGGTTCATCAGCGAGCAGAACTCCATCGTGATTCCGGACTTGTCCTGGAACCACGAGGGGAAACCGCCCACGGCGGGACTGCTGTCGATGGGACCCATGCGCTCGAGGGCGGCGTGCGCGATGAACGGATTGAGGGCGGCCGCGGCGATAAGCGCGGCTACTCCCCTTTTGAGGTTAGGCGTTTTCATTGTGTTGAAACTCTCCATGTCATTTGTTGGGGAAAATACTCGTGCGGTGCCTTCCATCACGGGGACGCCCACTACTACGAGCAAGGGGACTGGACTGCGCCTTGTGGGGCCTTGTGCAGATCGCGCTGCATCGTTGTTGTACGTGCGAGCTGTCGTCGAGCTTTCGCTGCGCCGCCAGCATCACGGCCGCGACGACGCCAAGTGATTTCGATTCGCTCATGTGACCTCCCTGGTTCCGTGAAGCCCACGTGGTGGGCGTGCGTCATTCAGCAGGGTGCGTGCCAACGCCGAACACGCCAAGGAAAGTCAAATGCTTAATGCACCTATCGCCGGCGCCACTGCGGCCGCATGTCGCAGGCACTCTGGGTGCATTGCCCAAAGGCCGGTGGGTGCGCGTGGGCAAATCACCCGATATAAGTTATTGCGCCTGACAAAAGTTAAGGCACGAGCAAGCATTTATATCGTTGTGCGATGTATCGCGTGCGCGCGAAGCGGAGCGCGACAACCTTACGCGAAGCTTCCGGGTATATCGTGGCACGACGTATCGCGCACGGCCGGGCACGAGGGTGGAAGCTTGCGCGAGGGTTCCACGAAGCTTTCTGGAGTATTAACTTCGCGGTCGCCCGTGGGATGACGGAGTTATATCGTATAGCGATATATCTCGCGCTTCGCGAAGAACCGCGGAAACTTGAGCGGAGCTTTCCGTGTGCTTAACCTCGCGGTCGCGCGACGGAGGACGCAGATATAACGCCGCTGCGATATACCCATCGGCGAAGAACGGCGGAAACTTGCGCGAAGCTTCCGGTGCATCGACTTCGCGGCGCCCCGCAGCAATCGTTATATCGCCCTAACCTTGCGCAAAGCTTCGGAGCGTATACCGGCGCTCAGCTACGTGAAGGCGTTGAGGGGTCACTCGCGAGCGGGCGCGGCGCGAATGCAGCGTTCGAGCAGCCGCGCATCGCCGATCTGCCTCGCGACTTCGCCAAATGCGTGTGTAGGACCCGGCCACCGCAGTTGCTCCACGCTGTCGAACAGGCGCGCATCCGATCTCAGCGTCGCGAGGTCCTTGAAGAGCAGCGCACGCTCCCGGTCCTTGCCGAGGACATTGGCGGGAAAGTCCTCGAGCGCGCCGTATTGCGCGATGAGCCGGGCGGCGCCGATGCGGCCGATGCCTGCGATGCCCGGATAGCCGTCGGCTGCGTCGCCGACCAATGCAAGCAAGTCCGGAATGCGCCCGGGGTCCACGCCGTACTTGGCGCGCACGCCCGCGGCATCGAGGATCGTGCGCGCGCGGCGGAGGACCTGCACGACGCGATCGCCGCGTACACATTGGGCGAGATCCTTGTCCGGCGTCCAGATGCACACCTGCTGTACCTTCCTGTTCCCTGCGGCCGCGTGCGCCGCCGACGCGAGCGCATCGTCCGCCTCGAGCTCCACCATCGGCCAGACCGTGACACCCATTGCGGCGAGGGCCTGCTCCAGCGGAACGAACTGTCCGCGCAATGCGGGATCGATACCTGCGCCGGTCTTGTAGCCCGGCCACAGTTGGTTGCGAAACGACTCGATGACATGGTCGGTCGCGACGCCGACGTGGGTCGCGCCTTTCTCGACCATCTCGAGGATCGAGTGCAACACTCCGCCAACCGCGCCCAGGGGAGCCGGTGCGCCTTTCTCGAAGCGGCGCCGGCCGTAGAAGTGGCGAAACAGCTCGTAGGTGCCGTCGACGAGGTGGATGGATAGCGGTTGCACCCGGCAACCGTATCATTGCTGCGCGGCGTTCAAGTGCCCGCGGCAGCGCGACGAGCGAGAAAATGCGCCAGCAGCGCCACGGGCCGCCCCGTCGCCCCCTTGTCCTCGCCGCTCTTCGAGGCCGTCCCCGCGATGTCGAGATGCACCCACGGGTAGCCCTTGGTGAATCGGGAGAGGAAGCACGCCGCGATGATCGCGTCGCCCGCATGGGGGCCGATGTTCGGGAAGTCCGCGAAGTTCGACTTGAGCTTGTCCTGGTAGTCGTTCCAGAGCGGCATGTGCCAGGCGCGGTCCCACGCGCTGTCGCCGGCCTCGAGCACTTCGCGCGCGAGCTCGTCGCTGCTGGAGAACACTCCGCTCGCGATGTCGCCCAGCGCCATGACGATCGCGCCCGTGAGTGTCGCGATGTCGACCACGACCGCGGGCTTGTACTTCCCGGCATAGGTCAGCGCATCGCAGAGGACGACGCGGCCCTCGGCGTCGGTGTCGAGGATTTCCACCGTCTGGCCGGACATCGTCTTCACGATGTCTCCCGGCTTCACCGCGTTGCCGCCGGGCATGTTCTCGGTGGCGGGAACGATGCCGACCACGTCCAGCGGCAGCTTCATGAGCGCCGCCGCGTGCAATGCGCCGAACACGCTCGCCGCGCCGCACATGTCGAACTTCATCTCGTCCATCTCGTGCGCGGGCTTGATGGAGATGCCGCCCGTGTCGAACGTGAGGCCCTTGCCGACGAGCACGACGGGCTGGGCTTCGCCGGCGGCTCCGTGGTATTCCATGACGATGAGCCTGGGCGGCTGGCGGCTGCCGCGCGCCACAGCGAGGAATGCGCCCATGCCGAGCCTCTCGATGTCTTCCTGCTCGAGGATCTTCACGGCGAAGCCATGGCGCTTGCCGAGCTCGACCGCCTGGTCGGCGAGATAAGCCGGCGTGCAGACATTGCCGGGAAGGTTGCCGAGGTCCCGGGCGAGCGTGATCCCCTCGGCGATCGCGGTGGCGCGGTCGATGGCGTCGCGGGCGGCGATTGCCCCGGATTGATCGGCAACCTGGAAGACAACTCTCTCGAGCAACGGCTTCGCTTCCGGCGGCGTGCTTTTCAGCCTGTCGAAGCGGTAGAGGCCCTCCGAGACGGCAAGCACGGCCTGCTCGATCTTCCAGGCGGTGTCGCGGCCGTTCACGGGAAGGGCGGTGAGGCAGAGGGTGGCTTCCGCGGCCGCGGTCGTGCGCAGTGTCCGGGTGGCCGAGCAGAGCGCCGTGCGATAAGGGCTCTCGAGGAACTCGTGCTCGGGGCCGAGGCCCACGAGAAGCACGCGCTCGGACGCCACGTCCGGCACGTTGTGGAAGAGAAGCGTCGTGCCGAGCTCGCCTTCCAGGTCGCCGCGGCTTACGACCTCGTCGAGCGCATGGGCCGATGCGCCATCGAGCTGCATCGCCCCGGCCGCGAGCTTGCGCCCCTCGTACACACCGGCCACGATGCAGCCCGTGTGCTGCCTGCCTGCGCCGCCAACCCTTACGCCGAATTCCATGGATCAACTGCCGGGCCGGGCGCCGCTCCTGCGCTCGGCGATGCGGCGCGCGAACACGCCGAGCACTTCGCGGTAGAGCGCCTCACCCAGCACCTGGTCCTCGTTGCCTGCGTCGATGTTCGGGTTGCAGTTGACCTCGATGAGGTAGACGCGGTCCTCGACCTGCTTGAGATCGACGCCGTACAGGCCATGCCCGATGAGGTTCGCGGCGCGCACGGCCGTGTTGATCACCTGCTCGGGAGCCTCGCCGATGGACATCGCTTCCGTCTTGCCCTCGACGAGCTGTTGCTGGCCCTCGACCACCTTGTTCACCTTCCAGTGCCCGGGCGCCATGTAGTACTTGGCGACGAAGAGCGGGCGCCGATCGTACACGCCCACGCGCCAGTCGAAGCCGGTCGGCAGCCACTCCTGCGCGACGAAGAGCTCCGACACCTTGAAGAATCGCTCCGCCTGCTGCCGCAACTGGTCATCCGATTCGATCTTCACGACGTCGAGTCCGAAGCCGCTGTCGGGCAGCTTGAGCACGCACGGCAGCCCCAGGGTTGCCACGACCTGGTCGACATTGCCGCGGTGCACGATGAGCGTGCGTGGCTGGGGAATCCTGTGCCGGCTCATCAGCTCGTGCATGTAGACCTTGTTCAGGCACTTGAGGATGGACTGCGGATCGTCGACCACCGGCATGCCGAGCGATTCGGCACGGCGCACGAATTCGTACGTGAAGCCGTTCACCTCGGGGCTCGCGCGGTTGAAGAGCGCGTCGAACTCGGGCAGCCGCTCCAGTGCGTCGGGACCGACGAGCTCGGCTTCCAGTCCCACGAGCGGCGCCGTGCGCACCAGCCGCTGCAGCGCTTCCTCGTTCGACGGCTTGTGCGGTTCCTTCGCGTCCCACAGGATCGCGATCCGCGGGCGGCCTGTGCCGGCACGCTCATGCTGCGGCCTGGTGGCCGGGGTCTCGCCCACGAATGCCCTGGAAGCCTCGAGGAGGAATGCACGGTGCTGCGAGGGAATGTCGGCGATGCCGATGGCCTGGACCGCATCCATCCGCCAGCGTCCCCCGGTGCGTGCAAACAAGGCGCGCAGCAGCGGCGCGCGCACGTTGGCGAACAATTGCTCGGCGAGCGCCTGGTGACGCTGCGCCGGGTCCTTGCCGAGGTAGGCGTCGAGCTCGAAACGGTCGCTCTCGTCGTGACGCAGCGTCTCCTGCACGAGCGATTCGAGCTTCGCCGCGAGCGCTTCCTGGTAGGCCTCCGACTTGAGCTCTTCCACCGTCTTCACGTCGGGCAGCGGTTCCTGCCCGCGGGCCTCGGCGAGGAGCGACACGTAGTATCCGCGTCCCTGGTAGCGACCGGTGCGGCAGAGGTTCAGCACCCGGACGCCCGGCTCGGGACTGCTGTCGGGCTCCGCCAGGTATTGGCGGGCCGTGACGACGGCGGCATCCGGGATCTCGAACGGCCACTGCTGCTTCTGGTCGGTCACGATGACGGTTTTCATGAACAAGTCGGGACAGGGGAGGGGGTCGATGGTGCTGTGACCTCATGGACTGCGTGAAGCTCCCAGACCTCAAGAATCACGGCAGGCACATCCGTGGAGAAGCGACATCCATCCGGGATATCATCCGAGCGGTTCCGGACACCTCCGTGCTGAAACGATGAGCAAGGGCTCTTATAGTGGCGGAGAAGGTCGGGGCCATGGAGACAGCCGCCGAGTTCTTGAAGCGGCGGGCCGGAAAGGCGAAGCCGTCGGATCTGGCCAGGTTCCTGCGGGGAGCTCGAACGCGAAGCCGGTCGAAGGCGACGAGCCGTAACGCCCAGACCGCACTTCGCCGTCCTGCGGTAACTTCGGAGGAGCCAGCCCGGTGATCGAGCCCAACCCCCACGTCTACGACATCCTCGCCCGCGCCTTCGCCCAGGAAGGCGTGGAGACGTGCTTCGCCCTCCTCGGCGACGCGAACATGAATTGGGCGGCGCGATTGTCCGCGCACGGATGCCGCATGATCTACGTGAGGCACGAGCATTGCGCGGTCGCGGCCGCGATGGCGTACGCGCGAAAAAGCGGCGACATCGGCGTCGCCACCGTCACGTGCGGGCCCGGCCTCACGCAAATCATCACCGCGCTTCCGGCGGCCGTGCGTGCGCGGCTGCCGCTGGTCGTGTTCGCGGGGGAAGCGCCGCTCAAGAGCGGCTGGTACAACCAGGAGCTCGACCAGGCGCCGCTCATCACCGCCACGGGTGCGTCCTATCATCGGCTGCACATGGTGGAACGCATGCCGGTCGCGGTGCGCGATGCATTCGTCGAGGCGCGGCGTCGACGCTGTCCCGTCGTGATCGGCGTTCCGTTCGATCTGCAGGCACGGCCGTGGGAAGGACCCGCGAACCTGCCGAAGCCCTCGCGCGAATTGTTGCCGCGCGCTTCTCCCATGCCGCCGCATCCCGACGATGTGGCGGCCGCTGCGAGACTCGTTGCCGATGCCGGGCGCATCGTCGTGCTCGCGGGCCTCGGTGCCGTGGAAGCCGGAGCGGGCGAGGCTTGCCGCGCACTGGCGGCGAAGACCGGCGGCCTCCTCGCGACGACGCTTCCCGCGCGCGGCCTCTTCCATGACGATCCGTTCTGCATCGGCATCTCGGGCAGCTTCACACCCGAGGTCGGGCTCGAGTACCTGAAGGAAGCGGACTTCGTGATCGCAGTCGGCTGCTCGCTCGCCTTCCACGCGGGCGGCGGCGGCCAGCTATGGCCAAAGGCCCGGATGCTGCAGGTCGATATCGATCCCGTCGCCGTCAACCAGGGGCAGGAGGTGGCGCGTCACCACTTGCGGGCCGATGCGCGCCTCGGTGTCGAGGCGTTGATCGAAGCGTTGCCCGTCCGCGCTCGCGGCTGGCGAAGCGAAGAGATGGCGCAGCGGATCCGCGATTCGAAGCCCGACAGCCAGGCGTTCGACATCGAGCCGGGGCTGCTCGACCCGCGCCGCGTGGTCGAAGCGCTGGAAGCGGCATTGCCGCGCGAATGGGAGATGGTCAACTCGGGAGGCCATTGCTCGTGGTTCTTCGCGCAGATGCCGTCGCGCCCGCAGGAGAGATTCCTCACCATCCGCGAGTTCGGCGCGATCGGCAACGGCATCTCGTTCGCCATGGGTGTGGCGGCCGCGCGCCCCGATCGAACCGTGGTGCTATTCGACGGCGACGGCAGCCTGATGATGCACATCCAGGAGCTCGAGACCATCAGGCGCCACGGGCTTCGCATCCTGATCGTCGTGATGAACGACGGCGCCTACGGCTCCGAAGTGCACAAGCTGCGTGCGGAAGGCATGCCGGAGGATGGCGCGGTGTTCGGCTACTGCGATTTCGCGGCCATCGCCCAGGGATTCGGCCTGCCGGGAAACGGCGTCAGGGATCTCGCGCACATCCCCCGGCTCGCGGCGGAATTCGCCGCGAGCGGCAGCGCCGCAGTCTGGGATTTCCACGTCTCGGACAAGGTCCTGTCGCCCACGATACGCCGCGCGCATCCGCAGCGGACCGCGAAGTAAGGCGTGCGAGCGAAGTCAAGGCATTTATTAACATATATCCGTAGGTCATCCGGCACATCGGGCGCACCGTGGATCATGAACCCCCCGAAAGCGACCATGCATGCGTCCGATTCCGAATTCCGGCTCCTCGACGTGGCGCCCGCATGAGCGCGCTCGCCGTCCACGGCGCCGCCATGGCGCGGGTGCAGCCGCGAGGGATCTCGCTGTTGCCCAGGACGCACGGGTGCATACCGTGCACGCTCGGCCCCGAAGGCAAGACGGGGCACGGCGCGCTGCGCTACGTGATGCTCGCGCCGGATACCGGCCGCAGCTTCTTTCGTTGCCGGGAATGCGGCGAGCGCTGGGTTCGCGTGGGGGGCCTCGCCTGTGCGTTCCTCTGGAGCCGCTCCCACGGCCTGGAGCGCGGCTAGGCGGCATCTTCGCAGAGGGTTGATTAGCGAGGATAATCAGGACTCCTCCCCGATCGGACCCGCATCGCATGCGTACTGCCCGCCTGAAGGCCATGATGGAAGAAGTGCTCAAGTCCCTCCCCAAGCCGTACACGGAGGACGTGATCGAGGATGTGTTCGTCGCCATCGAGAACAATCCGAAGTGGCACAAGGAATACGAGGGCCTGCAATACAACCTCGGCAAGGGTACGGTGAACTCGTGGGGCGGATTCTGGGTCGCCCACGCCACGGGCCGTGCTCCCGGCACGCAGGTCTCCGCCACGCGCACCAAGCTGCTCGAGTCCTATGCGAAGCTCGCGAAGGGCCCGAAGGTCGCCGCCTCCAAGGTGAAGGAAGCCGAGGCGTTGAAGACCATGTCCGAATATTTCTTCACCAACCGCGAGACGCTGCCCGCGTCGGTGCGTGAGCATCGCACGCTCATCCTCGAGCTGATCAAGTCCGGGTTTCCGGCTCCGGATGCGTTCGCGAAGGTGCTGGAGAAGCCTGCGTTCGCCCGCTAGGGGCGCCTCGACACGCGCGAACTCTGAATGACGCGCCCGGCGCAGTGGGCGTTGCTGGCACTGGTCTCGCTCGCCATCTCGGGTGCGTTGCTCGTGATGCAGATGCCCGCGGCCCTGCTGCTGGGTCCGATGTTCGCCGGCATCGCGCTGGGCACCAATGGCGGCACCGTGCGCGTTCCGGAGGCGGGCTACGTCGCCGCGCAGGCGCTCATCGGCGGCCTCATCGCCACGACGATCACGCCGCAGATCGGGCAGACGTTCCTCGGCCACTGGGGGCTCTTCCTCGCGGCCACCCTGGCGACGCTCGCGGCGAGCAGCGTGCTCGGCGTGGGCTTGAGCCGCATCGGCGTGCTGCCCGGCACGACCGCCATCTGGGGTGTCACGCCCGGCGCCGCGAGCGCGATGGTCGTGATGTCCGAGGCCTGGGGCGCCGACGTGCGCCTGGTCGCCTTCATGCAGTACCTGCGCGTGATCTGCGTGGCGCTCTTCGCCGCGGGGGTCGCGCACTTCCTGCTGCACCTCGGCAACGTTTCGCGCACCATGCCCACGTTGCTCGCACCGGTGGACCTTGCCGCCTGCATCGAGACGCTGGCGGTGCTGGGCGCGGCGGCCTGGCTCGCGTTGCGCCTGCGCGTGCAGGGCGGTGCGGTGCTGCTGCCGGCCTTCGCCGCGGCCGCCCTGCACCTCGCCGGCTGGCTGCGCATCGAGCTGCCGCCGCTGCTGCTGGTGGCGACCTATGCGCTGGTCGGCTGGAGCATCGGCCTGCGCTTCACGCGCGAGGCGTTGCGCTACGCGCTGCGCGCGCTGCCCGCCATCCTCGTCTCCATCGTGGCGCTGATCGGGCTCTGTGCCTTGCTCTCCTGGCTGCTCGCGCGCGTGGCCCACGTCGATGCGCTGACGGCCTACCTCGCGATGAGCCCCGGCGGCATGGATACGGTCGCGATCATCGCGGCGTCGAGCCCCGTGGACCTGCCCTTCGTGATGTGCCTGCAGACCGTGCGGCTCTTCATCGTCATCGCCCTTGGGCCGCGATTGGCCCGCTGGGTCGCGGCGAGGACGGCGCCCCCGAGCGCGTGAGGCCGTGTTGGTGCGATGATTATCGGACGACGCGACGAGAGGAGCCCATGCGCAAGTTCACCAAAGATCCCGCCGTCATCGCCAGGCTCACCCGCGAGCAATACCGGGTGACGCAGCAGGGCGGCACCGAAGCGCCCGGAACGGGGAAGTACCTGGACAACCACGAGCCCGGCATCTACGTGGACGTGGTTTCCGGCGAGCCGCTGTTCGCCTCGTCGGACAAGTTCGACTCGCACTGCGGCTGGCCCAGCTTCACCAAGCCGATCGAGCCCGCGAACGTGAGCGAGCTGCGCGACACCTCGCACGGCATGGTGCGCACCGAAGTGCGCTCCGCGAATGGCGACAGCCACCTCGGCCACGTGTTCGAGGACGGGCCCCGCGACCGCGGCGGGCTGCGCTATTGCATCAACTCGGCGTCGCTGCGCTTCATCCATCGCGACGACATGGAAGCCGAGGGTTATGGCGATTACCTGGACCAGGTGGAGGATCCCAAATGAGTGAAGAGCGTGCAGTGCTGGCGGGCGGTTGCTTCTGGGGCGTGCAGGACCTCATCCGCAAGAAGGAGGGCGTCCTTTCGACGCGCGTGGGCTACACGGGCGGCACCAACCGGAACGCGACCTATCGCGACCATCCCGGCCATGCGGAAGCCGTGGAGATCGTCTTCGATCCCGCGCGCATCGGCTTTCGCGACCTGCTGGAATTCTTCTTCCAGATCCACGATCCGACCACGCGCGATCGGCAGGGCAACGACATGGGCTCGAGCTACCGCTCGGCGATCTTCTACACGACCGGGGAGCAGAAGCGCATCGCCGAGGACACGATCGCGGACGTCGAGGCTTCGCGGCTCTGGCCCGGCAAGGTCGTCACCGAGGTGACGCCGGCGGGCGATTTCTGGGAAGCGGAGCCCGAGCACCAGGATTACCTGCAGCGGCACCCCAACGGGTATACCTGCCACTTCGTGCGCCCGCGCTGGAAGCTGCCGCGCCGCAGCGAAAGCGCGGTGGCCCCGCCGCAACGCTGAGCGTCGCAGCGCAAAAAAATGGAGGAGCGCCTGGCCTCTTACCAGCCGATCAACCTGTTTCGCAAGCTCTCGCTCGTGAGCGAGCCCTGGAAGCCCAAGGTCGTCGCGGAGATGAACGACTACCAGTTCAAGGTCGTGAAGCTGCGGGGTGACTTCGTGTGGCACGCGCACGCCGATACGGACGAGACCTTCATCGTGCTGGATGGAGCGCTCCGCATCGACTTCCGCGATGGCGCGGTCGTGATCGGCCCCGGCGAGATGTACGTCGTGCCGAAGGGTGTCGAGCACAAGCCGTTCGCGGGCGAGGAAGTCCAGCTGTTGCTGGTCGAGCCGCGCGGCGTGTTGAATACCGGGGACTCGCGCAACGAGAGGACGGCCGAGCTGGACGAGTGGATCTAGCGGGCACCGTCGCCCCCGCGAAGGCTTCCGTCGTCGCCCCCGCGAAGGCTTCCGTCGTCGCCCCCGCGAAGGCGGGGGCCCAATCTCCC
>Ga0207698_10000407_pt1 | contig 24874 bp, 24 predicted proteins | sample KBSCornC22_FD_184298 | JGI IMG/M metagenome (GOLD analysis project Ga0207698, IMG submission 184298) | Corn rhizosphere microbial communities from Kellogg Biological Station, Michigan, USA - KBS Corn C2-2 (SPAdes) (version 2) | ecosystem: Host-associated > Plants > Roots > Rhizosphere > Soil ... | reverse complement strand
CCCGCGTCGCGAAGGTTGAGCCCACTCACCCCGGCGCTCGAGAGCGTCCACAGCACGCCCGTCGCCGCGATATAGCCGCACATCAGGCGAGTGACGGTGTGCGGCGCCATCTGCATGCGCCGCCACCCGAGCATGACGAGGCCCGCGGCGAGGTCGACGAGCAGCGAAAGCCCCAGCGGCGCCATCGCGCTTGCGAGTGTTCCCCAATGCGACGACGGCCGGTCCTGGAACACCAGCGTCGCGGTGATCACGAGGTGGCCGGCCAGCAGCAGCCATGGAGCGAAGGTCCAGTCGTCGACCCGCCGTTCGGCAAGCGCGAAGTCGTTGCTCGCCTCGTGATCGCGGACGTCGAACAGCAGCGCTTCGCGCACGGACGCGCGCGCGGTCGACGGGATCTCGGTTTCCGGGGATTTGCCGAACAATGCGCGGCGCATGAACCTCACCTACAGGCGAACGTGGAGCGTCCGCCGCGCAAGCCTTAACGAGCGCCTCTTAAAGCTAGGGCGAAGAAATGCGGTTACCCGCGCATTAAGTCTCTATTCCGGAAGGAAGTCCGGCACCGACAGGTAGCGTTCGCCCGTGTCGTAATTGAACCCGAGCACCCGCGGATGGTCGCCGAGCTCCGGCAGCTTCTGCGCGATTGCGGCGAGCGTGGCGCCGGACGACATGCCGACCAGCATCCCCTCCTCGCGCGCCGCTCGCCGGGCCATTTCCTTGGCTGCGTCGCCATCGACGTCGACGACGCCGTCGAGCACCGAACGGTCGAGGATGCTGGGAACGAAATTGGCGCCCAGGCCCTGGATCGGGTGCGGCCCGGGTTGGCCGCCGCTGAGGATCGGCGAGCCTGCCGGTTCGACAGCGAACACCTTGATCTCAGGCCACTTCTTCTTGAGCTCCTGCGCAACGGCGGTGATGTGTCCGCCGGTGCCGACGCCGGTGATCAGCGCATCGAGCGGCGTGTCCGCGAAGTCCCGAAGGACCTCCTGCGCGGTGGTGTGGCGGTGAATCTCGACGTTCGCCGGATTGTCGAACTGCTGGGGCATCCAGCTGTTCGGAGTCTGCTCGACCAGCTCCCTCGCGCGGTCGATCGCGCCCGACATGCCCTTCTCCTTGGGCGTGAGGTCGAATTTCGCGCCGTAAGCGAGCATGAGCCGCCGCCGCTCGAGACTCATGCTCTCGGGCATGACCAGGATCAATTTATAGCCTTTGACCGCCGCAACCATCGAAAGGCCGATGCCGGTATTGCCCGAGGTCGGCTCGATGATCGTGCCGCCGGGCTTGAGGACTCCGCGCCGCTCGGCATCCTCGACCATGGCCATCGCAATCCGGTCCTTGATCGATCCGCCAGGGTTCGCCCGCTCCTGCTTGATCCACACTTCCGCGCGGTCGCCGAACAGGCGGTTGATGCGGACGACCGGCGTGTTGCCGATGGTCTCGAGGATGTTGGCGGCCTTCATGCGGTGCTCTCCTCAGATGGGGCACTCCGCAAATCGGGAGCGTCGAAGCTTTTTGCAAGGCGGAGCTCGGGGAACCACCATGACCAGAGCAGGACCACGGCGATCGCCCCCACGCCACCCGCGATCACCGCCGCGACGGGGCCGATCAGCGCCCCGAGAAACCCGCTCTCGGTTTCGCCGAGCTCGTTCGAGGCCGAGATGAAAAGAGACGAAACCGCGCCGACCCGCCCGCGCATCTCGTCCGGCGTGTAGAGCTGGATCAGCGACTGGCGGACGTAGACCGAGAACATGTCCGCCGCGCCCAGCAGCGCCAGACAAAGCAGCGACAGCGGCATCGAACGCGACAAGCCGAATACGATCGTTGCGACGCCGAAGATGGCCACCGCGACGAGCATCTTCACGCCGACGCTGTGCCTGAGCGGCCGGGCGGAAAAGAATGCGGCGGTCAGCGTCGCTCCGACCGCTGGGGCAGCGCGGAGGTGGCCCAGCCCCTCGGGGCCCGAATGGAGCACGTCGCGGGCGAAGACGGGCAGCATTGCGGTTGCGCCGCCCAGCAGCACCGCGAACAGGTCGAGGCTGATCGCCCCAAGGACCAGCCGGTTGCGCCGGACGTAGCGCAGGCCTTCGACCATCTGGGCCCAGGGGTTCGGCCCGCGGGCGAGCGCGGTGCGCGGCACGAGCGGGATGGTGAAGAGGCAAATCAGGGCGGTGACGAACAGCAGGCCGCTCGCTGCATAAGGCGCGTAGGGCGCATAAGCGTAAAGATAGCCGCCGAGCGCCGGCCCGAGCACCGCGCCGGTCTGCCACGCGATCGAGGAGAGTGCGATCGCCCGCGGCAGGATCTCGCGAGGCACCAGGTTTGGCGCAAGCGCGCTAAGCGCCGGGCCGGCGAAAGCGCGGCCGACGCCGAGCAGCGCCGCAACCACGTACAGTGCGAACAGGGTGGTCGTGTGCGTCCACGCGAGCCAGCCTAGTGCGCTCGCGCAGCCGAGCTCGAGCGCCACCGCCGCGCGCGCGATCCAGCGCCGGTCGAGGCGGTCCGCGGTCCAGCCCGTAACCAGCGTGAGGAGGAAGAGCGGGATGAACTGGACCAGGCCGATGATGCCGAGCCGGAACGCCGCTTCCTTGAGCCCCATCGTCTGGCGCGCGATGTCGTACACCTGCCAGCCGATGACGATCACCATCGACAGGCTGCCGATCGTCCACACCAGGCGTGCCAGCCAGAAGAACCGGAACTGCCGGATTCGAAGCGGTTCGGGGAGCAGGCTCACGCGCGGCTGACTAGGGACGGACCTGCGAAGCAGCAACCGGCTTCGCGCGCTGCTTGCGCGTGAGGCCGAGCCGCTCGACCAGCCACGGCATGGTGAGTCCCTGCACGAAGATCGAAAAGGCCACCACGACGAACGCCGAAAGGATGATGGGGCCGCGCTCCGGCACGGTCAGCGGCACCGTCAGCGCAAGCGCAAGGCCGAGCGCGCCTCGCAGCCCTCCCCAGAAGAGCACGTTCTGGAACGCGAAGGAGACGGCGAGCTTGCTCGAGCGGAACAGGTTCGAGATCGGGTAAACCGCGACCGCGCGGCCGATGAGTACAAGCACGATCGCGATTGCCGACGTGACCCAGCCGAGCCGGCTGATCGGGACTCCGACGAGCTGGATTCCAATCAGCAGGAAGACGAACGAGTTCGCGACGAAGGCGAAGAACTCCCAAGCCGCAAGCACGTGCGGACGCCCCGAATCCGAGATCGCGCCCATGCTGCCAAGATTGCCGACGATCAGCCCCGCGGTGAGCGACGCGATGACGCCGGACGCGTGCAGGTGCTCGGCCAGGAGGAACGACCCGTAGGCGGCAAGCGTCGTCAGCGTGATCTCGACCAGATGGTCGTTCGTGCGGCCGGCAAGAAGGAGCATCAGCCCGCTCGCGATGCCGCCGATCAGGACGCCGCCGAGCAAGGTCCAGAGAAAGGCCGGCACGACGGTTGCGATGCTTGCGGACGCGCCGCCTGCGATACCGACCAGAACGGCGAACCCGACCGCGGCCACGCCGTCGTTCAGAAGGCTTTCGGACTCGACCAGCATGCACAGCCGCTGGTCGGCCTTCAGCTCCTTGAAGGCGGCAATCACCGCGACGGGGTCGGTGGCCGCGATCAAAACGGCAAAGAGGCTCGCGCCGATCCAGCTCCACGCCAGCCAGTAGTGAAGCCCGGCGGCGACCACGGCCGCCGCAAGGATCACCCCAATGAGTGCCAGGGTCGCGGTAACCGGGAGCTCGCGACGGAAGGATTTCCACGGCAACTGAAGCGCGCCGTCGAACACCAGCGGCGGCAGAAGGATGTTGAAGATGAGGTCGCGCGAAAGGGAAAAATGCGGCGCGTTCGGGATCAGGGCGATGAGCAGTCCCGCCGCGACGAGCCCGACGCTGTAGGGCAGGCCGAGCTTGCGCGAGATCATCGCGATCAGGCACGCGACGAGAAGCAAGAGGCCGATCGGGGCAAGCGCGATGCCGTCCATCGCCGACGCATAACAAGGCTTTCGACCGAGGTCTGCCCTGCTGCTGTAGCTGACAGATTAAGGCGCTTCCGCCGTAGCGATGTTCGTGTATTGTTCCGCAGATGGCCAAGCCCAAGTCCCGATACGTCTGCCAGGCATGCGGCTCCGTCCAGCACCGCTGGCAGGGACAATGTCCCGATTGCGCCGAGTGGAACACGCTCGTGCAGGAGGCGGCCGAAGTGTCGAGCATCTTCGCCGCCAAGCACAATCTTCAGGGCGGCGGCAGGGTGATCCCGCTGGTCGGCCTCGAAACTCCGGCGGCGCTTCCCGAGCGGCTGCCGAGCGGCCTCGCCGAGTTCGATCGCGCGATCGGGGGCGGCATCGTCGCCGGCTCGGCGATGCTCGTCGGCGGCGACCCCGGAATCGGCAAGTCGACGCTTCTGCTCCAGGTCGCCGCGCGGCTCGCCAGCGATGGGCACAAGGTCGTCTACGTCTCGGGCGAGGAATCGGCCGAGCAGGTGCGGCTTCGGGCGGTCCGGCTCGGGCTGGGCGGCGCGCCGGTGCGGCTCGCCGCCGCGACTTCCGTCCGGGACATACTGACGACCGTCGGCGGAGCCGAGCCGCCCGCGCTGCTCGTCATCGATTCGATCCAGACGATGCATTCGGACCTGATCGAGGGCGCGCCAGGCACGGTCAGCCAGGTGCGCGCCTCGGCGCAGGAGCTGGTGCGCTTCGCCAAGGAGCATGGCACCGCGGTCGTGCTCGTCGGCCACGTCACCAAGGACGGCACCATCGCCGGACCGCGCGTGCTCGAGCACATGGTCGATACCGTGCTCAGCTTCGAAGGCGAGCGCAGCCACCAGTACCGAATCCTCCGGGCCATGAAGAATCGCTTCGGCGGCACCGACGAGATCGGCGTCTTCGCGATGGAAGGGCAGGGGCTGAGCGAAGTGCCGAACCCCTCGGCGCTGTTCCTGACGCACCGCGGCGAGCCGGTCAGCGGCACCAGCGTGTTCCCGGCGATCGAGGGCTCGCGGCCGGTCCTGGTGGAAATCCAGGCGCTGACCGTCCGCCTCGCGAGCGGCGCGACGCCGAGGCGAGCCGCGGTCGGATGGGACAGCGGCCGCCTGGCGATGGTGCTGGCCGTTCTCGAGGCGCGCTGCGGCCTCAGCTTCGCGACAGCGGAAGTCTATCTCAACGTCGCGGGCGGCTACCGCCTCAGCGATCCGGGGGCCGACCTTGCCGTCGCTGCGGCGCTGGTTTCGGCAATGTCCGAGCGGCCGGTGCCGAGCGAAGCGGTGGTGCTCGGCGAAATCGCGCTGTCGGGTGAAATCCGTCCAGTCGCGCACGCGGCGCTCCGGCTCAAGGAATCGGCCAAGCTCGGCTTTGAGACCGCCTGGGTGCCCAAGGGCGTCAAAGGTGCCGAGGGGCTGCGGGTTGCCGACTTCGCCAATCTGCGCCAGCTGGTCGACCAGATCCTCGGCCGCTAGGCGAGCTGCGCCTGTCGTCGGTTCAGCCCTTGCATCCGCTCGGGATTCGAATCGTTAGACGCCCGATGCAAAGCCTTGAGCAATGAACGTCCAGAGCAACGATTATACGCACCACGCCGCGGAAGACGGCCTTCCGACGCCCCGCCGCTACTGGTCCGTCGTCGGCATCTGGCTCGCGCTGACCATGGCGGTGCTCGACGGGGCCATCGCCAACGTCGCGCTGCCGGTGATCGCGCACCAGCTCGGCGCGACGCCCGCGGCGTCGGTGTGGGTGATCAACGCCTACCAGCTGACGATCACGGTGCTTCTCCTTCCGCTCGCCGCGCTCGGCGACCGTATCGGATACAAGTGCATCTACATCCCCGGCCTGGCGCTGTTCACGATCGGGTCGGTCGGATGCGCCGCGGGCGGCACGCTGACGCTGCTGATCGCCGCTCGCGTGTTCCAGGGAATCGGCGCCGCCTGCATCATGAGCATGAACGCGGCGCTGGTCCGCGCGACCTACCCGTCGAGCATGCTCGGCCGCGGCATGGGCTATAACGCGATGGTCATTTCCGTCGCCGCGGCGATCGGGCCGACGCTCGCGGCGCTGATCCTCACCGTCGCTTCGTGGCCGTGGCTGTTCCTGATCAACCTGCCGATCGGGATCGCGGCACTGGTCGTCGGGCGCAAGTCGCTCCCAGACCCGCACGGCCACGGGCATCCGTTCGACTGGGCGTCGGCGGTGCTGAGCGCGGTGATGATGGCGGGAATCGTCTTCGGAGCCGAGATGTTCGCGCGCGAAGGCGCGGCGCTCGGCGCTTCGCTGATCGTCGCGGGGCTGGCTGCCGGCGCGGCGCTCGTCTGGCGCGAATGGGGAGACGCACACCCGCTGATCCCGCTCGACCTTCTTCGAATCCCTGTGTTCACGCTGTCGATCGGCACCTCGATCGTCTCGTTCGCGGCGCAGATGCTGGCCTATGTCGCCATTCCCTTCCTGTTCCAGTCGGTGCTCGGCCGAAGCGTGTTCGCGACCGGGTTGCTGATGACTCCGTGGCCGATCGCGGTCGGCATTGCGGCGCCGTTCGCCGGGCGGCTGGCGGACCGGTACAATGCCGGGCTGCTCGGCGGCATCGGGCTTGCGGTCTTCGCCGTCGGGCTGTTCTTCCTCTCGCGCCTCGGTCCCTCGCCCGGCGACCTCGACATCGCCTGGCGGATGGCCGTGTGCGGCCTCGGCTTCGGAATCTTCCAGTCGCCGAACAATCGCACGATCGTCAGCGCCGCGCCCAAGCCGCGCTCGGGCGCCGCCGGCGGAATGCTCGCGACCGCCCGGCTGCTCGGCCAGACCGCCGGCGCCGTCGCCGTCGGCGTCGCCTTTCATCTTGCGGGTGTCCGCATCACGCCGTCCCTGCTGTTCGCCGCCTCGATTGCGGCGGTCGTCGCCGCGGCGATCAGCCTCACGCGCATGGGCGTCGCCCCGCCGAGCCGTGTCGCCGTCTACCGGCCGATCCTCGACTAGCTCGGGACTGGCATCGGCTGTTTCCCTAAGCTAGCGCCGGGGCATGACCGCGCTCGACGTCTTCGTCTTCCTGCTGCTGCTCGGCGGCGCAGCGATCGGCTTCGTGCGCGGGTTCGTGCACGAGGTGATCTCGCTGCTCGCCTGGGTGGTCGGGATCGCGATGCTCAAGCTGTTCCACGCGCAGCTGTGGAGCGGGCTCGAAAGCTCCTTCCACACCAGCGCCGCGGCCGGCGCGGTGCTCGCATTCGCGATCCTGTTCGTGCCCAGCTTCCTGCTGGTGAAGCTGCTTGCCCGCTCGCTCGGCGGGCGGACCCGGCGGCACGCGCTGCTCGGCCCGTTCGATCGCATCCTCGGCGGCGGCTTCGGCTTGCTCAAGGGGCTGCTCGGGGCGACTCTCTTCTTCCTCCTCGCCAATCTTGCGACCGACATGGTCTACGGCCCACAGGCCGACCGGCCGCAGTGGATGACGAAGTCGCGCACCTATCCGCTGCTCAACGCGAGCGGCCGCGCCATCGTCGATTGGGTCGAGGCGCGGCGGCTGCACGTCAACAAGGTCGGCGAAGACAAATGATCCGCCTCCACGACACCATGGCGCGCGAGAAGCGCGAGTTCGTGCCGCAGGACCCGAAGCGCATCACGATGTATGTCTGCGGGCCCACGGTTTACGGTCGCGCCCACATCGGCAATGCGCGACCGGCGGTCGTCTTCGACACGCTCGCGCGGCTGATCCGCCACGAGTTCGGCCAGGACAGCCTCGTTTATGCCCGCAACGTCACCGACGTCGACGACAAGATCATCGCCGCGGCGGAAGCGGAGCGCGTCGATCCGTCGGTGATCACCGACCGGTACGAGCGCCATTATCTCGAGGACATGGGGGCGCTCGGAGTCGCTCCGCCGACGCTCGCGCCCCACGCGACTCAGGAAATCGCGCCGATGACCGCGATGATCGAGCGGCTCGTCGCGACCGGTCACGCCTACGAAGCCGAGGGGCACGTGCTGTTCTCGGTGGCCAGCGATCCGGACTACGGCGTTCTCAGCAGGCGCGACCGCGAGCAGATGATCGCCGGCGCCCGCGTCGAGGTTGCGCCGTACAAGCGCGATCCGGCGGACTTCGTCCTCTGGAAACCCAGTCCGGAGGGCGTGATCGGCTGGGAGTCGCCGTGGGGACGCGGCCGCCCGGGCTGGCACGTCGAGTGCTCGGCGATGATCGAGCACCACTTCGGCGACACGATCGACATCCACGGCGGCGGGCTCGACCTCATCTTTCCGCACCACGAGAACGAGATCGCGCAGAGCCGCTGCGCCCATGCCGGCGCGCCCCTCGCGCGCTTCTGGGTGCACAACGGCTTCGTCGACATGGGAACCGAGAAGATGTCGAAGAGCCTCGGCAACATCGTCACGCCGGCAGAGCTGCTCGCGCAGGGCCATCGCGGCGAGACTCTGCGGCTGGCGCTCCTGAGCGCGCATTACCGTCAGCCCCTGCCATGGACCGACGCGCTGATCGCACAGGCCAAATCGACGCTAGACGGGTTGTACCGAAAGGCCGCCGATGCCGAACCCGGCGAGCCGGACGAGGGCGTGCTCGACGCGCTTCGCGATGATCTCAACACGCCGCTCGCCCTGTCGCGTCTTGCCGCGATCGAGGATGCGCGTACGCTGAAGGCCAGCGCGCAGCCGCTGGGCGTGCTGCAAGCCACCGCAACCGACTGGTTCCAGGGCGACGGCGATTCCTCCGCGATCGACGCGCGCATCGCCGAGCGCGCCGCGGCGAAGAAAAACCGCGACTTCGCGGCTGCCGACCGCATCCGCGACGAGCTCAAGGCGGAAGGCATCATCTTGGAGGACGGGCCGGGCGGCACTACTTGGCGCCGCGAATGACTCCCGCGATCTATACCACCGAGATCCTGCGGCTGGCGGCGTCGCTCCAGGGCCCGCGCGAGCTCGAGCGGATCGACGGCGGAGCGGAGCTTCGCTCGCCCACCTGCGGCAGCCGGGTCAGCATCTCGGTCCAGCTCGACCGGGACCGGCGCATCGAGGCGCTGTCGCAGCACGTCCACGCCTGCGCCTTCGGACAGGCCTCGGCGGCGCTTCTCGAGCAGCACGCGATCGGCCGGGCGCATGACGAGGTCAGCGACGCGCTGGTGCTCGTCAGCCGGTGGCTGGCGCGCGAGCAGGACGACGCGGAGGTCTGGCCCGGGTTGGTGACCCTCGACCCCGCGCGCACACGCAAGGGCCGCCACGGCGCCATCCTGTTGCCGTTCCGAACGCTTCTCGCGGCGATCGAGTCGGCGACGTGAACCCCGCCGACACCGCCGAGGCGACGACCGCGATCCTCGAGAGCGGCGCCGTCATGCTCGGGGCCGCGCTCTTCTTCGTGACCCTGTTCCGGCGGCTGAGGCTCGGCGCCACGCTCGGCTACATCGTTGCCGGGGCGCTGATCGGCCCGCACGTCTTCCGGCTGATCGGCGACCCGGAGCAGCTGACCAGCGTCACCGATATCGGCATCGCCCTCCTGCTGTTCATTGTCGGTCTCGAGCTTCGGCCGAGCCGGTTGTGGCGCCTGCGCAAAGACATCTTCGGCCTCGGCCTCGCCCAGGTGGTGCTTTGCGGCCTTGCGATCAGCCTGATCCTCTACGTCGCGCTCGGCCTCTCGCCCGAAGCCTCGCTGGCGATCGGCCTGCCGCTCGGGCTCTCGTCAACCGCGCAGGTGCTGCCGATGCTCCGCTCGGACAACGAGCTCAACACGCCGCAGGGCGAGCGCGCCTTCTCGATCCTCCTTTTCCAGGACCTCGCCATCGTTCCGATGATCACGATCATCGCCGCGATGGCGCGGACGCCGCCCGACCCGAGCTCGCCGACGGGATGGAAGCTCGGCCTGTACACGGTGCTCGCGGTGATCGCCCTCGTCCTGGTCGGCCGGTTCGTCCTCAACCCGCTGTTCCGGCTGGTGGGCCGCCTCGGCGAGCGCGAGCTGTTCATCGTCGCGGGGCTGTTCACGGTCATCGGCTCCGCGGCCGTGATGCATTCGCTCCACCTGTCGGTGCCGCTCGGCGCCTTCGTCGCCGGCGTGATGCTCGCCGAATCGCCGTACCGCCACGAGCTCGAAAGCGATGTCGAGCCGTTCCGTTCGATCCTGCTCGGCCTGTTCTTCCTCTCCGTCGGAATGCTCCTGGACCTCGGCGTCGTCGCTTCGCGCCCGCTGGTCGTAATCGGCCTCGCCGCGGGCGTGATCGTCACCAAGACGGTCCTCATCACCCTGCTCAGCCGGACGTTCAGCGGCGGCTGGACCCGAAGCTTCCGCCTCGGCCTCCTGCTCAGCCAGGCGGGCGAGTTCGGCTTCGTCCTGTTCGGCCAGGCTACCGCGGCGCTGCTCGTCAGCCCCGAAGCGGCGGCCCTGTTCAGCGCCGTCGTCACCCTGTCGATGGCCGCAACCCCGTTCCTGATGCGCCTCACCGACTGGCTCGAGCGGCGCGAGGAGCGGGCGGACGGCCTCGACGGTCCCGAGCTGTCGCCGGAGACAAGCGCGATCGTCGTCGGCTACGGCCGCTTCGGCCAGACCGTCGCGCAAATGCTCCAGGCCAAGCGCATCGGGGTGACGATCATCGACAAGAAGCCGAGCCAGATCGAATTGTCGGAGGAGTTCGGCACCAAGGTCTATTACGGCGACGGCCTGCGCGTCGATCTCCTCCGCGTCGCGAGCGCCGAGACCGCCAAGATCATCGCCTTCTGCAACGACAACGAAGGCGGCGAGCTGTCGCACGACGCGCTCCAAGCCGTCCTCGAGGCGTTTCCGCAGGCGTCGGTGATGGTCCGCGCGTTCGACCGGCGCCACCTGATGGACCTTCGCGACCTCGACCTCGTCCTTGCCGAGCGCGAGCTGTTCGAAAGCGCCGTCGTCATGGGCAAGGCGGCATTGCGCGCGAGCGGCGTCGACCAGCGCGAGATCGACCGGGTCGAACGCGAATATCGCATGCGCGACTGCGAGCGGCTCGAGCGGCAGCAGCGGACCGGCGACCTCCGCGCGGGCTGGGAAACCTCGTTCGGCGAAGACCGGCCGCTCGCCGACGAAAAGGCGACCCCTGCCTAGGCTTCTCGCGCGAGATAATCGTCCAGCGCCCGAACGATCGCCTCGACGACGTCCTTGTGCGCGCCATTGCCGCTCTTCACGTGGACGTGGGCCTGCTCGTACGACTGGCGCCGTTCGCCCGCGAGCCGTTCCAATGTGCTCTTCGGATCGGCGTTGCGAAGCTGTGCCCGCGTGTCGCGGCGCGAAGTGCGCTCCGCGAGGATGTCGACCGGCGCGTCGAGCCACACGGTAATCGCCCGGCTGTTGAGAAGGTCGCGGGTGCGCGGGTCGATGAAGGCGCCGCCGCCGGTCGCGATCACCCGGACGTTGCCCTCGATCAGGCGGGCGACGAGCCGCCGCTCGCCGTCGCGGAAATCGTGCTCGCCATAGCGCTCGAACACTTCGGCGGGGGACAGGCCGGCCGCGTCCTCGATCGCCGCGTCGCTATCGACGAACGGTAGGCCGAGCCGCCGCGCAAGGCGCCGCCCGACCGTCGACTTTCCCACTCCCATGAGTCCGACCAGCACGATCGGCCGGTCGAGACGTTTCGCCAGATCCATATGCTTAAAGGGCTATACAGCGGCTGCCCTGCTCGGCAAAAGCGCCTCCATGTCCCGGATAATGGTGCTCATCGTCCTGCTCGCGATCGTCATCGGCGCGCTGGTTTACCTGTCGACCCTGCCCAAGCCGCAGCCGACCCATACCATCGAGGTTGCGGTGCCCCAGGGGGGCAATGCGCATTAAGCGGCTACTGATTGCGTCGGCCGCCGCGATCGCGATTCCCGCGCTCGCGCAGCAGGTGGCGCAGACGCAGCCCGCGCCCGCGACGGCGCCTCCGGCCGCGACGTCCGCGCAGCCGCAGCCGTCGACCACGGCAACGACCGACGACCTGTCCAGCGGCGGCGCCGACGAGACCGCCGTCGAGGAGGTCAGCCAGCCGGCCGCGGTGGTGCCGGTGAGGCCGCCGGTCGAATATCCTGGCTGGGCCCGTCGCGATCCTTGGGTCGTCGGCAAGCTCGATCCGGCCGCATTGGGCCTCGGCGACAATCCCTGGGGCGGCCAAAGCGGCGCATTCCTGACCACGCTGATGCGGCGGATGAACACGCCGATCGGCTCGCGCTGGGCGCACATCGCGCTTCGCGACGCCCTCCTCGCCAAGGCGCGAGCGCCGCGCGACGTGAACCCCGTCGACTGGGTCGCCGAGCGTTCGTGGCTGCTTTTGCGGATGGGCGAAGCGGACGCCGCGCGAATGCTCGTCGACGGCGTCGACAGCGACCGGTTCACGCCGAAGATGGTGCAGGTGGCCGTGCAAAGCGCGCTCGCCAATGCCGACGCCGCGGCGCTGTGCCCGCTCGAGCCGGGACTTCGGACCAACGAATCGCAGATCCGCCCGTTCGTCCAGGCGATGTGCGCGGCCTTGGCTGGAGACGCCGACAGCGCCTCGGCGCAGATCGACGATGCGCGCCGCCACGGCCGGGTCGGCGGCATCGACCTGTCGCTGCCCCAGAAGGTGATCGGCGCCGCCGGAACGGGGCGCGCGGCAACGATCGACTGGGGCCCTGTCGACAGCCTCACCGCCTGGCGTTTCGGCCTCGCCGCGGCAACCGGAATGGCGCCTCCGGACCGGCTGATGAATGCGTCTTCGCCGCAAGTGCGGGCGTTCGAGGCGCGGGCGCCGCTGCTCTCGCCGCAGCAGCGGCTCGCGCCGGCCCTGTTCGCGGCGGGCCTCGGCGTGTTCTCGTCGCAGAGCCTCGTCGACCTCTATTCGGCGATTTACGACGCGACCGATCCGAGCGACGTTCCGACCACCGATGCGTGGCAGCTTCGCGAGGCATTCGTCGGCAAGGACGAGCCGGCGCGGCTCGCGGCCATCCGGCACTTGCTCGGCGTCGGCAAGGACAGGCTCCAGAAGGAAGGGACGCGGGCGCTGGTCGCGCGCGCGGCGACCCTGGTCAATCCCGATCCGAAGCTGGCGAAGGACGCGCCCGATCTCATCTCCGCCATGCTCGCCGCCGGCTACGACCGGGCCGCGGCACGATGGATTCGCGCAGTGTCGCGCATGGACGACGACAATGGCGACCGGTGCTGGGCGATGCTGGCGCTTGGCGCGCCCGATGTCGCGGACGTCGGCACGGGGCGGATCACGGCGTTCATCGGCCGCGACAAGAGCCCGAACAAGGTGCGCAGCGCGTTCCTTGTGGCCGGCCTCGCCGGGCTCGGCAGGATCAGCACCGACACCGCGGTTTCGCTCAACCGCCGCTATGGGCTCGGCCTCGGCACGGTGACGAGCTGGACGCGCGCGATGGACGCCGCTGCCGGGTCAGGCCAGGCGGGCACCGTGCTGGTGCTCACCGGGACCGGTTTCCAGACGCCTTTCTGGGACAAGGTACCGGCGGCGCATCTCTATCATGCGATCACCGCGCTCGAGCACACCGGCCAGGACTTCACCGCGCGGATGATCGCCGCCGAGGCGCTTTCCCGGACGTGATTGCCGACGACCGAGCGCTCGTCGACCGGTTTCTCGACATGATGGCTGCCGAAGCGGGCGCATCGAAGCACACCCTGGCGGCCTATCGCAACGACCTCGACAGGGCCGCCGAGATTCTCGGCCCGCTCGGAACCGCTTCCACCGATGACGTCGGCCGCCTCGGCAGCGGCTGGTCCGAGCTCGCGCCGTCGACAGTCGCGCGGCGCTCGGCCGCGCTGCGGCGGTTCTTCGGATTCCTCGTCGACGAAGGCTTGCGGCGCGACGATCCATCCTCGGCGCTTCCGCGCCCACGCTTCGAGCGCCCGCTGCCGCGGATCCTAGAAGCCGAAGAGGTGCGGCGGATGTTCGAGGCGGCGGAGGACCGCGCCGCGAGCGACGAAGCGGCCGCCACGCGCAACCTCACCTTGCTGGAGCTGCTTTATGGATCGGGCCTCAGGGCGACCGAGCTCGTCAGCCTCCCGCGGAACGCCGTTCGTCCGTCGCAGCCGTTCCTGATGGTTCGCGGGAAGGGCAGCAAGGAGCGGCTGGTGCCGATCTCGAGCCGCGCCCAGGCCGCGGTCGAGCGCTGGCTCGAGCATGTCGCGTCGAGCTCGCTGTGGCTGTTCCCGAGCGGCAAGTCGCACCTCAGCCGAGTGCGGCTGTTCCAGATCGTCCGAGCGATGGCCGCCGACGCCGGAATCGCGCCCGAGCGCGTCAGCCCGCACGTGCTGCGCCATGCCTTCGCGACGCATTTGCTGTCGGGCGGGGCGGACCTGCGCGTGCTCCAGTCGCTGCTCGGCCACGCCGACATCGCGACCACCCAGATCTACACGCATGTCGACAGCGCGCGGCTGGTGGAGCTGGTTAACGCCCGGCACCCGCTCGCAACGCGCCGTCGTTGACCTTGGCGGCAGCTTCGGCTTACGCCCCCGCGCGCCCATGTTGACGTACCTCGATTTCGAAAAGCCCATCGCCGAGCTGGAGACCAGGGTCGCCGAGCTGCGCGAGACGGCCACCAGCAGCGACATCGACATCGACGCCGAGGTCGGCCGCCTCGAGACCAAGGCGAACAAGCTGCTGCGCGACACTTATGCCAAGCTGTCGCCGTGGCAGAAGGCGCAGGTCGCGCGGCATCCGGAGCGGCCCCACTTCAAGGATTATGTCGCCGGAATCGCGGACGAATTTCTTCCGCTCGCCGGCGACCGATCATTCGCCGACGACCCGGCGATCGTCGGCGGCTTTGCCCGCATCGACGGCCGACGCGTGATGCTGATCGGGCACGAGAAGGGTGACGACACCGCCTCGCGGCTCCGGCACAATTTCGGAATGGCGAAGCCCGAGGGCTATCGCAAGGCGATCCGGCTCATGCGCCTCGCCGACCGGTTCGGAGTTCCGATCGTGAGCCTGGTCGACACGCCCGGCGCCTTCCCCGGAGTGCAGGCGGAGGAGCGCGGCCAGGCGGAAGCGATCGCCCGCTCGACCGAAGAATGCCTCTCGCTGACCGTTCCGATGATCGCGGCCATCGTCGGCGAGGGCGGATCGGGAGGCGCCGTCGCCATCGCCACGGCCAATCGCGTGCTGATGTTCGAGCATGCGGTCTATTCGGTCATTTCGCCCGAGGGTTGCGCGTCGATCCTGTGGCGTACGTCCGACAAGGCCGCCGATGCCGCCGAAGCGATGAAGATCACCGCGGCGGACCTCCAAGCCCTCGGAGTCGTCGACCGCGTCATCGACGAGCCGCTCGGCGGGGCCCAGCGCGATCCCGACGCCGCGATCGGAGCGCTCAAGGGGGCGCTGGTCGAGGAGCTCGACGGCTGCGGCAAGCTCGGGCCGAACGAGCTTCGCGCGCAGCGCCGCGCCAAGTATCTCGCCATCGGCTGACCCCGCCGATCGGCGGTAGGAACCCGCTCCGGTCATTCTCCGTTCAAATTCGGCGCGCTTTGGTCCAGCGCCGAAACGGAGGGGAGCGCCCAATGCGTACCAGCGTCCTGTTCCTTTTTGCCGCCGCGCTCGCGCTCACGCCCGCAGCGGCGCAGCAGGTCCGATACCTCGACCCGCGCGACGTCGCAGAGGCACAACGCGAGAACCCCCAGGTCATCGAGGAGCTCGGCGGCGCCGAGACCGGCCCGCGCGCGGCCTATGTCGCGTCGGTCGGCCAGCGCGTGGCCGCCTATTCGGGAATCGCGAATGCCGGCCAGGCGCTGCATTTCACGACCCTCAACTCGGCGGTCGAGAACGCCTTTTCGGTGCCTGGCGGCTATGTCTACATCACGCGGCAGTTGATGACGCTGATGGGCGACGAATCCGAGCTTGCCTTCGCGCTCGGGCACGAGGTCGGCCACATCGCGGCAAACCACGCCCACCAGCGCGAAGAAGTCGAGCGCGAGCTGAGCTGGCGCGCCCTTCCGGAGATCCTGCTCGGGCAGATGATCGGCGGCGGCTATGGCAACCAGATCGCCCTTCGCGGAGTCCTCGCCGCGACGCTGCAGAGCCTCGGCTTCTCGCGCGAGCAGGAATATGAGGCCGATACGCTCGGCATGCGCTACATGATCCTTGCCGGCTACGATCCCGCGGGCGCGGCGGAGCTCCTCGGCTCGCTTGCGCGCGAAACCGCGCTCCAGGCCCGCGTCCAGGGACGGACCAACCGACAAATCCCCGAGTGGGCGAGCACCCACCCGCTGAGCCAGAACCGGATGGAGCGCGCGATCGCGGAAGCGCGCGAGACCGGCCGCCTCGGCAGCGGCATTCGCAACCGCGACGCCTTCCTCAGCGAGCTCGAAGGCACCATGGTCGACGACGACCCCGCCCAAGGGGTCATCGACGGCCCCGTCTTCACCCATCCCGACCTGCGCATCCAGTTCCGCGTCCCGACCGGCTACCTGATGTCCAACGGGGCCTATGCGGTGACCATCGCCGGGTCCGCCGGCAAAGCCCAGTTCAGCGGCGGCCGCTACAGCGGCTCACTGACCAACGACATCGCCCATGTGTTCCAGGAGCTGTTGAGCGGCGGCGGCCAGGTCGCAATCCCGCAGCCGCATTCGCTGACCATCAACGGGATGCGCGCGGAGGCGACGACCGCCCACGTAAGCACCGAATCCGGAGTGATCGACGTCAGCGTGGTCGCGTACCAGTGGGACCCGCAGCACGTGTACCATTTCGTCATGCTGACGCAGGGGGGCACCGGCATCGGCCCGTTCACGTCGATGGTGAACTCGCTTCGGAAGATCAGCGCGGAAGAGGCGGCCGCGATTCGGCCGCGCATCATCCATGTCGTGACGGTCACGCCCGCCGACACGGTGCAGTCGCTCGCAAGCAGGATGGCCTATCGGAACTACAAGCTCGACCGGTTCCTGACCTTGAACGGCCTGACGGCGGACGCGAAGCTCCTGCCCGGCCAGAAGATCAAGCTGGTCGTCTACGGCAAACGCCGATCCTGAGCGATCGATTACATGTAGGAATTGGCCTTCGCCAACACCTTGCCCCACATCCCGGCGCTTCCGCCGCCGAGCGCCTGCATGGCAGGGATCGCGGCGACCGCAATCAGCGCCACGATAAGGCCGTATTCGATCGCGGTAGCTCCTCGCTTGTCGGCGCGAAGCATGCGCAAGCATTTCCGGATAGCGATCAAGCCACCCTCCTCTGGTCCACGTCCACTCCGGAGGTTTATGCGAAGCGCAGTTAACAAGTCGTAGGCTTGCTACAGTTAATACGGCATCAGCCGTTCGGCGGCGTCCAGCAGCCAAAATGGACCAGTTCGAAGGTTTCGACCGCGCTCTCAGCGCCGGCGGCTTCGACAAAGGCGTCGGCCGTGGCCTGCCGTTCCGCGCGCGTGAGCGGCGCCGGGCGGAGCCGCAGGCTGTTGTTCGCGCCCATTGCCCTCAGGTCCGCGACCAGCCGGGCAAGGGACGGGTAGGAGACCTGCACCCGGTCGATGTCGACGACCGCCTTCACGAAACCGGCATCGTCGAGCAGCGGCGAGAGCGCCGACGGCTCGATTCGGGGGTGGACGTGGGGCGCTGCGCCGCCCCTCACGGCGTCGGCGGCACGCATCGCCTGGCGAAGCCGGGGGAGAGTGTCTCCACCGGAGAGCACGCCCAGCAGCAGTCCGCCGCCCGTCATCGCGTAACGGATCAGCCGCAGCGCAAGTGGGAGGTCGTTGACCGTGTCCAGCGTTCCGAGCGCGAGCACCAGGTCGAACGCGCCGGCAGGCGGTTCCCAAGCGTCTTCGACGATCGTCTCTCCGCCGGCCGCAGCCGCGAACAGCGGGCCGGGATCGCGCACGACGACGTCTCCCGCGACCGCGTCGAGGCGCTGGCGCCAGCTCGGATCGGGACAGCCGATCAGCAGCGCGCGATCGAAACGGCGTTCCATCAGCAGCAGCCGTTCGAGGCAATCGTCGAACGCGCGCTCGAACAGGAAGAGCTCCGCCCCGCGCCGGGCGGCGCGGTCGCGGTGCATCGCGCGGACCTTCATGTCGAACAGGTCGGGCATGGCCCCGCTTGTGCGATGCGCTGCCGGAAGCGACAAGAAGCGAATGGCGACGCTTGTCGACATTGCCCGCGTCTGCGCGCGTTCCGCGCTCGATTTCGCCCTGCCGCCGCGCTGCGCCGGCTGCGGCACGATCGTCGACGACGTCCACAGCTTCTGCCCGGAATGCTGGAAACAGGTCGAATTCCTCGGGGAAAGCGGCTGCACCTGCTGCGGGCTGCCGCTGCAAGCCACCGACGAGAAACTGTGCGGACGCTGCCTTGCACAACCGCCGCGGATCGCGCGCATGCGGGCCGCCGTCGCATATGACGAGCTGTCGCGCGCGCTCGCGATCCGGCTCAAGTACGGGCGCAAGGTCGCGATCGCCCGGACCATGGCGCACTACATGTCTCCGCTCGTGAAACCGGACGGCGATCCGCTGCTCGTGCCCGTGCCGCTCCACCGGACTCGGCTGTGGACGCGGAGCTTCAACCAGTCGGCGCTGGTCGCGCGCGAGCTGTCGCGACGGTTGGCGATCGAGAGCCGCCCGACCTTGCTCCGCCGGGTGCGGCGCACGCCTGCGCTCAAGGGCATGAGCCCGCTGCAGCGGAGAAAGACCGTCGCCGGCGCCTTCCGCGTGACCGACGCAAGCGCCGTCGCCGGGAAGACGATCGTGCTCGTCGATGACGTGCTGACGACCGGAAGCACGGCCGAAGCCTGCGCACGAGCGTTGAAACGGGCCGGCGCGGCCCGGGTCGAGCTCGTCACCTGGGCGCGGGTGGTGAAGCCTTCGCGGTTGATGCGTTGACGCCAGTGCCTAAGTATCCGCCTGAAGGAAGAGTCGCGTGACGGTCGAGATCTATACCAAGGCGTTCTGCCCCTATTGCTGGCGTGCAAAGGCGCTGCTCGACGCGAAGGGGGTGCAATATCGCGAAATTTCCGTCGATTTCGGCGGCGCGCTGCGCGAGCAGATGATCGAGCGCGCGAACGGGCGAACGACCGTCCCCCAGATCTTCATCCGCGAGCATCATGTCGGCGGCTGCGACGACCTCGTCGCGCTCGAGCGCAGCGGCCGGCTCGACGAGCTGATTGCGAAATGACGCGCGTTGCGCTTTTCCAGTCGAGCACGGGCATCGACGCCGCCGCCAACGGACGCGCGATCGAGCAGGCGATCGGCGAGGCGGCCGCGGGCGGCGCCGAGATTCTGTTCACGCCCGAGATGTCGGGGCTTCTCGACCGCAACTCCGCGCGAGCGGCCAAGAGCCTGCGCCCCGAAGACAAGGACGAGGTCCTCGCCGCGGTCCGGCAGGCGGCGCGGCGGCACGGAATCTGGCTGCATCTCGGGTCGCTCGCGGTGCTGGTCGACGCCGGCAAGGTCGCGAACCGCAGCTTCGTGATCGATCGGGAAGGCGAGATTCGCGCCCGCTACGACAAGATCCATTTGTTCGACGTCGATCTTCCCACCGGCGAGAGCTGGCGCGAATCGAACGTCTATTCGGCTGGGAAGGGGGTCGTCCTCGTCAATGGCACGCCGGTCGGAAGGCTGGGGCTGACGATCTGCTACGATCTGCGCTTTCCCGGCTTGTTCGCACGGCTGGCGGAAGCCGAGGCGGACGTGATTGCCGTTCCCGCCGCCTTCACGGTGCCGACCGGGAGGGCCCACTGGCACATTCTGCTTCGCGCGCGCGCGATCGAGGCCGGGCTGTTCGTTATCGCCGCGGCACAGACGGGGCGGCACGAGGACGGCCGCCAGACGTTCGGCCACTCGCTCGTGATCGACCCGTGGGGCGAGGTCCTGCTCGACATGGGCGAGGAGCGGGGCGTCGGATTCGCCGACATCGACCTCAGCCGGATCACCGACGTGCGCGGACGCATTCCGGCGCTCAGCCATCGGCGGCCCATTCCCGATCCGGTGACCTTATGATCGTGTTCGACCTTCAGTGCCGCGACGGCTGCGATACGTTCGAAGCCTGGTTCCGCTCGAGCGCGGAGTTCGAGGAGCAGCGCGCGGACGCGCTCGTGCAATGCCCGTTCTGCGGCTCCGCCGACGTCGAAAAGGCGCCGATGGCGCCGCGGGTGCCGCGCAAGGCGGGCGATGGGCCGCTTGCCCGAATCGCCGCCATGCAGGCGGAGATGCTGAAGGATTCGCGCTGGGTCGGCGACAAGTTCGCGGACACGGCACGGTCGATGCACAGCGGCGAAATCGCGCCCGAGCAGGTCCACGGCAACGCCACGCTCGAGCAGGCGAGGGCGCTTGTGGACGATGGAATTCCCGTCGCTCCGCTGCCACTGCCGGTCGTTCCGCCGAAGCAGCTGAACTGAACCGCCGGGCGAATTGATCGCGGCGCCTGCAGCCCCTATTCGTGAGCAGGCGCGACCCCGTAGCTCAGCAGGATAGAGCATCAGATTCCTAATCTGAGGGCCACTGGTTCGAATCCAGTCGGGGTCGCCATGTTCGAAGAGGGGCAGCGACATGGCCACGACACGGCCGGGCGATGAAAGCAAAAGCGGAGTGGTCGGTCGGCTGTTCGTCGAGCACCCCCGCTCGCTGGGGATGAGCTGGTCCGAGCACGGGATCGGCGCCGTGGCCATCGGCGCGACTCTCGTCGCTGCCGGCGCCGCCTGCCTGATCCATGCCATCGTGCCCGGCTGGTTCACCCAGACCGCGGGAAAGACCGTCGAGCGAATGCATGCCCACATGGCGCGCCGCAAGGCAGGCGCCGCGGACCCGGAGAACTGGCCTGACTATGAAATCTGAACGGCCGGTCGCGGTCGCAATCGTCGGTGGCGGCGCATCGGGGACGATCCTTGCTGCCCAGCTTGCGCGGCGCGGGATTGAATCCGCATTGGTCGACGGCAGCGGGCGCGCCGGAAAGGGCGTCGCTTATTCGACGACCGAGCCCGCACACCTCCTCAACGTCCGAGCCGAGGGAATGAGCGCGTGGGCTGGAGATCCGGGTCATTTCGCGCGCCGGTTCGAGGGGGAAGGCGGAGAGCCGCGCGGATTCGCGCAGCGGCGCCTGTTCGGCCGGTACCTGGGCGAAATCCTCGACGAGGCGGTCGCCAGCGGGCGCGTCAATCTGGTCGATGCGTCGGCCACCGGCGCCGAGCGCGTCGACGGGCGTTGGCGCGTGGCGCTCGACGACGGGTCGGTGCTCGAGGCCGGAGCGCTTGCCCTGGCCATTGGCAATCAGGAGCCGGAGGGCCTCAGCGCCTTCGCGGGCGCGGGGCCGCGGTTCATCGGCAATCCGTGGGGCGATGCGGCACGCGCCGCGGTTGACGCTCTTGCCGAGGACGGCGGCGATGCGCTGCTCGTCGGGACGGGCCTGACCATGGTCGACCTGGTCCTGTCGCTCGACGCCCGCGGCTATAACGGTCGCATCGTCGCGCTGTCGCGACGCGGGCAAGTGCCGCGGGGCCATGCCGATTACGAGCCGGCGCCGGTCAACGCGAAGGACGTTCCGCTGGGCAGCGTGCGTACGATCTGGCGCTGGCTCCGGCGGCGCAGCGCCGAAAGCGGCTGGCGCGCCGCGATCGACAGCCTCCGCCCGCACAGCCAGCGCCTGTGGCAAAGCCTCGACACCGACGAGCAGCGCCGTTTCATCAGGCACGCGCGGCCGTGGTGGGACGTTCACCGGCACCGCATCGCGCCCGAGGTCGCGGCGACGGTGAAGCGGCTGATCGCCGAAGGCCGCCTCGAAGTGATCGCCGGCCGGATCATCGCCGCCAGGCCAAGCAACGGCTCGCTCGAGGTGGAACTTCGGCGGCGCGGCGTCGAGAACAGCCAGCAGATGAAGTTCGATTACGCATTTAACTGCACTGGCCCGCTCCACTCGATCGTCCGCACGCGCGATCCGCTGCTCCGCTCGCTGCTCGACGCGGGCGCGGTCAGCCCGGACCAGCTCGGAATGGGCCTCGACGTCGACGCCGGCGCACGCGCCGGGGAACGCTTGTGGGCGCTCGGGCCTCTAACCAAGGGCCGGTATTGGGAAATCATCGCTGTTCCCGATATTCGCGAGCAGGCGGCATCCGTCGCCGAGGACATTGCGCGGGAGGTTCAGGAATGACGCCGACGAACGACCATGGCGACCCGGTGAACGGCGATCTGGTCCACAGCGCGCCCGCTGTCGAGGTGCCTGACGACGTCGCCGAAGCGGTCCGGACGCTGATCCGCTGGGCCGGCGACGACCCGCAGCGCGAAGGCCTGCTCGACACGCCGCGCCGCGTTGCTCGCGCCTGGCGCGAATATGCCCAGGGGTACCGGGAAGATCCCGCCAGGCACCTCAGCCGGACGTTCGAGGAAGTCGGCGGCTACGACGAGATCGTGCTTCTGAAGGATATCCCGTTCCAATCGCACTGCGAGCATCACATGGCGCCGATCATCGGCAAGGCGGCGATCGCCTATCTGCCGAACAACAAGGTGGTCGGAATTAGCAAGCTGGCCCGCGTCCTGCACGGCTTCGCCCGTCGCCTGCAGGTGCAGGAGCGGCTGACGGCGCAGGTCGCCGACGCGATCTGGGATCATCTGCAGCCCAAGGGCGTGGCAGTGGTGATCGAGGCGAGCCATGCTTGCATGACCGCGCGCGGCGTGCAAACGCCCGGCGTGATGATGACCACCAGCCGGATGATGGGCACCTTCCGCGAGGACGAACGGAGCCGGCGCGAAGTGCTGGCGCTAATGGGCTATTGAAAAGGGGCGGCCGCGAAGGCCGCCCCAGGTTTCGACGTCAGGCGTGGTCGTGGGTTTCCATGCCGTGCTTGAGCTGGCTCATCTGGTCGTGGCCCGAGCGCACCGACTGATAGCAGCGCTCGACGACCGAGCGGGCTTCGCCGCTCAGCGTGTCGGAGTTCAGCGCCGCTTCGAACTTCTCCTTGAGGTAATCCTCGCCGCGTTCGACTTCGTTGATCACGGCCTTCTCGTCATGGCCGGTAACCGCGGCCTTGAGGTCCTCGAACCGCTGGTGAGTCTTGCCCATGAACGAGCCATCGTCCTCGGGATTGCCGCCAAGGCGGCGGACTTCGTCGCGAAGCTCCTGGACCACCCGTTGGCGATCGTTGGCACGCTGGCGGAAAATCTCGGCAAAACGCTGGTTGTCGATGTCCTTCGCCGAATTCTCGTAGCCCGTGATGCTGTCGATGGTGGTCGCGATCAGCGTGTTCAGGGTGCTGATTTCGTCGGAATGATTGTGGTCCGAATGGTCGGTCATGCGCTTACTCCATTTTTTCGAGGGGGATTGGACCAACAACGCATGAGTGGTGGACCCGATGCGTGGCCACGCTCGAAAATATGCGGGTGTCTGCCGCGAATTGCTGTCATCCTGCCGTTCGCGACGGCAGCTTGAGTCGCAACTCGGGGGAGAGGCTGCATGGCACTGACGCGTCGCGCATTGCTCGAAGAGATCGGCAAGGCGGGCGGGCTGGGCGCCGCTTACATGGCGATGGAGACGCTCGGCCTCGCCATCCCGACGCCGGTGGGCGCCGAGAACTTCGCCGTGCCGCGCGTCGCCGGCGGGCCTTCGGTCGTCATTCTCGGCGCAGGGATAGCGGGCCTCATCTCGGCCTATGAGCTTCAGCGCGCGGGCTACCGGGTGACGGTTCTCGAAGCGCGAAACCGGGTTGGCGGGCGAGTGTGGACCATCCGCGGCGGTGAAAAGGTCGTCCAGATCGGCCGCCCGGACCAACAGGCCCGCTTCGACCGCGGCCTTTACTTCAACGCTGGTGCAATGCGCATTCCGAGCTCGCATCGAGTGATGCTCGCATATGCGCGTCGGCTCGGTGTCCGGCTCGAACCGTTCATCAACGTCAACCGCAATGCCAGCTGGGATTTCGGCGGCAAAGTGAGGCCGCAACGGCGTATGGTCGAGGACATGCGCGGCCATCTGGCGGAGCTTCTTGCCAAAGCCATTGATATGCACGCGCTCGATGGCGCCGTCTCGAAGGACGAGCTTGCCGAAGTGCGTCGGTTTCTCCGCCCCTATGCGGGCATTGCGGCCGACGGCAAATATATCCCGAACGGCAGCTCGGGCTACGCCCGCGACCCGGGCGGCTACACCCAAACGCCGATAGCCCTTCCGCCGCTCAGCTTCGCGGAGTTGGCGCCCACGCCGGGTCCCGATCGATTGTCGGCCCTCACCATCCCCTACATGTTCGAACATCTCTGGGAGATGCAGTCGACAATGCTGCAGCCGGTCGGCGGAATGGATCGAATCGCGGACGCGATCTACGCGACCGTGAAGCCGCTCGTCCGGCTTTCCTCCCCGGTGACGGCGATCCGACGTGTCGACGGCGGCGTACGGATCGAACACGGTCCCGGCGCTCAGGCGATCAACGCGGATTATTGCATCTGCACGCTCCCGATGCCGATTCTTGCGCGCATCTCGAGCGACTTTTCCCCTGCGAAGAAGGCTGCCTTGACGGCAGTGCCCTATGCGGCGCCGGTCAAGCTGGCGTTCCAGGCGCCGCGTTTTTGGGAGACCGACGACGACATTTACGGGGGACTCGCCTGGACGGACCGCATGAACGAGAACGTCGTCTACCCGTCAGCCGATTTCGGCGCGCGCAGCGGCGTGGTCATTGCGGCTTTCGTGTCGAGCTGGACCCACGAGCGGAGCGGAAAGGCGTTCACGCGGCTCAGCCATGAAGAGCGCTTCCGGATCAGTCGCGATTCGATCGAGGCGCTGCACCCGGGCAAGTCCCGGCTCCTCGAGAAGGGAGTGACCGTGGCTTGGGAGCTCACGCCATGGTCGGAGGGGATGAGCGCAATCTGGCCCGACCTCAGTTTCGTCAACGGAGGCGGTGACCGCGGGCCGGCCTATGCCGAGCTGCTTCGTCCCGAAGGACCGATCGTCTTCGCCGGCGAGCATTTGAGCTACCAGCCCGCGTGGCAGGAAGGCGCGGCGACGTCCGCGCACGAGGCGCTGAAACTGGTCTCGGCAATGGCGA
>Ga0207698_10000404_pt1 | contig 24885 bp, 20 predicted proteins | sample KBSCornC22_FD_184298 | JGI IMG/M metagenome (GOLD analysis project Ga0207698, IMG submission 184298) | Corn rhizosphere microbial communities from Kellogg Biological Station, Michigan, USA - KBS Corn C2-2 (SPAdes) (version 2) | ecosystem: Host-associated > Plants > Roots > Rhizosphere > Soil ... | reverse complement strand
CGACGTGGCAGGCGGCATCGACATCGCGACCCCGCTCGGCAAGCCATCCGGCCTGGGCGGATTGCTGACGCGCCGGCGTCTTCCGGATCTGGCGGCGCGGATCGGGATCAAGCTGCTCGAGAAACCGCTGCGGCTGGGCAGCACGGTGATCGTCGCGCCCTACAGCCTCGTCGCCGAGGCACTGGCGCGTGACCTGGATTTCCTGATTCAGCCGATCAACGCGCCCAAATTCGACCAGATCGGCTACCATTTCATTCTGGGCATGGACCGCTCACCCGAGCTGATCGCCGAACGGCGCGCGCTCTACACCGCGCTCGCGCGGGTCGACGAGAAGGCTTTGCAGAGGGAAGCGCAGGCCGACATCACCCGGCGCCTCTATGCGGCCGGCGACGGGATCGACCTGGTCGAGGATTATGCGCGTCCCGTGGCGGCGGGAACCGCGCACCGGCTGTTCGGCATCGCGCCCGAAGACGAGGCCGCCTTCCGGGATGCGGCGCGCGCCATTTTCGGCAACAGCTTCCTCAACGTCTCCGGCGACCAGGCGATGGCCGATCGCGCGCTTGCCGCCGCCAATCTGCTGAGCGACTGGTTCGAGGCGGAGCTCGCCCGGCGGCGCGCAAGCGGCAGGTTTGGCGACGACATGATGGGCGCCTTGCTCGCCGCCGGCCATGGCGACGACCTGATCCGCAGGACATTGGGCGGCATGCTGGTCGGCGCGATCGACACGACCGCCAATTGCGTCGCCAAGATCATGACCGTGCTGATGGCGGACAAGGCGCTGCTGCGCCACGTCCGCGCCGACCGAGACCACCCCGCGCGCATGGAGGGGTGGTGCAACGAGGCGCTGCGCCGCTGGCCGCACGGGCCGATCCTGCTGCGCCAGGCGGCGTGCGACACGACCTTGGGCGAGACGGAGATCAAGGCGGGCGACAAGCTGATCCTGTGGACGCAGGCGGCGATGCTCGACCCGGGCGCCTTCCCCTACCCCAAAGACCTGCGCTCCGACCGTGCCGACGCGCCCTACCTCCATTTCGGCGGCGGGCTGCATCCCTGCGCCGGGCGTGGGGTCAATGCCTGGCAGATTCCGATGCTGGTCGCCGGCCTGCTCGAGCGCAACCCCGACCGGTTGGGGCGCATCACATGGGCCGGCCTGTTCCCCGCGCACCTTCCCATCCATTTCGCGGAGTCACGCGCATGAGCCACGCCATGGTCACGATCGTCGCGCCGCTCGACCCCGCAAAGCTGCACGAGGCGCATCAGCGGATCGATGCACTCGGCAATCCCGCGGCCGACGCGCTCGCCGCGAAATTGCGCGTGCTCGACGGCGACGACGGCATCCATTTCGCCAGCCTGCATGCGCTGCCGAGCTTCACCGAGGGCAAGGCGCATATCATCCTCGAATTCTCCGCCGACCGCGACCAGGCCTGGGCGATCGGCTGGCTGGCAAAGGCGATCGGACCCGAGCTCGATCAGGTCTTCAGCCTCGCGCGCGACCGGGGTGGCGCGCCGATCGGCGACTATCTCGCCGCCCATGCCATCAAGACCGGCTTTGGCCTGGGCGCGAACCCCGGCATCGGCCATGCCGGCGCGCCGCAGATGAATGTCGGCCGGATCCGCAGCGAAGCGGCCTTGTTTCAGCGCGTGAGCGCGATCCTGGCGCAGCAGAGCGGCGGCATGAGTGCGCTCGACCGGCTGGATGCGGTGCGCGAGGCGCTGCGCCAGGAGGGCGAGCCCTTGCTCACGCCCGCGCAGGCGCCGCCGCCATCGACGATCACCGACGTCGGCGGCACCGTCGCCGCGGTCGCCGCCGCCTTCGTCCAGACCTATCTCTGGCCCTGGCTGATCCTGCTCGGCCTCGCCTGGATCATCGGCATGGGGCTGCACTGCCATGCCGCGCTCGAGATGGCGCGCTGGGCCAGATCCGTCGGCGTCGACGCGATCCCGCCCGGCGATCGCTGGTGGCTCGTGCCGACCAAGGCTGGTTCGGCGGGCATGGCCTTCCATCTGCTGCTCGTCGGCCTTTGCCTCGCGCTCAAGCTCGCCTTCGCCTTCCTGATCGTCGGGCTCGTCGTGGCGGCGACGCTCTACCTGCAACTGCGCAAGCAGGAAGCCAGCGACTGGATCAGCAGCCGCGCGCCCGATCCCGCCACCTTGCGCCAGATCGTCGCACGCGAGAACGCACCGGGCTATGCGCACAACCACATGGTGTCGCTGACCGAGCGCAAGCCCGGCTGGCTGCGTTACTTCACCTCACGGCTGATCTTCTTCGCGATCGCCAATGTCGGCCCGCGCCTCTACAAGCCCGGCTATCTGGGCGAGATCGGCACGATCCATTTCGCGCGCTGGATCACGGTACCGGGCACGCGCGACCTGATCTTCTTTTCCAATTATGGCGGCAGCTGGGAATCCTATCTGGAGGATTTCATCACGCTCGCCCATGCCGGCCTGACCGGGGTCTGGTCGAACACGGTCGGCTTCCCCCGCACCAGCAACCTGATCGGGGACGGCGCGACCGATGGCGAACGCTTCAAGCGCTACGCCCGCCAGTCCATGTATCCGACCTTGTTCTGGTATTCGGCCTATCCCGAGCTCGATACCGACATGGTCCGCGCCAATGCCGATGTGCGGCGCGGCCTGTCGGGGGCGATGACCGAGGATGCCGCCGCATCCTGGCTCAGCCGCTTCGGATCGACCTTGCGGCCGGACATCAAGCTGGTGACGAGCGAGATCCAGAGCCTGGTATTCGGCGGGCTCGGCTTCCTGCCGTCGGCGACCGCCACCTTCTGGGCCCTGCCCGCCGACGTCGCCGCCGCGCGCGCCTGGCTGGCCGACGTGGTGCCGCACATCGCCTGGAATGACGGGCGGCGGCTGATCGAGGGCGATGGCCGGACCGCGATCGTCCAGCTCGGGCTCAGCGCGCCGGGGCTGAAGGCGCTGGCTCTGCCCGACGAGGGGCTGGCCACCTTCCCGCCCGCTTTCCTGCACGGAATGGAGGAACGCGCGCGCATCCTGGGCGACACCGGCGCCAATGCGCGCGATTATTGGTGGTGGTCCGAACCCGCCGGCGCGGCGCTGCTGGTCTATGGCACCGACGTCGATGCGCGCGATGCGCTGCGCGTCAAGCTCGATCAGCTGGCGAGCCAGCATGGCGCGAGGCTGGTGCATGAGGTCGTGCTGCGCGACGTGCCCCAGCGCGGCCAGGCGGTGACCGAGGCGGATGCGATCCGAAGCGGCAATGCCCAGCACAATCCCCCGCGCCATGATCCCGAGCCGTTCGGCTTCGCCGACGGCATTTCGCAGCCGTTGATCCAGGGTACCTACAAGGCCGAGCGCGCCGAAAGCCATCCGCTCCACATCGTCGCGCCCGGCGAGTTCGTGCTCGGTTACCCCGACGGCCGCGGCAACCTCCCGCCGGGCCCATGCATGCCGGCAATCCACGATCCCACCAACATGCTGCCGGTCCTGCCCTGCCCGCCTGGATCGACCAACGACGTCAATCTGCCGCGCGATCTGGGGCGCAACGGCACCTTCCTGGTGGTCCGCCAGCTCGAGCAGGATGTCGACGGCTTCCACGATTATTGCCGCGAGCAGGCCGACGAACTGCGGCAGCGCCGCCGCATGCTGCCGCCCTACATGGTCACGCCCGAATTCATCGGCGCCAAGATGGTCGGCCGCTGGCAGAATGGCGCACCGTTGGTGCGATCGCCCTACAGCCAGTCCAAGGCGGTCGAGATCATCGAGGAAAATGCCTTCATGCCGGGCTTCGAGGATCCGGAGGGGCTGCGCTGTCCATTCGGCGCGCATATCCGCCGCGCCAATCCGCGCGACAGCCTCAATCCCGGATCGGTCGACCAGGTCGAAATCACCAACCGCCACCGCATGATGCGGGTGGGGCGCAAATATGAGCCGCAGGACGGGCAGAAGCCGGGCATCTTGTTCATGTGCCTGAACGGCGATCTGGAGCGGCAATTCGAGTTCGTCCAGCAGACCTGGCTCAACGGCAACGTCATCTCCTTGTCCTGCCCGACCAACCTGTCGGGCGAGCGCGATCCGATCCTGGCCAATGGCGAACCCAATTCGGGCTTCACCATCCCGACGCGCGACGGCCCGGTGAAGCTCGCGCCCTTGCCCAATTTCGTGACGATGCGCGGCGGCGGCTATTTCCTGATGCCGGGCCGGCGACTGATCGCCTATCTGTCGCAGCCCTGATCATGGCCGAGGTCGCTCCCCCCCGCCGGCTGCTGACCTTCGCGCCGATGATCGACAGCGAGACGACGCGGCTGGTCTGCCGCTGGTACCGGATCCCGTTCGTCGAGCAGGATCATCTGTTCGGCTGGGTCAGCCTGCTGACCTTCGTGCACGGCGGCTATGGGCGCGTACCCTTGCTCTACGGGCCAAGCGACTGCTTCAGCGGCCCGCGTCCGGTTGTGGATGAGTTCGATCCGCAGACACCGCCCGACCGGCGCCTGCTGCCACCCGGCGCGCAGGCGGCGAGCGTCGAGGCGGACTGGGGCGCCTATAACGGCCAGCTCGCGGTCGATGTCGCGGTGTTCGCTTATTTCCACCTGCTCGCCGAACGCGACCTGATGACTCCGATCTTCCAGGCCCCCGTCCCGCCCACCGAGGCGCGGCTGACGCCGACCGTCTATCCAGCCTTGCGCTGGCTGCTCGCCACCCTGCTCCAGCTCAAGCCCGCGCGCGCGGAGGCCGCGGCGGCGCGGATCCAAACGCTGTTCGGGGCGATCGACCGCCGGCTGGCGGACGGGCGGCCGTTCCTGTGCGGCGACCGCCTGACATTGGGCGACATCGGCTTCGCCGGCGCCACCGCGCCTTTGCTCCAGCCGGCCGGCTATGGCGCGACGATGCCGCCGGTGGAGGCGTTGCCGGCGCCGGTCAGGAGCATGGTGGTGGCGCTGCGCGCGCATCGGACCGCCACTTATGTCGAGCGCGTCTATGCGAGCCTTCCCGTCGCCGCCTAGAAGCGCCCGGCGGGCCCGCGCTATTCCGTGGCTGTCCGGCTCTGCGTGCGATGCTATCGCACCACCATGACCGGGAAAAAGCCAAGCCGACCGGGTGAATTGGGGGCAGGCAAGCTCGCGGCGCCGGCGTGGCGTCATGAGGCGGCGAGTGCCGAGACTGAGGCGCTGTTTCGCAAGGTCTCGCTCAGGCTGCTTCCCCTGCTCGGCCTCTGCTATCTGGCGGCCTATGTCGACCGGGTGAATGTCGGCTTCGCGAAGCTCCAGATGGTGCAGGAGCTCGGCCTTTCCGATTTGGCCCATGGGTTCGGCGCGGGCATCTTCTTCCTCGGCTATTTCCTGTTCGAAGTGCCGAGCAACCTGATCCTCCACCGCGTGGGCGCGCGGATCTGGCTCGCGCGCATAATGGTGACCTGGGCGATCATATCGGCGTCGAGCGCGCTGCTTGCGCCGATCCATGGCTGGTTCGGCGCCGTAGCATCCACTTATGCCTTCTATGCCATTCGTTTCCTGCTCGGGGCGGCGGAGGCCGGCTTCTTTCCCGGCGTGCTGCTCTATCTGACCTACTGGTTCCCGGCATCGCGTCGTGCACATGCCATCAGCTTGTTCATCGTCGCGCAGCCGGTCGCCTTCGTGCTCGGCGCGCCCCTGTCCGGCCTGATCCTCGAAACCTGCAAGGGTCTCGCCGGGCTGAGCGCGTGGCAATGGATGTACCTGCTGGAGGCATTGCCCGCCATCCTGTTGGGGATCGTCCTTCTGCTGCGGCTGGACAATGATGTCGAACAGGCGCGCTGGCTTTCCGGCGGTGAACGGGCGCTTCTGATCCGGGCATTGGCCGAAGACCAGCAGGAGTCGGTCAGATCGGACATGGCAAGCCTGGCAGGCGACGGCGGCATCTGGCGACTCGCACTCGCTTATTTCCTGCTCGTGCTCGGCGCCTATGGCATCAACTTCTGGCTGCCCTCGATCGTGAAGATGGCGGGCATCGCATCGGAGCGGGTGGTCGGGCTCCTGACTGCCTGCCCTTATGCCGTAGGCGTGGCGGTGATGCTGTTCGTGACGCGGCGCACACGGAAAGCCGGCCAAGCGCGTGCGGGATCGGCGGCGATGTGCGGATTGGCCGGTGTCGGGCTGGCAATCAGCGCCTTTTGCAGCAGTCTAATGCCGCTGATGATGATCGGGATGTGCGTGGGTGTCACAGGCTATCTGACCGGCAATGCCCTGTTCTGGCGCCTGCCGAGCGAAAGGATCGAGGGGCGCGCGCTCGCAGCCGGCCTGGCGGCGGTGAACGCGGTCGGCAATCTGGGCGGGTTCGCCGGTCCTTATCTGGTGGGCATGCTGGTCGGCCGGTCGTCGAACCCGACCATTGCCCTGCTCGCTCTGGCCGGCTCCCTGATCGCGGCCGGCGCTGTCCTGGCGACTGGGCGCCCGAGCTTCACCGGGGCGGAGTGACGATTTCGCGCGACGCCGCGCGTGTCGGCCGCCAGAGAACGCACCGAGTCCCCCGACAAGCCGCGACCGATGGAGAAACCATGCTTCCCGCCCGCACCTATAGCGTCTCGATCCGGCATGAGTGGCGCGCACTGTACGAGCAGATCTGGCGTCCGGACTTCTTCCCGCAATGGGCCTCGGGGCTCGCCGAATCCGAACTTCGCCAGGACGGCGATGCCTGGATCGCGCAAGGCCCCGAAGGGCCGATCCGCGTGCGCTTCACCGATCATAATGAGCATGGCGTGATGGATCATGTCGTGGATACGGGCGGCGGCGCGCCGATCCACATTCCGCTGCGCGTGATCCAGAATGGAGACGGCGCGGAGGTGATGCTCACCTTGTTCCGTCAGCCCGACATGGATGACGAACGCTTCTCCGCCGATGCCAAATGGATCATGCGCGACTTGCGCGCGCTCAAGGTGTTGATCGAGCGCCAGGGGTGAAGGCAGGACAGAGTTGGCGGTCAATTTCCAGCTGGCGGCTGCCCCCCAATGTCGGCTTTGCGCGCGACTTCGGACGCGCATGACCGCTCAAGCGATGAGGGTCGCCCCAAGTGGGTTTCAGGCGGCCTGACCACGGTCGGTCGACATATGCTCCTGCAGCAGCGCGCGCATCTGCTCCGCTGCGAGCGGCTGGCTGAACAGATAACCCTGCATGCTGAGGCAATTCTCTTCCAATAGGAATGCGCGTTGCGCTTCGGTCTCGACGCCCTCGGCGATACAGTCGAGGCCGAGTTGGCGCGCCAGTTCGATGATGCTGTGGACGATCGCCGCCGACCTTTCGTGGTAGGAAAGGTCGCGGATGAAGGTACGGTCGATCTTGAGCTGATCGAGCGGAAAGCGCCGGAGATAGGCGAGTGACGACCAGCCGGTTCCGAAATCGTCGAGCGACAGCGAAATGCCGAGCGATTTCAGATCGGACATGATCCGGATCATCACCTCACCGTCTTCCAGCGCGAGGCTTTCCGTCAGCTCCAGTTCGAGCCATTTGGCGTCCAGGCCTGACTCCTCCAGCGCGCGCGCGACGGTATCGACCAGGTCGTCATGATAGAATTGCTGCGCCGACAGATTGACGGCCATCCGCACCGCCGGCAGCCCTTCGCCCCGCCAGCGCATCGCCTCACGGCACGCCGTCTCGATCACCCAGCGCCCAACTTCGACCATCATGCCGCGTTCCTCGAGCAGCGGCACGAACAGGTCCGGCTGGATCATGCCGAGCGTCGGATGGTTCCAGCGGAGCAGCGCCTCGGCGCCGATGATCTTCTGCTCCGCGATCGATACTTGCGGCTGGTAGTGGAGCTGCAGCTCGCCGCGTTCGCACGCCCCGGATATGTCGTGGCTGAGCGTGTGCCAGCGCTCGCTCGCGGTCGACAGATCGCGGGCGAACAGGCCAACCGCGCCGCGTCGTCCCTTTTTCGTCCGGTACATGGCGGCGTCGGCGGCGCGGATCAGACCGGTCGGATCGCCGCCGTCCTCGGGATACAGGCTGATCCCGATGCTGGCCGTGACGCGCAAGGTCGTTCCGTTGACGAGCATCGGCTGATTGAGCGCTTTCAACAGCGCCTCCGCGACGGTCTGGGCCTCACCCGCGCCTTCAACGTCCGGTAGCGCCACGACGAATTCATCGCCGCCTATACGCGCGGCGATATCCTCCGCACGCAAACAGGCCATCATGCGCGCGGCGACGCTTTCCAGCATCTGGTCCCCGACATGATGCCCCTGCGCATCGTTGATCGCCCTGAAATGGTCGAGGCCGATCGCCAGCACAGCCACCTTGCCGCCGCTCCCCCGCGCGTCGGCCAGGGCCGCGCCGAGGCTGTCGAGAAACGTCGCCCGGTTCGGAAGACCGGTCAGTGAATCATGCATCGCGATATAGCGGATACGCGCCTCCGCCTCCGCGCGGGCGGCGATCTCCTGCTCCAGTACCTGGTTCTGGACGACCACCTGCTCGCGCGCCTCGCGCAACGCGAGGTGCGTGCGGACGCGCGCCAGCAATTCCCGGAACTGGAAGGGTTTGCTGATGAAATCGACGCCGCCCGCGTCGAACGCCGCCACCTTGTCGGCGACATCGTCCAACGCCGTCATGAATATGACGGGTATGTCCCGCGTCTCCGGTTCTGCCTTGAGGCGCCGACAGGTTTCGAAGCCGTCGATGCCCGGCATCATCACGTCGAGCAGGATGAGGTCCGGGCGGCCAAAGGCGGCGCGCCTCAGCGCTTCCTCGCCATCCAGCGCGACCAGGACCTGATAACCCAAGTCGACGAGATGCTCGGCCACCACACCCAAATTGATGGCATTGTCGTCGACGACGAGCAAAGTCTGGGTCGCTGGCACATCCTGCGCGGTCATGGCTTTCCAGCCTCGTTCCTATGTCTTTCGATGAAGTCCAGAACCGCCTGCGACTGGTAAGCGCGCGCCAAGCCGACAAGCGCCTCCGCGAAGGGGCAGAGCCCAGGATCGGCGCGCATCAGGCGGGTCGCCTCGCTACGGAGCGCGTGCATATTGCCCGCCAGGGCCAAGGCATGAAGTCTGTCCATGCAGGGCGCATCGGGGACAATGGCGAAAAGGCGATCCGGTTCCTGCGGTGCCGCGATCCCCGGCCTGTCCTCCTGCTCCGTCGCAGGAAGAGCGGCGTCCCCCAAGGGAAGACAGAGGTCGAACCAGAAGCGGCTGCCGACGTCGGGCGTGCTCTCCACCTGGATAAAGCTGCCCATCTTTTCGATGATGCGCCGGCTGATGGTCAGCCCCAGGCCGCTGCCCTTGGTTCGGCTGATATCGTCGCCAGCCTGCTCGAACGGTTCGAAGATGACGCGCAGATCATCGGCCGGGATTCCGGGGCCGGTATCGCGAATATCGAACCGCAGCCGCACCTCTCCCGCATCGCACGCGACCACGCCGACGTGGAGCCGCACGTCCCCGCGTTCGGTGAATTTGATGGCATTGCCGAGCAGATTGATCAGCACCTGGCGCAGGCGCCGGTCGTCCACGACGACGCAGCGCGGCACGTCCGCCGCGATCGACCAGTGCAGGGTCAGGCCTTTTTCGGGCGCGCGCAGGGCCATCATCTCGGCGACACCCCGGATCAGATCGCGGATATCCGCCGATCTGGGGGCCAGCTCCAGCTTCCCCGCCTCGATCCGCGACAAGTCGAGTATGTCGCCGATCAACGACAGCAGATGCTCGCCGCTCTGCTCGATGGTGCGCGCCGCGGAGAGGTCGCGGTCGTTGAGCTCCGAGGACTGCAGCAATTGCGCATAACCGAGGATGGCGTTGAGCGGCGTGCGCAATTCGTGGCTCATATGCGCGATGAAGTGCGATTTCGCCTGGCTAGCGCTTTCCGCCGCGTCGCGCGCCTCCTTTAGCAGCCGCGCTTCGGCGAGCAGGAAATGCTGGCGCTCGGCATGGGCCCGGCTGGTCCGCCGCATCGCATAAACCAGGTAGAGCGCGACCACGCCGATCAACGAGCCGAGCAGCAGCAGATACCATCGCTCGGGCGTGATCGCATTGCCGCGCAGGACGATCGATCGCAGCGCGAAGTCATGGCGCCCCATCTGCCGGTTGTCGCCGAGCTGGACGTCGATGGCGATCACATTGGCGAGGTGCGGCCGCCCACCCTCCGGTATGTCCTCATGCGCATAGGCCCACCACGTGTCCACCGCCACATCGGCGAGGTTGAGCGTGACCCGGTTATGGCCCGGCTTGACCGGGAATTGAACGACCACGGGCTGCGCGTCATGCCCCTTGTTGGGAAAGTCATATTGCGGATGCGCATCCTTGAACACGAGCTTGAGCTGCGGGCTCGGGCCTTGATAATCGAGGTCGATCACCGCTTTGTCATAGATGGTGAAGTCGCGGCCGACGTCGCGGCGCGCCACATCCAGCATGATGCCGTAGCCGCAATAAGGATAGGCCCAGCCGCGCCTGAGATCGCAGCGCCAGGCCAATGGATTGCCGGGCGAAACATTGATCGTCGATCGGCCTCCGGACAGGTTGTCGGCATAAGGGTAGATCTTGAAGCCGGCGATCGTATAGCGGTCCAGCCTGAAGTGGCGCTCGACAATGGCGTCCTTGAACAGCACCCCCGCGAACGCCGCCAGCAGTGCCAGGAAGATGATCAGCTCCACGCGCAGCGATCGTTGCGGGCGCAATCCGGCTTCGTCAGCCTTGATCCCGGCGCCGCTCGACTCCCTGCCCGTCACGGCCAAGTTTTTCCGCAAGGCCTGCAAATCGCCCCTGCCTCTCCCCCAATGAGCGCATAACCTCCGCGGGTTAAGCGTCTCCCGTCGTCTCCGGCGGCTGAACATCCGCGACAGCTTCGAGCAGTGGCATGGCTAGCCGGTCACTGTCGCGCAGATCATCGTCGGGCGACAGAAATACACCCTTTGCGCGGGGAGGTCACGATATCTCCGTTTTGGAGAGGAACTGGGCGAAGACGGGGATGCCTGGATCGCACAAGGCCCGGAAGGGCCCGATCCGCGTGCGCTTCACCGACCATAACGAGCATGGCGTGATGGATCATGTCGCGGATGCGGGCGCCCCAGGCGTTGGTCGAGCGCGCGGGGTGGACCCGGATAGAGGGGTCCCTGAGCCAGCTCCTCGCTCACGTCATCGCGAAGCGCGCAGCGCTGTGGCGATCCAGGCCCTCGATCCGGATTGCCGCGCCCCTGCGGGGCTCGCAATGACGAATCCGGTGCATCCAGCAAGACGACTGTCCGCTTGACGACTACAAATGTAGTCTCTATGACTACAGGTGTAATCGGAGACTCGCCTGATGGACAGACGATCGAGCTCGCGCGCCTGACCGGCTGAGCTGCCCCGACACATCCGATTTCGAAACGCCGCGCCCCGGCGAATGGACCTGCTTTGCCTGAATCCCCTGGAAGGAGACGTCACATGATCAAGCCCCTCGCCTTCGCCGTCGTCCCGCTCCTGACGGCGTTGACCCTATCGTCAACCTCGCTTGCCAGCCAGGCGACACCGCTCCGCTTCACGATCGAGCCGTCGCGCAATGCGGATGAGGTGGAGTTGAGCTTCCGATGGGACGGCAACGACCATTGGAACAACAATTGGAATTCGTCCTTCCGCATGGCGCAGCTTGCCGGGCTGGATCCGGCGGTGCTCAATGGCGCCGCGGCGCGCCCGATCCGCTTCGCCATCGCGCGCGAAGCCGGCCGGATCGATTGTGCAGGCACGGGCGCCCATGCCGAGGCGCGCGGCACATGCAATGTCACGCCCGATGCCGATTTCATGAGCCTGCTCAGCCGTCACGGGATCGCGCAACCGGACGAGGATCACATGCTCGGTCTGATCGCGCTCGATGTGCATCGCACCCTGATCGAGACGCTCGCCGCGGCGCACTTCCCGACGCCCTCGGTCAACCAGTTGATGGCGCTGACCGCGGTCGGCGCGACGCCCGATTATATCAGCGAATTGGGCGCGGCGGGCTATCATCCCAAGTCGCTCGAGGGGCTGGTCCAGTTCGCCGCATTGAAGATCACGCCCGATTATATCGGCAGCTTCGTGCGCGCGGGCTATACGAACCTGCCGCCCGAAGAGCTCATCCAGATGAAGGCGCTGAACATCACACCCGACTTCCTCTCCGGCTTCGAACGGCTGGGTTATCGCCACCTGCCGGTCGGCACGCTCGTGCAGTTGAAGGCACTCGACATCACCCCCGCCTTTGCCCGCTCCGCCCGGCAGGACGGCACCCTCCCCTCGCCCGAACGGCTCGTCCAGCTGCGCGTGCTCGGCCGATAAGGCAATCGCATGCACCTGGCAGGACGGCATTTTTCCGCTTGCGCTACATTTGTAGTGATGTATAAGCATAACACACGAGGTGAGTCATGCTGCCGCAATTGCCCCCACGCGAACGCCAGATCGTCGACCTGCTCTATCAGCAAGGGTCGCGCACCGTCGCCGACATCTGCCGGGCCCTGCCCGATCCGCTGACCGGCTCGGCGGTGCGCGCGATGCTCAAGCGGCTCGAGGACAAGGGAGTCGTGCGGCGCGAGGACAGTGATCGCGGCCATGTCTATTCGCCGACCGTGCCCGACAATCAGGCGCGGCGCACGGTGCTGAGCCAGGTGGTGCAGACGTTCTTCAAGGGATCGCCGGTGAGCGCGGCGAGTGCCTTGCTCGGCATGGCTAAGGATCTCGATGCGCGCGAGCTGGACGAGCTCGAAGCGGCGATCGCCCGCGCACGGCAGGCACGGGAGGGCGGGAAATGACCGGCACCCTGATCCTGCTCGCCTTGAAGTCGCTTCTGGTCGCGGCGGCGGCACTGGGCCTGTTACGCCTGACCCGTGCGCGCTCGGCAGCCGAACGATCGACCATCGCGCATCTGGGCCTGGTCGCTTTGGTCGTATTGCCGCTCGGCAGCCTGGCATTGCCGACATTGCCCGTCCCCGTCGCACAGCTTGCCGCCTTCAATCCGCCCGCCAGGCCGACGCCGGCGATCGTATCGCCCAGTCGCGCGACGACACCAATCCGCACCCTCGCGACAGCGCAGCCCGTTGCCGCGCCGACCACGACCGCCGACTGGACCGGGATCATGGTCAAGGCGGCACGCTATGCCTTCCTGCTCCCCACCTTGCTGTTGCTGGGGCTGACCTTGGTCGCTTTGCTCCGCCTGGTGGGCCTGCGCGCCCGCGCTGACATATTGGTCGATCCGGTCTGGCTGAGCGCGCTGGCCCGTGCGCAGCAGCGTATGCGCTTCAAGAACGGGACGGCTTTGCTCAAGAGCGATGAGCTTGGCTCGCCCGTCAGCTGGGGCCTGATGCGCCCCGTCATCCTGCTCAACCATGAAGCGGTCGAGGCGCCGGACCAGGCCGAGGCGATCATCGCGCACGAGCTGGCGCACGTGGTCCATCTCGACTGGGCGAAACTGATCCTGGCGCGGGTCGCGACCGCGACCTTCTGGTTCAATCCCCTGGCCTGGGTGCTGGCGCGCGAGGCGCACCAATTGCGCGAAGAGGCCGCCGACGATGCCGTGCTCGCCGCCGACATTGCCGGCCCCGATTATGCCCAATTGCTGATCGGGGTCGCGCGCCATCAATGCCGCAGCACCCTGCTCGGCGCACATGGCGTGGCGCCGTCGAAAAGCTCGCTCGGCCGCCGCGTGCGACGTGTGCTCGACCAGAGCCCGGCGCGCGGACCGTCGGGACGGTCATGGGTCGCGGGCTTCGCGACCGGCATGCTGAGCATGGCGGTACCGCTCGCCGCGGTGACCCTCGTCCCTGCCCGCAGCACGCTCGCCACGGTCCAACCTGCCGAAGCCAGGCACGCTGCATCGCACCCCATGCCGGCCCAGCCATCGCAAGGGATGCCGGCGGCGAACGAGACCGCCCGCCCCACCCGTGCCGCAGCGCGCAAGGCGCAGGCCGCCTCCGACCAGGCCGACGACGGGCAGTCGGATGAAGAGCAGGCGGATGCGACCGACAAGGCGGACGGCTTCCACTTCGTCATGCGCGACGCGGACGATGATTATCGGCGTGCCATGGCCGCGGCCGGTTTCCCCAATCTCTCAATGGGTCAATTGTCCGAAGCGCGCGCGGTCAATGTCACGCCGGATTATGCCCGGGCGATGCGGGCGACGGGCGTGCCCTTCAGCCTGCAGGACCTGGTCGAGGCGCGCGCGATGGGGATCGACCCGTCCTACATTGCCGCGATGCGCCGCTACGGCATCAACGGCACGCTCTATGATTATCAGGGCATGCGCGCCGTCGGAGTCACCGCCGACTTCGTCGCCAGGCTCCGTAAGCGCGGGATCAACATCACCTCGCCCGGCAAGCTGACCGAATTGCGCGCGGTGAATGACGATCCCGATCCGAATCCGGATCCCTGACGTCTAGGCCCAGTGCCGGGCCCTCGCTTCCATCCGCCTTTCGACCTCCCACCGAGCAGCGGCCTGGTCCGGCCGACCGCCCGCGCCTCTGCGGCCAAAAAACATGAAGGATAGGATCATGCCCGTTCACAGCCTGACCGCCCGCTGGCGGCGCACCACGGGGCTCCTGGCATTGGCCGCCGGCCTGTCTGCATCGACCGGGGCCCTCGCCGCCGACGAGGCATCCCCTGTTCCCGCCGCCAAGACTGCCAGTGACGGCGGCGTGTTCACACCCGACTATTTCGCGCGCTTCGCTCCGCAGACCGCCTACGACATGCTGACGCAGGTGCCCGGCTTCGCGATCCATGGCGCGGACGACATGCGCGGGCTGGGCCAGGCGTCCGAAAACGTGCTGATCAACGGCCAGCGCGTGACCGACAAATCGGGCGGCGCGATCGGGCAATTGCGCCGGGAATCCGCCGGCAACGTGCTGCGCATCGAGATCAAGGAAGCCGCCTCGTTCGGGATTGCCGGGCTGACGGGCCAGGTCGCCAACGTGATCCTCAAGGCCGACCGCAAGGGCAGCGGCAATTTCAGCTGGAGCCCGCAACTGCGCGCCCATTATGCCGAGCCGCGCTGGTACGCCGCATCGATCAGCTATAGCGGCACCACCGGCGCGCTCGATTACACGCTTTCGGCGGAGAACAAGCCGTCGCGCGGCGCGATGGGCGGCAACGACTATCGCATCCTGTCGCCGTCGGGTGCGCTGGTCGAACGGCGCGACCAGGTGAATCACAACAGCACCGACGACCTCAAGCTGTCCGCGATCCTCAAATATCATGGCAAGAGCGGGATCGAGGCCAATCTGTCCGCGGACTATGATCCCTATTGGCGGCGCGGCCTCAACGACCAGCGTCGTGACCGGGTCGACGGCTACGACAATGTCTGGACCAGCCTCGATCATACGTCGGGCTTTCGTTACGACGTGAATGGCGATGTCTCGGTGCCGCTCGGCGGCGGCCGGTTGAAGCTGATCGGCCTCCGGCATTTCGAGCATGCCCCGTTCCTGCTCGACCAACGCACCGTCTTCGCGAGCGGCGCGCCGGCCGAGGGCATTCGCTACGGACAGGATGCCAAGACCGCCGAAACGGTCGGCCGCGTGGAATATCATTGGAAAGGCGGGCCGAACGACTGGACCCTGTCGTTCGAACGCGCGGACAATCGGTACGAACAGGTCAGCACGCTCGCCACGCTCAAGCCCGACGGCAGCTATGCCGACATTCCCTATCCGCAAGGCAGCGGCACCGTCGCCGAAAAGCGCTACGAAGGCCTTGCCTCATTGAGCCGGCCGCTGTCGCCCAAGCTCGACCTGCAGCTTGCCGGCGGCGCTGAATATTCGGAGCTGGGCGAACGCGGCACCGGCCAGAAGCCGCGCCATTTCTTCCGCCCCAAGGGCAGTGTGCTGCTGGCCTGGCGCCCGACGGCGAAATGGGATGCGAGCCTGAAGTTCGAGCGCAAGGTCGGGCAGATCAGTTTCTCCGATTTCCTCGCCAACCAGGACATCGCCAACAATCGCGGCAACGACGCCAATCCCGATCTGGTGCCGCCGCAAAGCTGGGAAACGACCGCGGAGGTCGGCCGCACGCTCGGCCCCTGGGGCAAGACGCGGCTCAAGCTCTACCATTACGACATTCAGGATATCGTCGATCATATCCCGGTCGGGGTCGACGGCGATGCGGTCGGCAATCTGCCGCATGCGACGCGAACGGGGATCGAAAGCATCAGCACCTTCCAGTTCGATCCGCTCGGCTGGCACGGTGCCAAGCTCGATGCCGATGTCGGGATCGAGCGCGCCCGCGTGCTCGATCCGCTGACCGGATTGCCGCGCGCGATCAGCAACACGCATGATCGCTGGGCGTCACTGTCGCTGCGGCACGATGTGCCGCACACCCAATTCGCCTGGGGGGCCAGCCTGTCCTTCGACCATTTCGGCCGAAGCTGGTTCCTCGACGAGGTGAACCAGAATTGGGAGGGCCCCTATGTGAGCGCTTTCGTCGAGCTCAAGAATGTGCGCGGGCTGAAGGTCGATTTCGAGGTCTTCAACCTGAATGACGGCCATGTGCGCTTCTGGCGCGACGTCTATACCGGCCGCCGCAATGTCGCGCCCCTGAGCTTCCTCGAACGCCAGCACCAGATGGTCGGGCCGATCTTCACCCTGACGGTCAGCGGGAAGTTTTGAGGCGGGCGACAGCGATGGATGGGAATAGGAGACACTAACGGCCCGGTGCGGACGATGTGCTGGCGATGTCACCTTGCCGCCTGAACCGGTCATTGCGAGCCCCGCGGCGGCGCGGCAATCCAGTCCGGCAGGCCTGGATCGCCACAGCGCTACGCGCTTCGCGATGACGGCAAATGTGGTTTTTGTTCACGCGGAGCCGCGGAGGTCGCGGAGGACCGTTCGCCTCGAAGCCCTTCCCTTCTCCGCGCCCCCGCGCCTCGGCGTGATTCATTCATCCCGCAGGACTGGAGAGCGTCACCATCGCCTCAGCGCACCCATCATCGTCATTGCGAGCCCCGCGGCGGCGCGGCAATCCAGTCCCGCGGGCTTGGATCGCCACGGCGCTTCGCGCCTCGCGATGACGCGGGAAGAGCTGCGCCAGGGACTCATATGTCCGGCTTTCACCGCGAGCCGCCGGATCGACAGACGATAGGGGAGCCGTCGCGCCCCACCGGCAGATTGGGGGATGCCAGGTGGGGCGCTAAGCACGCCGCTCATGGCTGTCCTTTGGGGGAGAACTCAACCAGCAACGCGACGCACCTGGGCGCCTCGCTAACCAAGTCGCACCCCAAAGCCAATATTAAAAATCTCAGCTATATAACGGAAATATTTGTACTTATTCGGACCAATTCCAAGGCATCACCTTTGAGCGGCATGGACGCCGCGGATTGGTCGTGCGGGTGGGCGAAGCGAGGAGGCGGTCACGCCGCCAGTACGCGAACCCGTAGCAAGGCCTCCCCGACCGCCCTCGCCAGATCCTGCAGCACGTCGATCGCACGATGGCTGGGGCGCCCGACATGGCTCCAATAAGCGCCGAGCGCGGCGTCGGCGGGGTGGCCGGCGGGCGCCATCGCCATGCCGCGCACGAAGGTCTGGGCGTAAAGCGCATGCGGCACGCGATCATCGAGGAATATGTCGGGGATGACGACCAGCTCGCCGGTGCGCATCGCCAGGCCGCTCACGCAGGCCTCCATCGGGAAACGCTGCCCTTCCCAAAGCGGCGCCATCGCGTCCTCGGCGGCATAGTGGCACAGCGCGCCATCGCGCAGGACCAGGCAGAAGCCGTCGCAACCGATCGTCGGCCGCGCGCCCTCGCGCAGCGCATCGACGATGTCCATGACCGATCGCGCGCGGGCGAGCAGCCGGAAGGCTTCATCCTCGCTCCAGTCGCGCGGCGTGACCACGACATGCTCCATGACCGCTCCTCGATCCCGATCAGCTCCCCTTACCAACCGTGCCGTGCCCTGTCTCACCCAAATGTGTTGCGCTCCCTAGGGTGGAGAACCGAGGGCGATTACGTCAGCAACGAGCGATTAACTCCTTCGCATTACGCCGAGAATCCGTCGGTGAAGGAGTGTGCGTTGCTCGGCCAACTCAAGGATATTCACGGCCAGGTCCGTGAGACGATCGCCGAACTGGCGGAGATCCTGTCTGCCGCCGATCCGGATCTCCGGGCGCTTGCCGGGACCAGGATGAAGCTCACGCGGTTGACCGGTCGCTGGCGAACGCTCGTCCAATGCACGATCCTGCCCGAACTGAGCCATGTCGCGCCAAGCCAGGGGGACCGGCTCGCCGAATTGCGCCGCGAGGCCGCCGACTTCGCCGTCAAAAAGTCCGCCCACATCGCCCGCTGGAGCAGCCGCGCGACCGAAGCCGATATTGCCGGCTACAGGCGATCGTCGGTGGAGATGCGCAAGGGCTTGCTCGCGCGCGTCGAGCTCGAGGAGACGATCCTCTGCCCGCTTCTCGAGGCCAAGGCCACAGAGCGAGCGAGCGCGCTGCCCTGACCGTCGCATGGCATGGCTGCCCGCTTTCCCACCTCGATCAATTCTCCACCGCTCTCCCAGGCCGTCGTCGTGGCGGCAGGTCCGGCACCCGCAGCTTCCCTGTGCCCGCCTTGGCCGACGCGTCGTCGCCCTTGGTCGAGGATAACGTGACGGGGCCGTGTGCGCCAGCCGGGGCGACAGGGGCACCGCCCTCCGGATAGCCGCCCCAGAGGCCCACCCAGAGCCAGACCCAAAGTCCGTGCACCGGCCGCGCTCTACCTTGGCGCCGGAGGCATGAGCGGCGAGGTAAAGAAGATCTTGCCCCCAGGATCGAGGAACAGCGCCACGATCGCGGTCCCTCGCTCGAAGGACAACTCATATCGGTTTGCGCCGAACGCATCGACCTCACGGAAGCTGACCGACTTGAGTGCGCCGAGCGATGCCAAAGCCGCACGCGTCTGCGGCAGCATTTGGCGCAGGCGGGCGGCGGCTTCGGACGTCATGATCGTCTCGTCGAGCTTCCCTTCGGCATAGCCCGTAATCAGCTGCCGCAGCGCCGTCTCCGACCCCGGCTGGGCGGTAGTGCGCGGGGTGAAGACACGGTCGCGCGATACGGCTTCGATCTTTGCGACCGGCGCCTGCCCCAATCGCTGGAGCGCGACCTTGAGCGCGTCATCGGCCGCGGCCGCCACATCGGGCTGCACGCCCACCCCTTCCCAATTGGTCTTGGTGATCGGGTTTTCCGGGCGTCCGAACGGGATCATGCCCATCAGATCATGCCCCAGCGGCACGCCGTCGACCGCATTGGCGCCGCCGCCGGTCACCTCGCCGATCAGCGTCCCGCGCTTCAATGCCTGCAGGTCGTAGGCGAACCCCTCGCCGCCCGAGAATGTCTCCTTGCTGATCAGCACATAGACAGGCACACCGGCGAAGCTGAACGGCGTCGGCTCGCTCATCGCGCGTTGGCGCGTGAATGTGTTGCTGTTCGGTACCCGCGTGAGAAAGTTGCTGATCTCGATCCTTTGATCGGATGGCAGCAGGTAGCTGACGAGATAGTCGACCGATTGCGGCGTCCCGCCACCGTTGCGCCGGACATCGATGATCAGGGCCTTGCTGCCCTTCAGCACGGCGAGCGCGCGATCGAGCACCGGCTTGAACAGCTCCGGCGGGGGAAAGGCGATCAGCTCGATATAGCCGACATCGCCCGGCAACTTGTCCGCGCGCACGATCCCGACTTCGGTCATGGGCGGGGGCCCCGCGCCCGGCGGCCCGTGCGGACCGTCCATCCCCCCGATGCTCAGATGCTTGTCATGCGCGACCGCCGCCAAATCCGCGGTCAGGCGGCTGGCGAGGGAGGCCGGATCGAACAGCGCATCATAGTCGCCGGCATCGAGCGCGCCGGTGATTTTCTTCGCCGCAAGCTCGCCGACGTCGGGGAAAACGTAGCGTTCGCGCATCGCCTGCGCGACCGCCGCGACAATCTCGCGCCGCGCCGATGCATCGAGGCTAGGGGTTTCAGTCATCAGCCCGTTCGGTCCAGGCTGCGCGCCTGCGGGCATGGACGCGGCAAGCAATAAAGGGAGGAAGACTGACATGGATCGTCGCGCCATAGGCTCTCTCCTCGGTCGAGGGAGCCTTTCGGCTCCTCATGTGATAGTATAACAACATATGTAGATTTAACCGTCAAGACCGGATTGATCGCTGTGGTCGGGCTCGTGACGCGGCAGAGTCGAGTTCCCCGCATCCTGAAAGTCCCGTGACCGACGAAGCGTGAAGACGCAGGCGAAAGCGGCGAGGATGATCGAGACCAGCATCGCGACGCTTCCCTCCGGCCCGGCTGTGCCGCCGCTCCACAGCAAGGGTCCGCTGGGAATGGCCGTCATGAAACGCCCCATGGCGCGCACCCCGCTGTCCGCCGCACCGACGACATAGGATTCGGCCCAATCCCAGCCGGTATGAAGGCCGATCGCCCACCACAAGGAGCCCGAACGCCGCACGCTCCACGCGAGCACGGCACCAAGCAGGATGCCGTTGACCGCTGCCAGCGGCGATTCGAGCCCGTTGGAAAGGTTCGCGAGGCCGAACAGCAGGGAGGTGATCAGGATCGCGAGGGGCCAGCCGAGGCCGGAGGCGAGCGTCGAGAGGAGATAGCCCCGGAACAGGATCTCCTCGGCGACAGCGACCACAAAATAGCAGCCGAGCCAGAACAAGCCCCAGGTCAATATGGCGGGAACGGAGCCGTGCGCCGGCTCGAACCGGATCGCATCGACCCGGGCCAGAATGATGATCAGGACGGCGAACGCCCCTGCGCCGGTGACCGCACCCCACCCCCAAAGACGGGCCACGTTCGGGTCCGCGAGGCCGTAGGAGAATGGTGAACGTCGTTCCAGGCGGGCAAAGCCGATGGTCGTTCCGAACGCGATGGCGCAAAGAACGAGCGTGTTCAGGATGGTTTTCGGACCTTCCTCCGCACCATCGCTGTGAAGCGAGATGCCGGCGCTGTGCAGCAGCAGGCCGAGCGCGATGAAGATCAACGCCACCGACGTGAGAAACGCCACGGCCTTCAGGATCGTGATCGCCTGCCGCATGTGCCGCCCCCTTTCGGACTCAACCGATCAGCATCACTACCGTATTATAACAGCAATACACATGCAACGCGGTTCTGCGCCCCTCCGGGGGGCACGCACCACAATTCTCTCCATTTCGGCACGGGTTCATCGACCGGTCGCACGGCAAAGCGCAGATTGTCGAGCGCGGCTTACTGCTTAAGCGGCCGGTGCCACCATCATCCGACAGCGCCGACGGGCAAAGCTCCAGATGAAGCGCGTCCGTCCCACTGGGCCAGGGCAAAGAGGCCGAGCCCCTCGACCGCCAGCATGCCGACGACTGGGACCAGGAAGACCGCCTGGAGCTGCAGCACCACCACCATCAGGACCAAGGTCAACGCCGCCGATGCGATCATCGCCCCCGCCCGGACGACTCCGGTCCAGTTGCGATCGAGCAATAGCCAGGCGAGGCGCAGATGGCAGATGCCGAGCAGCAGCCACAGCACCAGCAGCACCGGCAACGCGCTGAACTGCGCATTGGCCAGATAGGGCATGCGCCCGCCGTCCATCGCCAGCATGGCGTAAACACCCTTCCGCCCGCCCGACAAACCGATCGCGCAGGCGAATTGAAGGAACGCCATGGGCACGAGCAGGCCCAGCGCCAGCGCATGGTCGGCGATCGTCAGCCGCCCTTCCGCATGGTGCGGCATTTCACGCGCGGCAGCGATCAGGCAACCCGCCGCAAAGTCGAGTTGGCGTCCCTCCGCGGCGGCTTCGTCATATTCCGCTTGCATCGCGGACGCCCAATCGCCGCGGCTTTTCCCAAGACAATAGGTCGCCAGCGCCATCAGCGCCCGGGCAACCGCCGCCCTCACGCGAAGGCAGCCTTGGAGGAGGGCGCAGCCTCCGCATCGTCCAGTGATTGCGCGAACGCCGCTCCGGCGGTCGTCAGCCGATAGACATGGCGCGCGGGCCGTCCGACCTGCGCCGGCTCGCGCCATTCGGCCTCGATTAGTCCCTGGTCCGTCATCCGCATCAGCAGCGGATAGAGCGTCCCCGACATCAGGCCGGTTTCCTTCATCAGGTCATAGCCATGGCACCATTCCCGCCCGCGCGCGCACAAAGCCTGCACCAGCAGGAGCATCTGTTTCGACGGGCGGCGATTGCGAGCCATGACACTACATCAACCTAAGTAGAGTTAGGAGTCAAGCCAACGGGCCGGCGGCCGGGGCGCCAACGATCACCCTCTCCGCTCCCGACATCCGACCCGGTCCAGGCTTCACCGGCTTGACTCATAAATCTACATATGTCGTTATGTGAAAGCCGGCGATGGGACCGGGCTGAGGAGCGGGTTCATGGCAAGGGATCTTCCCGCCTTGCGGACGACCGCGCGGTTGCAAGGCCCACCTTTGCGAAGGATGGCAGCCGCGGGCCTGGGGGCGGCGTTGGTCGCCGCGACGGCCCTCCTCTACCGCCCGGCCGCGCCAGCGGGAAACGAAGCGGACGGCCTGTTCGCCAACGATTGCTGCGGCACGCTGGAACTGCGGGGCGGCAGCCTCGTGCTCAACGGGAAGAAGACGACTCATTATGCCGTCGGCCGCGATGCGCGCGGGCCTTTCGTCCTGCCGTACATCTATGTGGGCAGCTTCGAGCCCGTTGGTTTCGAGGTGAACGGCAGACGCCCGCCCGCCCGCCTGCGCCTCGATCATCTTCCCCACCCCGATCGCGTCCTGCTCTACCAGGGTCGCAACTTTTATCTGTTCGCCCGGAAGCAACCGCCGTCCGCGCCCCGCTGATCCGGCCAGAGTCGGGGGGCGCAATAACCTCTATGCGGCGTCTCCGACCAGGGCTGCCACCTGCTCGGCCTCGCTGAAGGCCGCGCTCAGGATCCACGGGCAGGCATAATAATCGCGAATGGCGAGGATCCGATCGGCGTCGCTCTCGATGCGCACCACCGACAGGGGGCGTGGCCCCTCCCCCTTTTCCTGTTCGACCAGCACCACCAGCTCGCCTTCATATTCCGCCAGACGGGCATGCCAGGGCTGGGTGGCGGCATATTCCGCGAAATAGGGCGCATCGGCGAGCTTGCCGCGGAAGCAATCCGACACCTTGACGCGGGCATCCTGCGCGGTGAGCGCGCGCACGCCGTCCCAATCCTGCCGGTTGAACCGTTCGACATAGAGCTGCAGCAGCCGCAGCCGCGCCGGATCCTGGGCCGCGCGCTTGCGGATCTCCCCCGCTGGCACGTCGGCAAGCTTGGCCCGGCCGCGGTTCAGCGCCGATTTCACCCCGCCGACGGTCGAGCCGACCAGCTCGGCAATTTCGGTCAGCTCGTAATCGAACACGTCCTTCAACAGGACGCAGGCGCGCTCCATTGCCGGCAGATAGAGGACGAGCCGTTCGATCGCGCGCCTGACGCCGGCTTCGTCATTGATCTTCTGCTCGACCGTTTCCGGCTCCAGCAGCGGTTCCGCGGCCAAAGGGGGACGGCGCCGGCGGATCAGGTCGATCGCACGATTATGCGCGATCCGGAAGATCCAGGCAGTCAGCGCATCGGCGTGGTCGAGCGTGTCGAGCTTGCGATAGGCTTCGATCAAGGCCTCCTGCATCACATCCTCGCCATCCAGCGTCGAGCCGGTGAGGTGCGCGCAATATTTGTGCAGCCGTTCGCGCAGGTGCGCCACGGTCTCCAGAAAGGCGCGGTAGCGATCGTCGAACCGGCCGGGATCCTCCGCCACCGCCCACGCGGGAAGCTTGCCGCTCATGCCGTCACGCGAACTCGGGGGCAGTCGCGACGAAGCTCGGCCGTTGCGAATGGGTTTCGAAATAGGCGTTCAGCGCCGGTGCCGCTGCAATGGCATCGGCGCCTTCGGGAAAGTTCCGGACCGCGGCGAGCGTCGGCAGCAAGGCGCAATCCGCATAAGTGAAGCGCCCGGCGGCGAGATAGCCCGTTTCGGCGACGGCCGCGTCCAACATGCTCACCTGCTGCCTCAAGCTCGGAAGCGCCGCGTCGATCGCGACCCAATCGGGCTCCTCGCCGCGCGACCTTGGGAAATGATAAGGAAAGACATAATCGCGGATCATGGTGCGATCGACCGCGGAATTCACGATCGAAATCCACTGCTCGGTCTGGGCCAGCTCGACCGGATCGTCGGGGAAGAGCGGCCTTGCCGGGAAAATGCTCTCGAGATAGCCGGCGATCGCACGCGTTTCGGCCAGCTCGACCGTGCCGTGGCGCAGGACGGGGATCTTGCCCAACGGATGGATCTGCTTGGGCACGTCGCTGTGCGGGGCGCAGGGAAAGAGCTCATAGGCCAGCTTTTTCTCCTCGAGCGCCATCCGCACCGCGCGCACGAAATTGCTGACGGCCACTCCATGAAGTTCAATTCCCGGCATATGCTTCGCTCCCTTCGTTGACCGAGCGCTAGCCGCGCCCGGGAGATGAGCTTCGCGATGGCGCGATCCGCTTTGTCTGCCCGTTCCGCCATGATGCCCCCTGTCGCCCAGGCTTTGCCTGCTCGCCAGGATCGGCCTCCGTCGCTCATTCCTCGCGACAAAGACGAGCCGCGGGCCGTTCAGGATACGTCCCGCGTTCGTGACCCCCACGCCGCCAAGCCTGGCCTGGCCCGCAGGATCGATCCGCCCGCAAGCCGCAGACGCGCGCGGGGCCGCCAATACGGAAATATTTGCACGCAACAGGTCCGTTGCATGCGGTCGGATCGGACGCGATAAGCGGCGGATCAAGGGTTCACCGGGATATTCGATCCGATGCAGAACGTCCCGGCTTTCCACCTCCTTGAAGGTGACAATGCGTGCGACATCGCAGCGATGATCGGCTTGCGATCGCCGGTCGGCCCCGCGCCCTGCAGCCTGCAATGGGCCTGACGACCGGCTCGCCCGCGAGATGATCGAAATCCCTTTCGTCAGCGAGAATATGCTGATCATGGCCGTGGCGGTCGCCGCGACCGTCGTCGCGCTGTCCGCCCCGCTCGTCATCCTGACGGCGA
>Ga0207698_10000402_pt1 | contig 24956 bp, 18 predicted proteins | sample KBSCornC22_FD_184298 | JGI IMG/M metagenome (GOLD analysis project Ga0207698, IMG submission 184298) | Corn rhizosphere microbial communities from Kellogg Biological Station, Michigan, USA - KBS Corn C2-2 (SPAdes) (version 2) | ecosystem: Host-associated > Plants > Roots > Rhizosphere > Soil ... | reverse complement strand
GGGAAGACCGCTTCCTTGACCGCGATATAATCGGTGTCGAGCTCGATCTTGGGCAGGTTCGCCAGTTTCTCGCCAGCCATGACGCGCGCCGCGATCTTGGCGATCGGCGCACCGACTGCCTTCGCGACGAACGGCACGGTCCGGCTGGCGCGCGGATTGACCTCGATCAGATAGACCTCACCGTCCTTGACCGCATATTGGACGTTCATCAGCCCCTTGACCTTGAGCGCGCGGGCAAGCGCGTCGGTCTGGCGCTCGATCTCGGCGACGATCTCCTTGGACAGGCTGTAGGGCGGCAGCGAGCAGGCGCTGTCGCCCGAATGGACACCGGCTTCCTCGATATGCTGCATCACGCCGGCGATCACGACGTCGGTGCCGTCGCCGATCGCGTCGACATCGACCTCGATCGCGTCGCGGAGGTAGCGGTCGATCAGCACCGGGCTGTCGCCCGACACCTGCACCGCGGTCATGATGTAATGATCGAGCTGCGCAGGCGTGTCGACCACCTCCATCGCGCGCCCACCAAGCACGTAGGACGGGCGGGTCAGCACCGGATAGCCGATCCGCTCGGCGACCGCGATCGCCTCGTCGCGGCTGCGCGCGATGCCGTTGGCGGGCTGCTTCAGCCCCAGTTTCTCGACCAGGGCCGCGAAGCGCTCGCGATCCTCAGCCAGGTCGATCGCGTCGGGCGAGGTGCCGAGGATCGGGATGCCGGCCTTTTCCAGCTCCTGCGCGAGCTTGAGCGGCGTCTGGCCGCCGAACTGGACGATCACGCCCAGCAATTCGCCGTTCGACTGTTCGACATGCAGGATTTCGAGCACGTCCTCGACCGTCAGCGGCTCGAAATAGAGGCGGTCGGACGTGTCATAGTCGGTGCTCACCGTCTCCGGATTGCAGTTGACCATGATCGTCTCGAAACCGGCGTCCGAGAGCGCGAAGCAGGCGTGGCAGCAGCAATAATCGAACTCGATGCCCTGGCCGATGCGGTTCGGCCCGCCGCCGAGGATCACGATCTTCTTGCGATCCGACGGCTGCGCCTCATTCTCCGGCTCGCCGAACGAGGGCGCCTCGTAGGTCGAGTACATGTAAGGCGTCTTCGCCTCGAACTCGGCCGCGCAGGTGTCGATCCGCTTGAAGACGGGACGCACGCCGAGCTTGTGGCGATGCGCGCGCACCTCGGCCTCGGTCACGCCGCCCGACATCGCCTTGATCGCGTCATGGACGATGCCATGCCCCTTGGCCTGCGCCTGCTGCATGCCGGCGAGATGGGTGGAGTTGAGCGCCAGCCAGGCAAGCCTTTTGTCGGAAAAACCCATCGCCTTCAGGCGGCGCATGCCTGCCGCATCATTGGGCAGGCCGTTACGGCACACCTCCTCTTCGGCGCGCACGATCTCGGCCAGCCGCTCGAGGAACCAGGGATCATATTTGGCGACGCGGTGGATCTCGTCCACCGTCAGCCCCTCGCGCAGCGCCTGCGCCGCGATCAGCAGCCGGTCGGGCGTGGGTTCGGCCAAGGCCGCCTCGATCTCCGCCTTGGGCGCGCCTTTCAGCCGATCGACGACGTTGAGGCCCGACAGGCCGGTCTCCAGCCCGCGCAACGCTTTCTGCAGGCTTTCATGGATGTTGCGGCCGATCGCCATCACCTCGCCGACCGACTTCATCGCGGTGGTCAGATGTTCCGATGTGCCCTTGAACTTCTCGAAGGCGAAACGCGGGATCTTGGTGACGACATAGTCGATCGTCGGCTCGAACGAAGCCGGCGTCGCGCCAGTAATGTCATTGTCGATCTCGTCGAGCGTGTAGCCGACCGCCAGCTTGGCCGCGACCTTGGCGATCGGGAAACCCGTCGCCTTCGACGCCAGCGCCGACGAACGCGACACGCGCGGGTTCATCTCGATCACGACCAGGCGGCCGTCCTTGGGATTGACCGCGAACTGGACATTGGATCCGCCCGTCTCGACCCCGATCTCGCGCAGCACCGCGATCGAGGCGTTGCGCATGATCTGATATTCCTTGTCGGTCAGCGTCAGTGCCGGCGCGACGGTGATGGAATCGCCGGTATGGACGCCCATCGGATCGACATTCTCGATCGAGCAGATGATGATGGCATTGTCGTGCTTGTCGCGCACGACCTCCATCTCATATTCCTTCCAGCCGAGCACGCTCTCTTCGACCAGCACCTCGGTGGTGGGCGAGAGGTCGAGGCCGGACGTGACGATCTGGACGAATTCCTCGCGATTATAGGCGATGCCGCCGCCCTGCCCGCCCATCGTGAAGCTGGGGCGGATGATCGAAGGAAGCTGAACATATTCCAGCGCCTCCAATGCTTCCTCGACCGTATGCGCGATGCGGCTGCGCGGGCTTTCGAGCCCGATCTTGTCCATCGCGTCGCGGAAGCGCTGGCGATCCTCGGCCTTGTCGATCGCGTCGGCATCGGCGCCGATCATGATGCAGCCGAACTTGTCGAGCGTGCCGTCGCGCCACAAAGCGAGCGCGGTGTTGAGCGCGGTCTGCCCGCCCATCGTCGGCAGCACCGCGTCCGGGCGCTCCTTCTCGATGATCTTGGCGACGATCGCCGGCGTGATCGGCTCGACATAGGTCGCATCGGCCATATCCGGGTCGGTCATGATCGTCGCCGGATTCGAATTGACCAGGATGATCCGATAGCCTTCCTCGCGCAGCGCCTTGCAGGCCTGCGTGCCCGAATAATCGAACTCGCACGCCTGGCCGATGACGATCGGGCCGGCGCCGATGATCAGGATCGATTTGATGTCGGTACGCTTGGGCATCAGTGCTTTTGATCCAAAAATTCGACGCGAACATATTTGCTCGCGAGACCGAGAATGCAGTTCACTTGGGCGGCAGAAAGACCGGAAACTCTCGCTACTGTTCGCCCATCCTTTGGATAATTTCCTTGTTCGAAGACGAACGATTTCACTCCGCAATCGTACATTTTCTTGGCTGTCGTCGGATAGCTTTCGTCGCCGTAGGCCGCGTAGAGTTCAGCCGCAGCCTCGCGTTCTCGCTTCGGCGCCCAATCCTCGACAAGGACCGGCGGCGGTGGCTCATCAATCGCGATCCACAATTCCTTTCCTCCGCGTCCTCGATCGCCGATCAAATGCCCGACCGCACACGATGCCAAGGCCGCTACCACGCCCCCTAGGGCGCAGAGCAGCCAAGCTCTTTTCACCGCAACTGGCTCACGAACTGCTCAAACAGATAGTGACTATCCTGCGGACCCGGGCTCGCCTCAGGATGGTACTGGACCGAGAAAGCCGGCTTGTCGGTCAGGCGCAGGCCAGCCAGGCTACCGTCGAACAGCGAAATATGCGTCGGCTCGGCATTCTGTGGCAGCGTCTCGGTCAGTACCGCGAAGCCGTGATTCATGCTGGTGATCTCGACCCGGCCATCGTCGGTGCGCTTGACCGGATGGTTCGCACCGCGATGGCCCTGGTGCATCTTGGCGGTCTTGGCGCCAACCGCGAGACCGAGCAATTGGTGGCCGAGGCAGATGCCGAAGATCGGCTTGCCCACATTAAGCAGCTCACGGATCACGGGGACCGCATATTGGCCGGTCGCGGCCGGATCGCCCGGACCGTTCGACAGGAACACGCCGTCGGGATTGTGCACCATGACATCGTCGAAGGTCGCGGTCGCGGGCACCACCGTCACGCGCGCGCCGGCGGCCACGAGGTTGCGCAGGATGTTGCGCTTGAGGCCATAATCGATCGCGACCACGTGCGGGCCGTCGGGATTGGCGCTGTGCGTGGCATAGCCCTCGCCCAGCGTCCACAGGCCATCATCCCATTTATAGCTCTGGGTGGTCGACACCTCTTTGGCGAGGTCCATGCCCTCGAGCCCCGGCCATTCGCGCGCCTGCTTCTTGAGCGCGTCGAGATCGAACTCACCCTTGGCATTATGCGCGATCACGCCGTTGGGCGCGCCGCCCAAGCGGATCGCGCGGGTCAGCGCGCGCGTGTCGACGCCGGACAGGCCGATCCGCCCATTGTTGCGCAGCCAGCCGTCGAAATGCTGGGTCGACCGGAAATTGGACGGATCGGTCACCTCCTCGCGCACGATGCAGCCGAGCGCGTGCGGGTTGATCGCCTCGATATCCTCGGGGTTGGCGCCGACATTGCCGATATGCGGAAAGGTGAAGGTGATGATCTGCCCCGCATAAGAGGGGTCGGTCATGACCTCCTGATAGCCGGTCATCGCGGTGTTGAAGCAGACCTCGCCCACCGCGGAGCCCTCGGCACCGAAGCCATGGCCCCAGATGACGGTCCCATCGCCCAATACCAGCACGCCGGTTGCTGATTTCGGCGCGCGTGAAGGCGAGGCGTCGGCCATGGCGGGCAGGCACTCCAAAAGAGGTGGGGCAGCGATGTCGCTAAGCGGCGTCCGCTAGACCCCGAGGGCCGTGGGGTCAACTCTACCAAAAGAGTCTGGATCGGGCTATCGGAGGGGTTTCCGCTTTTCCACGCGAGACCCCGAATGATTCGAGACGATATCAAGGCGGCGCAGATCGCCGCCATGAAGGCGCGCGACACCACCACCGTCAACGCCACCCGCCTGATCCAGGCCGCGATCAAGAATCGCGACATCGAGCTGCGCACCGCATCGAGCACGCCCGACGACGACCTGGTCGTGACCGAAGTGCTGCAGAAAATGATCAAACAGCGCCGCGAATCGATCGAGATGTACGAAAAAGGCGGTCGCCAGGAACTCGCCGACGCCGAGCAGGCCGAAGTGGCGGTGATCGAACGCTTCCTGCCCCAGCAGATGAGCGAGGCCGACGCCACGCTCGCGATCGACGCGATCGCGACCGAGCTCGGCGCGACCTCGGTCAAGGATATGGGGCGGGTGATGGCGGCGCTAAAGGAACGCCATGCCGGCCAACTCGACATGAGCAAGGCCAGCGCACTGGTGAAGGCGCGACTTTCCTGAGGGCCATGGCCCGCTCGCGGGATGAGTTGGCCTAAAACTCCCCTCCCGCTTGCGGGAGGGGTCGGGGGAGGGGATGGAACCGAGAAATTTCGCGCGAGCGCTCCGGAATAATGCCACGCCGTCCGAGCGAATTCTGTGGCGGCAATTGAGCGCGCGAAAGATCCTGGGGGTTCGCTTCAATCGCCAAGTGCCGATCGGCCCCTATATCTGCGATTTCGTCGCACGGTCGCTCATGCTCGTCATCGAAGTCGATGGCGGTCAGCATGGCTGGCAGACGGGTGCCGACCAACAACGGACTCGCTATCTGGAAGCGCAGGGATATCGTGTGATCCGCTTCTGGAATTCGGACGTGTTGGAGCGGATCGAAGGTGTGGTCGCGGAGATAGCGAAGGTGATTGCTGATCTCCCCTCCCCTAACCCCTCCCGCAAGCGGGAGGGGAATAGTTGACCCTTTCCCCGCAATTCCTCGATGAGGTGCGCAATCGCACCTTGTTGTCCGCGCTGGTCGGCCGATCGGTAAAGCTGCAGAAAGCGGGCCGCGAATATCGCGCCTGCTGCCCTTTCCATGACGAGAAGACGCCGAGCTTCTACGTCAATGACGACAAGGGCTTTTACCACTGCTTCGGCTGCTCCGCGCATGGCGACGCGATCCGTTGGCTGACCGAGGCCAAGGGCCTGCCCTTCATCGAGGCGGTCAAGGAACTGGCCCAGGCCGCCGGCATGGACATGCCCGCGCCCGATCCGCGCTCGGCCGAGCGCGCCGAACGGGCGACCGGATTGGTCGCCGCCTCCGAAGCCGCGCAGCGTTGGTTCACCGAGCAGTTGCAGGGCATCGCGGGGGCCGAAGCGCGCGCCTATCTCACCCGGCGCGGCGTGCCCGACGAATTGGCCAAGGCATTCGGGCTGGGCTTCGCGCCCGATGCGCGCGGCAAGCTCAAGGGGGCGCTCGCGAGCTTCGGCAACGAGACGTTGATCGAGGCCGGCTTGCTCATCTCGGTCGACGAGAAGGAACCCTATGACCGCTTCCGTGGCCGGCTGATCTTCCCGGTCCGCGATCCGCGCGGGCGGACGATCGCCTTCGGCGGGCGCATAATCGACACGGGCGAGCCTAAATATCTGAATTCGCCCGATACACCGCTGTTCGACAAGGGGCGCACGCTCTACAATCTCGACCGCGCCGGACCCGCTGCCCGCAAGGCGGAGCGGATCGTCGTGGTCGAGGGCTATATGGACGTGATCGCGCTCGCCAAGGCCGGGATCGACGAGGCGGTGGCCCCGCTCGGCACCGCGCTGACCGAGGCACAGATCGAGCGGCTGTGGCGGCTGGTGCCGGTGCCGGTCCTTTGCTTCGACGGCGACAAGGCCGGCCAGAAGGCGGCCGTGCGCGCGGCGCAGCGCGCCTTGCCGATGGTGGGGCCCGGCCGGTCGCTCCGCTTCGTCACCTTGCCCGGGGGGCAGGATCCCGACGACCTGATCAAGGCCGGCGGCAAGGCCGCGTTCGAAAATGCCCTGCAGGGCGCGGTTCCTTTGGTCGACCTGCTGTGGACGCACGAACAGCTGGCAACCCCGCTCGATACGCCCGAGATGCGCGCGGGTCTGCGCCGCAGATTGGCCGAACTCGCCGCGGGAATCGCGGACAAGGGCACGGCCGAGCAATATCGGCTGGAATTCCGCCGCCGCTTCGACGCCCTCTTCGGCGCGCCTGCGCCGAGCTACAATGGACCGGACAATGATCGCCGCCCCTTCCGGCGGGGCGATTTCCGCCGCCCCCTCCCCCGGCCCGCTTCACCCGGCGCCAAATCGATCGGCAAGAGCGGGATCGACACGATGGTCGCGCGAGCGGTGATCGCCGGCCTGGTGCTCCATCCTGCTTTCGCAGCGACTCACGCCGAGGCGCTGCACGAACTCGATCTGGGCGATTCGGTGCTGGAGCGAATCCGCGATACATTGCTGGATGCGGCTTTCTCGGGCCGCTCCCTTGAAGGAAAGGATGCGCTTTCCATATTGGCGGAAGCGGGTTTGGGGCCCGCGGCGGACGAACTGTGCCGGACGAACGGTCTTGCCTTTTCCTTCCTGCGCGGCGATGCGGACCCGAGTCGCGCGCAACGCGACTTGGGAGAGGCTATCGACGTGCTGGTGACACGGCCGGTGATCGAACGGGCGCTGGCGGAAGCGACGCGCGCCTTCGGCGACACCACCGACGAAGCGGCTTTTGCGGAGCAACAAAGACTGACCCGCGAAAAACAGGACGTGGAACGCCGTTTAATGGATTTGATGCAGCCGGACGGCGACTGAGCGATTGACGGGATCAAAGAGGTAGCATGGCGAAGAACGGCATGGATGCGGATGTGAACGAGAAGACAGAGGGCGATGCGCCGCTGATCGATCTCAACGACGCGTCGATCAAGAAGGTCTTCGCGCGCGCGAAGAAGCGCGGCTACATCACCTATGACGAGCTGAACGAGGCCCTGCCGCAGGACCAGATGACGTCCGAGCAGATCGAGGACGTCATGTCGGCGCTCAACGAAATGGGCGTGAACGTCGTCGAGAATGAGGAAGCCGGCGAGGAAGGCGAACAGCCCCAGCAGGAGGACGAGGTCGCCGAGGAAGATACGGGCGACGAAGGCACCGTCACCTTCACCTCGACCGCCACCAAGAAGGAAACCGTCGACCGCACCGACGACCCGGTGCGCATGTATCTGCGCGAAATGGGCGCTGTGGAACTTTTGAGCCGCGAGGGCGAGATCGCGATCGCCAAGCGGATCGAGGCCGGCCGCGACACGATGATCCAGGGGCTGTGCGAAAGCCCGATCACCTTCAACGCCATCATCGACTGGTCGACCCAGCTCAACGAAGGCACGATGCAGCTGCGCGAGATCCTCGATCTCGACGCGATGGTCTCCAAGGGCCCGACCGCCGAGCAGGTGGAAGGCGCCGAGGACGATACGGGCGAGATCAGCGAGAGCGCAGCGGGCCCCTCCTTCAAGGAGGATGAGGAGCCCGAGGAAGCTCCGGCCGATTCGGACGAGGACGAGGATTCGATGGTCGAACGGCGCGCGCCGCGCCCGGTCGACGACGATGACGAAGACAATACGCTGAGCCTCGCCCAGATGGAGGAGCAGCTCAAGCCGCAGGCGCTCGAGAAGTTCGCGACCATCACCGATCTCTACCGGAAGTTCGCGCAGCTGCAGGCGAAGCGCGTCTCCGCGCTGAGCGTCGGCGACGATTTCCCCAAGGCGGACGAGAATAAATACCAAAATCTGCGCGAGGAGCTGACCGCGCAGGTCGAGAGCGTGAAGTTCCACGCCGCCAAGATCGAGCATCTGGTCGACCAGCTTTATTCGTTCAACCGCCGCCTGACCGCGCTGGGTGGACAGATGCTGCGCCTGGCCGAGCGCCACCGCGTGCCGCGCAAGGACTTCCTCGACCGCTATGTCGGACACGAGACGGAAGAAGGCTGGCTGGCGAGCGTCGCCGGTGCTGACCGCCGCTGGGCGGCCTTTGCGTCGGAAGAAAGCGATGCGGTCGAGCGCATCCGGTCCGAAACGGGCGAGATCGCCAGCGCGACCGGCATGTCGCTGCCCGAATTCCGCCGCATCGTGAACATGGTCCAGAAAGGCGAGCGCGAGGCGCGTATCGCCAAGAAGGAGATGGTCGAAGCCAATCTGCGCCTCGTCATCTCGATCGCCAAGAAATACACCAATCGCGGCCTGCAGTTCCTGGATTTGATCCAGGAAGGCAATATCGGCCTGATGAAGGCGGTCGATAAGTTCGAATATCGCCGCGGCTACAAGTTTAGCACCTACGCGACCTGGTGGATCCGGCAGGCGATCACCCGCTCGATCGCGGACCAGGCGCGCACGATCCGCATCCCGGTCCACATGATCGAGACGATCAACAAGCTTGTCCGGACCAGCCGCCAGTTCCTGCACGAGACCGGCCGCGAGCCGACCCCGGAAGAACTGGCCGAGCGCCTGTCGATGCCGCTCGAGAAGGTCCGCAAGGTGATGAAGATCGCCAAGGAGCCCATCAGCCTCGAAACGCCGATCGGCGACGAGGAGGATTCGCACCTGGGCGATTTCATCGAGGACAAGAACGCCGTGATTCCGGTCGATGCCGCGATCCAGGCCAACCTCAAGGAAACCGTCACCCGCGTGCTGGCGAGCCTCACCCCGCGCGAGGAGCGCGTGCTGCGCATGCGCTTCGGCATCGGCATGAACACCGACCATACGCTCGAGGAAGTCGGCCAGCAGTTCAGCGTGACGCGCGAACGTATCCGCCAGATCGAGGCGAAGGCGCTCCGCAAGCTCAAGCATCCCAGCCGCAGCCGGAAGATGCGCAGCTTCCTGGATCAGTAAGCCGCACACTCCCGTCGCCCCGGCCTGCGGGTTCCCAGCAAAGTAACACTTTGCTGGGCCCCGTGCCGGGGCGACGGCTGTTCGGCCCTTGCAGCCGTGCTTCCGGTCTTTCCTATTCCCCCTGCGTCCCGGGAGATGCCGGGCCAAACCCGGCATGACGGCCGGACAATCTCCATTTCGGTGCAATTCCGGACACATCGCTGCCCCGCATTTCATTACGGCTAACGCCCTATAAACCTGATATTTACGCCCTTGGGTTAGACCGATGGCTCAAGGGGGAAGTGTGCGCCGCTTGGCGCTGCTTCGGGAGCCGATCATGTCGTTCGTCGCATTGCAGACCGCGCCCGCCGATTTCGGCGAAATGCTGGTTGCGCTTGCCGCCTCGGAAGGAAGCGCAAGCCATCCTTACACCCATTCCTATGAACTCAACGCCGATCCGCTCGCCAATCGGAATCTGGCCGACGTGCTGCACCTGCTCTCGATGCTGCACGGGCCCCAGCCCGGGCTGATCGAGCTGGCGGGCGAGCGCAACGTGATGCCGCACGCCGCTGACTGGTTCCGCCAGGCCGCGGCCGGCTTCGCCGCCGAGCGCCATTACCTGACGCAACTGATCGTCGCGGCCGGCCCTGCGCCGAGCACGCCGGGCGAGGCCGACACCGCTGCGGTGATCCTCGATCTGCGTCGCGCGATGGACACGATCGTCTGCTCCGAACGATTCGGCTGCGGGTTCGGCGCGATCGTCGCCTTGATCCTCGACTGGCAAGCTGTCCGCTCCGTGCTCGACACGGCCGCCAGCCGGATCGGTATCGGCGTGCCGACCAACCTCTTGCCGAGCGACGAGCAGACCGCGGAGGTGCTGGCCGCGCTTCCGGTGCAGCCCCGTCTCGATCGCACGCTGAGCTTCGGAGCGCGCCAGTTTCTGATCCAGCATCGCGGCCTGTGGGATCTGCTCGAAGCGCGCAGAGAGGCGCGGACCGATCGCTGATCCAAAAACCATCGTCCCGGATTGATCCGGGATCAAATTCAATCGTCCGGAAGGGAGGAAGCGTACCGCGCTTCCTCCCTTCTGCGATTCATCGCGCGTCCATCATCGCGGCCCGCCACCTGATCCTCGATCCTTGGTCTCCCTCCCATCCCCTCGCCGCGCGCCGACCCTTCGGGTCAGGCAAAAGGCACGATATCAGAAATGAGATATTTGTCTCGTATCGATAAATGAGTCGCGCTAACGTCGCCCATCCAGCAACAGGGAGGGCCAGATGGCGCTGACGCGACAGGATATGGACGGGAAGATCGACGAGCATTTCGCGTTCGAAGCGCGTGACGATGTGGAGGGCGTACTGGCAACGCTCTCCGCCGACGTCGAACATGATATCGTCGGATCCCCGACAGGACCGACGCATGGGCGCGAGGCGGCCCGTTCATTCTATGAAGCGCTGTTTGCAGATCTGGCGGAGAGCCGGGCCGACTGCGTGAGAAGGCTTTACGGCGACGATTTCCTGGTCGACGAATCGCTCTGGCGCGGGACGGCGCCGGGCCGGCCCTTTGGCCTTGAAGGCCGCGGCCGCCCGCTCGAATTCCGGTTGTTGCACCTGATCGAATTCGCGGACGACGGCAGCATCAGGCGCGAGAATGTGTGGCTGGACCTCGCGGCCATCATCCGGCAGCTGCCGCAATCATGACGTCTTCCCTCGCGCCCGATCGCGCCATGCGGACGAACCAGAGGCGGCGGACGCGGAAGGATCTGCTCGAGGCGGCGGCGCGGTTGATGCGCCGGGGTCACAGGCCGGGCATCGAGGAGATTGCGGACGAAGCCCTGGTCTCCCGCGCGACCGCCTACCGTTATTTCCCGAGCGCCGACGCGCTCTTGTTGGAAGCCTCGCTGGATGTCGCCATTCCCGGTCCGGACGATCTGTTCGGTCGCGACAGCGGGCAAAGCGACCTGGCAGAGCGGCTGGCGCGCGTCGATCATGCCCTGCACGAGGTGACGATCGCCAACGAAGCGGCGCTGAGGACCATGCTGTCACAATCCGTCCTTCGTGCCGTGTCCGGCGAGGATAGCGGAATTCCGGCGCGCCAGGATCGGCGTACGCCGCTGATCGAGGCGGCGATCGACGGCGCGGGAGACAAACTCTCGCCGGCGGCGCGGGACCTGCTCCAAAAGGCGATCGCCTTGCTGGTTGGGCCGGACGCGATGGTGGTCTGCTGGGACGTGCTGCGATTGGACGATACCGAAGCGCAGCGGGTCAAGCAGTGGGCGATTCGCGCCCTCGCGTGCGCGGCAAAGTGCCTCCCGGACGCAGATCAGCCACTGCAGCCGCTCGACCTTTGATCAGCTCGATTTGTGCAACTCATGCTCGATCCGCCGATCCGGGATCAGCCACACCAGCGCAATCCCGACATAAAGCGCGATCGAAATCGCCGGCATGAAAAATGCGGAGACGACGCCGAGCCCGTAAGCCACGAGGCTGGTCTTGCCCTTGGTGTCACTGCCGATCGCGCGAGCGACCGCCGAATCGCGACCGTTGATCGCGATGATCCGCGCCTGCATCCAGAGATAGCCGATCGCGCTCATGCCGAAGATCAGGCCATAAGCCGCGACCGGCATGGCCGCGAACCCGGTCTCGTCAAGCCAGCGTATTCCCCAGGGTGCCAGGCTCATCCAGAACAGCATGAAGAGATTCGCCCAGAGCACGCTGCCGTCGATATGCTCGGTCGCCTGGAACAAATGATGATGGTTGCTCCAGTAGATGCCGACATTCACGAAGCTCAGCACGTAGGCGAACAGGATCGGTGCCTGCGCCCGCAGCGAAGCAAGGTCGGCATGATGCGGCACCGGCAGTTCGAGCACGGTGATGGTGATGATGATCGCGATCACCCCATCGGTGAATGCCTGCACGCGCTCGGACTTCATGACCTCTCCCCTTCTGAAACCCGGCTTTCGCGCCAGCCTGAAAGAAACGGCCCGCCTCGACAAGCGCTGGACTGGCTTTGGCCCCTGACCCGCATTCCCGCGCGCGCCGGAATGACGGGTGTTGGGCACGGCGTCACTTCAATAAAGAAGGTAGGCCCGCCGCTCCTCGGACCACGCCTCCTCATCGGCACGGGCAAGCGCATCGAGATCGCCCGGCGCCCCGCCCGTGTCATCGACCCACTCGCGCAAGATCGGCCCACCGTTGATCACGTCGATCGGCAGCTTGCCGAACGCATATTCGTACGGAAAATCGCGCCACAGCGCATAATCCGGATGGAGGCTGCGGATCGCCTTGAAAGCAAGCGCCTGCAGCCGCCACGGACGAAAGGCCTGGTGATCGTAGAAGCGGCCTTCGGCGTGGATCTGCACGCCGGCGCAGAGCTGGTGGACATGCTTGTGGAAGGTCGGCTCGAACATGATCTCGCGCAGCGCGCAGCCCGCGATCCAGTCGGGCGCGAGCCGGCGCATCTCCGCCAACACATCGCGCGCGACGATGTCGGGCGCGCCGAACAATTCGAGCGGACGCGTGGTGCCGCGCCCTTCCGACAGGGTGGTGCCTTCGAGCATCACCGTGCCCGGATAGGCGCGCGCCATCCATAGATTGGGCGCATTGGGGCTGGGGTTGATCCACACCCGCTCGCCCAAGGGCCAACCGTGCCCGGGGGCGGCATCGGGATCATATCCCGCCATCTCGATCACGCGATAGGCGACGTCGAGCTTCCATCTGTCGACGAACCAGCGACCGAGCTCGCCCAGCGTGAGACCGTGGCGCATCGGTATGGGACCTGCACCGACGAAGCTCTCCCAGCCTTCGCGCAAGATGGTCCCCTCGACCGGCCGCCCGGCGGGATTGGGGCGATCGAGCACCCACACTTCCTTGCCATGCTCGGCGGCAGCTTCCAGCACGTAGAGCAGGGTCGTGATGAAGGTGTAGATGCGGCAGCCCAGATCCTGCAGGTCGACCAGCAACAGGTCGAACGTGCCCATCGACTGGCCCGTCGGGCGGCGCACCTCGCCATAAAGGCTGAACACGGGCACGCCGTGCACCGGATCCGTGAAATCGGGTGATTCCACCATATTGTCCTGCTTGTCGCCGCGCAGACCGTGCTGGGGGCCAAAGGCGGCGGTGACGCGCACGCCCGCCGCCACGAGCGCGTCGAGCGAATGGGTCAGATCCGCTGTGACCGAGGCGGGATGCGCGAGCAGGGCAACGCGGCGCCCTTTGAGTTGCGCCAGAAGCGAAGGGTCGGCAAGCAGCCGATCGATACCGAAATCCATGCGTCGGGAGCCTTCAGAGTCTGATTGAATGGCCGTTCGCCCCGAGCGTAGTCGAGGGGCCTGACCGTGCGAAGCCGCGGCTTCCCGCTTCGCTCGAACGTGCATCTCGACTTCGCTCGATGCGAGCGGCAGCATTTAGTCCAATGCGGTCTCCGCTGCTGACGGGAGAGAGACCGCGAAGCAAGCTTCATGATGGAAATCGGGCGCGCCGGCCGGATGGGCCAGGGCCCAGAAGGACCGGTTCCCCGCTTTGTCCTCGATGATGGCGGAGAGACCGAGGCGGCCGGTGAGGTCAGGCGGCAGATGCAGCGTGGCAACGAGCCTCGCCACCCCCTCCTCCTCCTCGCTCCAGCGGATCACGGGATCGGGCGTCGCTGCATCCCGCATCCCCTCGCGATAGGCGCCGAAGCGGTAGGCCGCCCATTGTCCTGATGGCGAAAAATTATATTCGTAATAGCCAGCGCCGGCGGCCAGGAAGGCTTCCAGGCACATGTGCTTCCACAGCCCATCCGTCCTGACGGGCGCGCTTGCCGGCGGAATGGAGAGGCCCGTCAAATCCCCCAGGATCGAATAGGTCAGGACCAGCATGTCGTGCGTGCGTGCCAGCTCGACTTCGATCCGTGTCACCGGCGACGAGCTGTCGGGGTGAACATGGAGCAACAATTTCGGCACGCCTTCGCCCCTCGCATCTGCACCAGACTATGCTAAGCGCCGCCGCGCGATGATGGAATATAAGTCCGAACTGCTGCGCACGCTGACCGCGCGCGGCTATATCCACCAGGTCACTGATGCCACGGCGCTCGACACGCTGGCGGCCAACGGGATCGTGCCCGGCTATATCGGGTTCGACGCGACCGCGCCGTCGCTCCACGTCGGATCGATGGTGCAGATCATGATGTTGCGCCGGCTCCAGCAGACCGGCCACAAGCCGATCGTGCTGATGGGCGGCGGGACCACCAAGGTCGGCGACCCATCGGGCAAGGACGAAAGCCGCAGGCTGCTCGACGATGCGACGATCCAGTCGAACATCGCCTCGATCCGCCGCGTGTTCGAACGTTTCCTGAAATTCGGCGACGGGCCGACCGACGCGATCCTGGTCGACAATGCCGACTGGCTCGACCAGCTCGCCTACATCCCCTTCCTGCGGGACATCGGCCGGCACTTCACCATCAACCGCATGCTGACCTTCGACAGCGTGAAGCTTCGGCTCGATCGCGAGCAGCCGCTGACCTTCCTCGAATTCAATTACATGATCCTCCAGGGCTATGATTTCCTGGAATTGTCGCGCCGCGCGGGCTGCCGGCTGCAGATGGGCGGATCGGATCAGTGGGGCAATATCGTCAACGGCATCGAGCTCGCGCGCCGTGTCGACGGTACCGAGGTGTTCGGGGTCACGACGCCGCTCATCACCACCGCCGACGGCGCCAAGATGGGCAAGACCGCGGCCGGGGCGGTGTGGCTCAATGAGGAGCAGCTCTCGGCTTACGATTATTGGCAATTCTGGCGGAACACGCATGACGGCGATGTCGGCCGCTTCCTGCGCCTGTTCACCGACGTCCCGCTCGACGAGATCGCGCGGCTGGAGTCGCTGCAGGGCGCCGAGATCAACCATGCCAAGGTCGTACTCGCGACCGAGGCGACCAAGCTTTGCCGCGGCGCCGAAGCCGCCGTCCAGGCCCAGGTCACCGCGCAGGAATTGTTCGAGCAGGGCCGCGCCGGCGAAGGCCTGCCGCGCCTGCGCGTGACCGAGGGCCGGATCGGCATCGTTACCGCCTTGACCGTGCTCGGCTTCGCCGGATCGAACGGCGAGGCCCGGCGCAAGATCGCCGAGGGCGCGGTGCGGCTGAACGACCTGCCGATCAAGGACGAGCGTTATGAGATCGTGCTGGATCAGGATGCCCCAGTGAAGATCAGTCTCGGCAAGAAGCGGCACGGGTTGCTGGAGCGGGCGTGACGCTCCTTTCTTGACGGGCCGAGGCGCGCTCGGCGAACGTCATCCCGACCGAATCAATGCCACGGCAGCATCGCGCTCGAACAGATAGAGCGCGGTCCGGGCCGCCTGCCCGCGCGGTCCCTGCAAGCCGCCGTCGCGATCGACCAGCAGACGGGCATCCTGGGTCGCGCTCTCGATCAGTTCGGCGGTCTGTTCGGGCGTGGCGAGCCGGAAGGCCGCCTCGCCCGACTGGCGCGTGCCCAGGATCTCGCCGGCACCGCGCAGGCGCAGATCCTCTTCGGCGATGCGGAAGCCGTCATTGGTGTCGCGCAGCAAGGCGAGCCGCGCGCGAGCGGTTTCGCTCAAGGGGCCTGCGGTGCGCAGCAGCAGGCAGATCGAGCGCCCCTGCCCGCGCCCGACGCGGCCGCGCAATTGGTGCAGCTGGGCCAGCCCGAAGCGATCGGCATGCTCCACGATCATCAAGGTCGCGTTGGGGACGTCGACGCCGACCTCGATCACGGTGGTGGCGACCAGCACGCCCAGCTCGCCGCGCTGAAAGGCAGCCATGACCGCATCCTTCTCCGGCCCCTTCATGCGGCCATGGACCAGCCCGACCTTGTCTCCGAGCCGCATGCGCAAGCTTGCGGCCCGATCCTCGGCGGCGGCGAGATCGCTGGTCTCGCTCTCCTCGACCAAAGGGCAGACCCAATAAGCCTGGTTTCCTGCTGCGAGATGGCGCGCCAATCCTTCGACCACCTCGCCCAGCCGATCGTCGGAGATGACGCGTGTCTCGATCGGCTGTCGGCCCGGGGGCATTTCGTCGAGCCGGCTCGAATCCATCTCGCCATATTGGGCAAGCGTCAGCGTGCGCGGGATCGGGGTCGCGGTCATCGCCAGCAGATGCGGCGGCCGCTCGGCCTTTTGGGTCAGCAGCATGCGCTGCGCGACCCCGAAGCGATGCTGCTCGTCGACCACCGCCAGCCCCAGATTCCGATAGGTCACGCCTTCCTGGAAGATGGCGTGCGTGCCGACCAGGATATGGATCGATCCGTCCGCAAGCCCCATCAAGGTCGCCTCGCGCGTGCGGCCCTTGTCGCGTCCGGTGAGGATGGCGAGATTGACCGGGACGCCGGCGAGCAGGCGGGACAGGGTCTCATAATGTTGGCGCGCGAGGATCTCGGTCGGCGCGAGCAAGGCCCCTTGCGCGCCGGCTTCGACCGCGATCAGCAGCGCCATCAACGCGACCAGGGTCTTGCCCGCGCCAACGTCGCCCTGAAGCAGGCGGAGCATCGGCGCGGATTGCACCATGTCGCCCTCGATCTCGCCGACCGTACGCGCCTGCGCGCCGGTCGGGGCGTAAGGAAGCTTGAGCGCGGCGCGCAACCGGCCATCCCCCTTGAGCGGGGCGCCCTTGCGGCTGCGCGACGAGGCACGCACCAGCATCAGCGCGAGCTGATTGGCGAACAATTCGTCATAGGCCAGCCGCTCGCGCGCCTTGGCGTCGGTCGGATCGGCATGGATGCGGATCAGCGCCTCGCGCCAGCTCGGCCAGGCTTGTTTCGCAAGGAGGCTGGGCTCGATCCATTCGGGCAGGTCCGGCAGGCGTGCGATCGCCTGCGCGACCAGGGCGGCCAGTCGCTTGTTGGTGAGGCCTTCGGACAGGGCATAGACCGCCTCGCGCGACGGCAGCGCGCGCGCTTCCTCGGGCGACATCACCTCCGGATGCACGATCTGCAGCCATTGATCGTAGCGATCGAGCTTGCCCGACACCGCCTTCGGTTCACCCAACGGCAATTGCTTCTTGGCCCAGCCGGATGAGCCGCCGAAAAAGACCAGCGCGATTGCATTGCCTGCGGCATCGTGCGCGATCACCCGCGCGGGGGCACGCGCGCTGCCCGACATGCGATAGTCGGTCGGCGTCACCGTCACGGTAACGATCCGTCCGACATCGGCATCGTCGAGCTCGGCCACCGCCTTGCGATCGATGAAGCCGGTCGGCAGGTGGAAGAGCAGGTCGATCGCCCGCGCCAGGCCAAGCCGCGCCAACGGCTTGGCGAGCTGCGGGCCCACCCCTTTCAGCGCCTCCACTTCGGCGAACAGCGGATTGAGAATGTCGGGCCGCATCACTAGATGCGTAGCCGACCGTTGCGCCAACTCAAACCGTCCACCATCGTCATCCCCGCGCAGGCGGGAATCCATATTTCCTCCGGCCTGGTGCCGTCTGCATCGGTCGGCTTATGGATTCCCGCCTACGCGGGAATGACGAACAATGTAGAAAGCCTATGGACCGCGACATCCGCCTCAAGCGCCTGCGCTTCCGCGCCTGGCATCGCGGCACCAAGGAAGCCGATCTGATGATCGGCGGCTTCTTCGACACCTTTTCGGCCGGCTGGAGCGAAGATCAGATCGCCTGGTTCGAGGCGCTGATGGATGAAGAGGATGTCGAGATCATGGGCTGGGCGATCGGAACCATCCCTGTGCCCGAACGCTGGCGCGGGCCGATGATGGAGCGGTTACGGGTACTCGACTATATTCCGATTGAGAAATAAGTGGCTGATCTTCAACGCATATTGAAAGCCGGCGAGACTTTGACGCTGGCCGGCGCTCCTGCCGGCTTCCTCCCCTGGCTGATGGCCGATCTGGCCCGCGCGGCGAAGGGCCGCGCCGTTTTCATCGCGCCCGATGAGGGGGCGATGCGCGCGCTCGCGGACAATGCGCGCTATTTTGCGCCGGAGCTGGAGGTGATCAGCTTCCCGGCCTGGGATTGCCTGCCCTACGACCGCGCCTCGCCCTCATTGCGCGCCACCTCGGAGCGGCTGGCCGCCCTGCATGCGCTTCAGCGCGGCAAGGACAAGCCGCAACTGCTGGTCACCACCGTCAATGCGGTGAACCAGCGCACGCTCACGCCATTTCGCATCCGCCAATTGTCCGCGACGCTCGCGCCGGGCGAGCGGATCGACCGCGACGCGCTGGCCGAACTGCTTCAGGCCAACGGCTATGTCCGCGCCGACACGGTGCACGAAGCGGGCGAATATGCGGTGCGCGGCGGGCTGGTCGACCTGTTCCCGTCGGGTGAAGCGCTCGCGTTGCGGCTCGATTTCTTCGGCGACGAGATCGAGACGGTGCGCCAATTCTCGCCTGAGGACCAGCGCACCACCGCGACGATCGACGGCTTCACCTTGCTGCCGGCCTCCGAAGCGCTGCTGGATGCCGAAGCGATCAAGCGTTTCCGCTCCCGCTATCGCGAGAAGTTCGGCGCGACCGCGACCGGCGATCCGCTCTACCAGGCTTTGTCCGACGGGCGCCGCCTGGCGGGCATGGAGCATTGGCTGCCTCTGCTGGAAGAGCGGCTCGCGACCTTGTTCGATCACCTCTCGCCCGACGATCTGATCGTGCGCGACAGCGGCGCCGACGGCGCGGCCGAGGCCCGGTTCGAGGCGGTCGCGGACTATTACGAGAATCGCAAACGCGCCCAGTCGAGCGACCTCGGCAGCTATCGGCCGATCGAGCCCGACACGCTCTATCTGAAGCGCGAGGAATGGGATGCGGCGATCGCCGACCGCCCGATCCACCTCACCACGCCCTATCATGAGCCCGAAAGCACGCGCGTGATCGACTTCGGGGTCGACGGACCGCGCGACTTCACGCCCGAGCGTACGCAGAATGCCAACGTCTATGAGGCGGTGGTCGCGCATGTCCGCGACCTTGGCCGCTCGAAGCACAAGATCGTGCTGGCGAGCTATTCGAACGGTGCGCGCGAGCGGCTGAAGGGCCTGCTCGCCGATCATGGCCTCGAGGGGGCGATGCTGGCGGACGACTGGCAGGATGCGCTCGGATCGGCCTTCCGGCCGGGCACGACTGCGCTGACCGTGCTCCCGCTCGATCATGGCTTCACCACGCCCGACGTGGCGCTGCTGACCGAGCAGGATATGCTCGGCGACCGGCTGATCCGTCGCCAGAAACGGCGCAAGTCGGCCGATGCCTTCTTGGCCGAACTGGCGACGCTCTCGCCCGGCGATCTGGTCGTCCATGCCGATCACGGCATCGGCCGCTATGAAGGCCTGACCCAGATCCCGGTCAGCAAGGTGCCGCATGACTGTGTCGCGCTGAGCTATTCCGGCGGCGACAAGCTCTACGTGCCGGTCGAGAATCTCGAGGTCCTGAGCCGCTACGGGAGCGAGGAAGGCGCGAGCCTCGACAAATTGGGCGGCGTCGCCTGGCAGCAGCGCAAGGCGCGGATGAAGGAGCGCATTCGCGAGATTGCGGGTGAGCTGATTGCGACCGCCGCGCAACGCGCGCTGCGGGCGGCGGAGGTGGCACAGGCGGATTCGGCCTATGCCGCCTTCGCCGATCGCTTCCCCTACGAAGAGACGGACGATCAGGATCGCGCGATCGACGATGCGCTGGGCGACCTGTCGGCCGGCAAGCCGATGGACCGGCTGATCGTCGGCGATGTGGGCTTCGGCAAGACCGAGGTCGCGTTGCGCGCGGCCTTTGTCGCAGCGATGGCGGGGATGCAGGTGGCGTTGGTCTGCCCCACCACATTGCTCGCGCGCCAGCATTACACCAATTTCGTGGAGCGGATGCGCGGCTTCCCGATCGAAGTCGGACGGCTATCCAGATTGGTTCCTTCCGGCGAGGCAAAAGCAACCAAAGAGGGATTGGCCGAGGGGAAGATCGACATCGTAGTCGGCACGCACGCCATCCTCGCCAAGGGCGTCGAGTTCAAGCGGCTGGGCCTGGTCATCGTCGACGAGGAACAGCGCTTCGGCGTCACCCACAAGGAACGGCTGAAAGCGCTCAAGACCGACGTCCATGTGCTCACGCTCACCGCCACGCCCATCCCGCGCACGCTGCAGATGGCGATGTCGGGCCTGCGTGAATTGTCGGTGATCCAGACCCCGCCGGTCGATCGTCTGGCGGTGCGCACCTATGTCGCGCCCTGGGATCCGGTCGTGATCCGCGAGGCTTTGCTGCGCGAACATTATCGCGGTGGGCAGAGCTTCTTCGTGGCGCCGCGGATCAAGGATTTGCCGGACATCGAGGACTATCTGCGCAAGGAAGTGCCCGAGATCCGCTATGTCGTCGCGCATGGCCAGATGGCGGCGGGCGAAGTGGAAGAGCGCATGTCGGCCTTCTACGACAAGAAGTTCGACGTGCTGGTCTCGACCACGATCGTCGAGAGCGGGCTCGACATCCCCAGTGCCAATACGCTGATCGTGCACCGCGCCGATCGCTTCGGCCTGGCGCAACTCTACCAGCTGCGCGGCCGCGTCGGCCGATCCAAGACGAGGGCCTATGCCTATCTGACCACGCCGCCCAACCGCATCATCACCGAGACGGCGGAGAAGAGGCTGCACATATTGCAGAATCTCGACACGCTCGGCGCGGGCTTCCAGCTCGCGTCCCATGATCTCGATATTCGCGGCGCAGGCAATCTGCTCGGCGACGAACAGTCGGGCCATATCCGCGAAGTTGGGTTCGAACTTTACCAGTCGATGCTCGAGGATGCGATCCTGGAGGCCAAGGCGGGCGGGTTGGCCGAGGCCGCGCGCAGCCGCGAATTTTCGCCGCAGATCAGCGTCGATGCGCCGATCATGATCCCCGAGGACTATGTCCCCGACCTCGACCTGCGCATGGGCCTGTATCGCCGCATGAACGAGCTGGAGGACAAGGGCGCGATCGAATCCTTCGCCGCCGAATTGATCGACCGCTTCGGATCACTGCCCGAGCCGACCGCCAACCTGCTCAAGATCATCGAGATCAAGCTGAATGCGCGCAAGGCCTGCATCGCCAAGCTCGACGTCGGCCCCAAGGGTGCGCTCGTTACCTTCTTCGGGGATCAATTCCCCGATCTTCCGGGCCTGCTCGCTTATGTCGAGCGGTTGAAGGGCACGGCCAAGCTGCGCCCCGACAGCAAGTTGGTGATCAGCCGCGCCTGGCCCGACGCCGCCGCCCAGCTGAACGGCGCGCTGCAATTGTCGAAGGGGCTGGCGAAGATCGTGAGCTGAACATCCCTCAGCGCACGGCCCGGCGCATCACCAGATAGAGCAGGCTGCTGCCGACCAGCACGCCGAACAGCGCCTTGATCTCGTTCGGCTGGCCGAAGCGGATCAGCACAGCCATGCTGACGATGCCGAACAGCGCAATGACGGGCAGGCCTGGCAGCGCAAGCGGCTTGCCCAGGATCGCGACATTGTCGCGGCGCAGCTTCAACGCCGACGCACAGACCAGCATATAGAGCGGCGCGATGGCGAGCGTGGAGAGCACCGCCAGATCCTCGAACGTCCCGGTGAGGGCCAGGCCCGCCGCGAGCAGGAAATGCGTGAGGATCGCGACATGCGGCGTGCGCCAGCGCGGATGGACCTTGCCGAGCGGCGCCGGAAGCAGGCGGTCGCGCGCGAAGGCGAACAAGACGCGCGGTGCGCCCAGCAGATCGCTCCCGAGCCAGATCAGCATCGAGAAGAAGGCGCCGACCAGCAAAGGCAGACGCAGATGCGGGTTGATCGAACCCAGGGCATCGGCGAGCGGCGCGCGTGACTCCATCAGCCCGGCGCCGAGCAGGGACTGCGCCACCACCTGGATCAGGATGTAGAGCAACCCAACCATCCCCATCGCGAGCAGAAGCGCGCGGGGCACGGTCCGCGACGGATCGCGCACCTCGCCCGAGGCGGCGAGCGGGGTTTCCATGCCGGTCAGCGCGAAGGTGGCGAGGATGGCAGCGCGCCCGAAGCCATCGGTCGGCGCATGATGGATCGGCGGTGCCGCCGCGCCATGGCCCATTGCCAGCCCGATCGCGCCGACCAGAATGAAGAGCAAAAGCGGCAGCAGCTTGATCAGCGTCGCCCAGCCGAGAAAGCGCGAGGCGGGATCGACGCCGATCAGGTTGATCCCCGTCATCGCGGCGAGCACGCCGATCTCGACCAGATGATGCAGGAGCGGTGGCTCGAATATCGGGAAGGCCGCCGCGACCGTGTCCGCGAGCGCGACGGCGATGCCCCCGCAGGCGAGCACGCTCGACAGCCACAGCAGCACCCCCGCGACGAACCCGAACATCTTGCCGAAGGCGGCCTCGACATAGCCATAAGGACCACCACTGGTCGGTACGCGGCTGCCCGCTTCGGCAAAGCACAACACGATCGCGCCCATGGCGAGCAGGCAGGCGAGATAAGCATAAGGCGCGGCAGTGCCCCCCGCCTTCACCATGCCGCCGGGCAGGCGATAGATGCCCGAGCCGACCACCTCGTTGGTGATCGCGGCGGCGAAGGCGAAGACCCCCATCGCCCGGAGCAGGCCCTGGTCGCGCCTGCTTTCCTCGCGCGCAATCTCGACCGTCGCCATGCCCGTCCCCTTTGTCGGAAGGCGAACTTGCCCGAGCCGCAGGGGCGCCGCAACCGGCATCGAAGCCCCTGCATTCGAAATGAAGGCCCGGTCTCTTCACCGGCGTGCACGAGGATTGTTGCATCGCCCCCACCCGCCATGGCAGGGAGGCGCGTCAGGGGAGAGAGAGCTTTATGTCGACGGTGTACGATTGGGTGACAGTGGCGGTCTTCGCCGGGCTCATCGTCCTCTTTCTCCAGCGCTCTTCGGGGACGGAGGCGCCACGTGATTCGATCTGGCAATATCTGATCGCCTCGGTCGGCTGCGCGGTGACCAACTATCTCGGCAATCAGGCGGTCAAACATGAGGGCGGAGTCGACTATCTCAATCACGGCTTGGCCATCGCCGTGCTCGCCGGTACGCTCGTTTACATCTGGATCGTGCTGAAGCCGTTCGAAGGCTTGGGCGGGCCGAAGAAGTAAGCCGCGCCTTCGGGCGATCGGGGCCGGTGGTCATCCACCGCAATCGGCGGACTCACTCCGGATAGGATTCCGGATAACCTAGAATCACGTCATTCCTGCGGACGCGGGAATCCAGCTTTCTTCGGAGGCCCAAAGGCAGCTGGATTCCCGCGTTCGCGGGAATGACGAGATAGGTAAAGCCTCAGCCCGTGCGACTATAACTGCCCGTGGCAATGCTTGTACTTGCGGCCCGAGCCGCACGGGCAAGGCGCATTGCGGCTGATCCGATTCTCCCAATCCGCGGGATCGCCCAGCGTCGGCGCGTCGGGCTGAACCATCGGCATCGGCGGCAGGCGCGTCGTGATCAGGCCGAGCGAGGCGGCATCGCGATCGGCGCTATCGTCCCTGCCGGTCAGCGGATCGATATGCGTGGTGGCGAACATCTCCGGCATGCGCGGCAGTTCGGGCGGCGCGAAATTGAAGCGGATGTTGGACAGGGTCCGCGTCACATCTTCGCGAATGATGCCGAGCATGCGCTCGAACATCGCGAAGGCCTCCTGCTTATATTCGTTGATCGGCGTCTTCTGCGCATAGGCACGCAGATGGATCACCTGGCGCAGCGCATCCAGCGTCGACAGATGTTCCTTCCAATGATGGTCGAGCTGCTGGAGCAGCACGCTCTTCTCGATATTGTGCCAGCTTTCGGGGCCGACCTCTTCGACGCGCTTGGCTAGCTCCGCCTCGGCCAGGTCCTGGATGCGGGTGGCGAGCAATTCGGGCTCGACCATCTCTTCCTTGAGCCAATCCTCGACCGGCGCATCGATCCCGAAAATATCCTGGGTCGCGGCCTTCAGCCCGGCCACATTCCACTGCTCGGGATAGGAACCCGGCGGGCAGGCGTCGGCGACGATCGCATTGACCGTCTCGGCGCGCATGTCGGCGACGACGTCGTCGACCTTCTCGGCATCCATGATATCGGCGCGCTGCTCGTACACGACCTTGCGCTGGTCGTTCATGACGTCGTCATATTCGACCACCTGCTTGCGGATGTCGTAATTGCGCGCCTCGACCTTCTTCTGCGCGGTCTCGATCGCCTTGGAGATCCAGGGCGAGATGATCGCTTCGCCATCTTCCAGATTCTTGTTCATCATCTTGGCGAACATCGTCTGGGGACCGAAGATGCGCAGCAGATCGTCGTCGAGGCTCAGATAGAAGCGGCTGAGGCCGGGATCGCCCTGGCGGCCCGAGCGGCCGCGCAGCTGATTGTCGATGCGGCGGCTCTCGTGCCGCTCCGTGCCGAGCACGAACAAGCCGCCGGCGGCGAGCACCTGTTCCTTTTCGGCCGCGATCTCAGCGCGAATCCCCTCGGCGATCGATTCATATTCGGGCGTGCCGGGCACGAGATCGGGATGTTCGGCCAGCATCCGCATTTCGAGGTTGCCGCCGAGCTGAATGTCGGTGCCGCGTCCCGCCATGTTGGTAGCGATGGTGACGGCGCCGAGGCGCCCCGCCTGCGCGACGATGAACGCCTCCTGCTCGTGGTAGCGCGCATTGAGCACATTGTGCTTCACGCCCTCGCGCTGGAGATATTCGGAGAGCATTTCCGATTTCTCGATCGAGACGGTGCCGACCAGCACCGGCTGGCCGGTCGCCTGCTTCTCGCGGATCGCCTTGGTGATGGCGGCGAA
>Ga0207698_10000397_pt1 | contig 25102 bp, 25 predicted proteins | sample KBSCornC22_FD_184298 | JGI IMG/M metagenome (GOLD analysis project Ga0207698, IMG submission 184298) | Corn rhizosphere microbial communities from Kellogg Biological Station, Michigan, USA - KBS Corn C2-2 (SPAdes) (version 2) | ecosystem: Host-associated > Plants > Roots > Rhizosphere > Soil ... | reverse complement strand
CACATGCAGCAATAGCGGTTGCCGACGCGCCAGCCGCCTTATCGGCCCGCCCCTATGAACATCGAACTCATCCCCGTGGGCAAGGATCCGCCCAACGATCTCAACGTTATCATCGAGGTGCCGGTCGGCGGCGAACCGGTCAAATATGAGTTCGACAAGGCGTCGGGCGCCTTGTTCGTCGACCGCATCCTGCACACGCCGATGCGCTACCCCGCCAATTACGGCTTCGTGCCGCACACCTTGTCGCCCGACGGCGATCCGCTCGACGCGCTGGTGATCGCGCGCTCGCCCTTCATCCCGGGCTGCGTGGTGCGCGCGCGCCCGATCGCGGTGCTCAAGCTGGAGGACGAAGCCGGCGGTGACGAGAAGCTCGTCTGCGTGCCGGTCGACACGACCTTCCCTTATTATACCGACGTCGGCGAACGGCATGACCTGCCGTCGATCGTGCTCGCGCAGATCGAGCATTTCTTCACCCACTATAAGGATCTCGAAGAGAAGAAGTGGGTGCGGATCGGCAGCTGGGGCGACGCCGACGAGGCGCGCCAGATCGTGCTCGACGCGATCGCCGCCGCCGACAAGAAGAAGGCCGAAGCCAAGGCCGGCTGATGCCGCCTGCTTGCGCTGGTTCCGGACGGCTTTCGCGGCACCGCCGACCCGACTAGGGTGGTCGGACGGGAGGCTGGCCATGGCGATCGAACTGCATCTCGGCCGGCGCATCGCACCGCCGCGCTTCATCATCTTCGTGCTGCTGACGATCGTCACCAGCCTGTTCGCCATGCCCCGGCTGGGCTGGGCGCAGGGGGTGATGGCGGGGTTCGATATCGCTGCCCTGGTCTTCCTGGTCAGCATCGCGCCCTTGTTCAACGACGTCGCCGACGAAATGCGGGGATCGGCCCGGCGCAACGACGCCAATCGCGGCGGCCTGCTCGTCATCACCGGGATCGTGATGGGCGTGATCCTGGCGGCGGTCTCGTCCGAGCTGATGCAGAAGGGCAGCACCAGGGGCTGGGAGATCGCCTTGATCATCGGCACGCTGTCGCTTGCCTGGCTGTTCAGCAATCTCGTCTATGCGCTGCATTATGCGCATCTCTTCTACACCGACGCCGGTGGCACGGACCTGCGCGGGATCGAGTTTCCCGCGACCGAATATCCCGATTATTGGGATTTCTTCTATTTCTCGACCTGCCTGGGCATGACCTTCCAGGTGTCGGACATGAACATCACCGCGGGGCGCGTGCGGCGCGTTGCCACCTTCCATTGCCTCGCCGCCTTCGTCTTCAACCTCGGCATCCTCGCCTTCACCATCAACGTGCTCGGCGGCGGCTGATACCGGATCCTGACGAGCTCAGCGCACCGGATCCGGTATCAAAACCGAGCGGCGCCCGAGCCTTCCAATCTTGCATGCGTCGGTATTTGCGAGATAGCGCATAAGCACCCTCAAAAGGCTGTGAAAAGCCACGGCGCGGGCTGGACATGGCCGGCCTGCGCGCGCAACAGCCCTGCATGACCAGCCTTCGCAGCGCGCTGCGCGTCGCAGCCTCGATTGCCGCCCTTCTCTCCTCCCCAGTCCTCGCCCAGGCCAATGACGCCCCGACCGGGACCAGCATGCCACAGCCGGCGCCGATGGCCGACACGATCCCGGCGCCCCGGGACGTCCCCTACCCCGGCACGATCAAGCTCGCCGTCGACGCAACCGATACCGATCACGGCATCTTCCGCGTGACGGAGACGATTCCCGTCCAGCCCGGCCATCTCGTCCTGCTCTATCCCAAATGGCTGCCGGGCAATCACAGCCCGACCGGGCAGATCAGCAAGCTTGCCGGCCTGACCTTCACCGCCAACGGCAAGACCATCCCCTGGCGGCGCGATCCGCTCGACGTTTTCGCTTTCCACCTCGACATCCCGGCCGGCGTCGATGCGATCGAGGCGCGGTTCCAATATCTGTCGCCCACCGCCGGCGATCAGGGCCGGATCGTAATGACGCCGATCATGCTCAACATCGAATGGAATTTGGTCGCGCTCTATCCGGCGGGCCATTTCGTTCGTCAGATCATGGTCTCGCCGAGTGCTACCTATCCCGATGGCTGGACCTCGGCCACCGCGCTTCGCCCCTCCGGCACCGCCACGGCCAAGGGCGGCACGATCCAATATGAGACGGTCGCGTTCGACACATTGGTCGATTCGCCCACGATCGCGGGCCGCTATGCCCGGATCGAGCCCCTGTCGAACGACGTCACGCTCGACATCCTTGCCGACCGCCCCGATTATCTGGACGCGGCGCCGGGACAGATCGCGGCGCACAAGGCGCTGATCGTCCAGGCGCTCAAGCTGTTCGGCGCACAGCATTACAATCATTATGATTTCCTGTTCACCTTGTCGGGCGCGCTCGGCCACGAAGGTCTGGAACATCATCGCTCTTCGGAGGATTCGACGACGCCCGGCTATTTCAAGGACTGGGACACGACCCCGTCCAGCCGCGACCTGCTTGCGCACGAATTCACGCACAGCTGGAACGGCAAGTTCCGTCGCCCGGCGGATCTGTGGACGCCCGATTATCGCCAGCCGATGGGGAACAGCCTGCTGTGGGTTTACGAGGGCCAGACGCAATTCTGGGGCAATGTCCTGTCCGCGCGATCGGGCCTGATCTCCAAGGAAGAGGCGCTCGACGAGCTCGCGGCGGTCGCGGCCGATTATGCCAACCAGGCGGGCAAAAAGTGGCGGCCGATCGAGGATACGACGCTCGATCCGATCATCTCGCGCCGATCGCCCGCGCCCTGGTTCAACTGGCAGCGGTCGGAGGATTATTATCGCGAAGGCCAGCTCGTCTGGCTCGACGCCGACAGCCTGATCCGCGAACGATCGCATGGCAAACGCTCGCTCGACGATTTCGCCAGGACCTTCTTCGGCACGCGCAACGGCGATTGGGGCGAGCTGCCTTATACGTTCGACGACGTGGTCGCGGCGCTGAACGCGGTCGAGCCCTATGATTGGGCGAGCTTCCTCCACCAAAGGATCGACGCGGTCGCGCCGCAGGCGCCGCTCGACGGCATCACGCGCGGGGGCTATCGGCTGGTCTATACCGATCAGCCCGGCCCCTGGTGGAAGTCGCGCGACCGGGTCAGCCACACGATGAACCTCAATTTCTCGGTCGGGCTGACGATGGCGCGCGACGGCAAGGTGTCGCGCGTGATGTGGGACAGCCCCGCCTTCAATGCCGGCATCACCAACGGCACGACCATCGTCGCGATCAACGGCCATGCCTATAGCGACGACGATTTCAAGCAGGCGATCAAGGATGCGAAGGGCGGATCCGCGCCCATCACATTGCTTGTGCGGGCGGGAGATTATTTTCGCACCGCAACCATCGCATGGACCGGCGGCTTGCGCTATCCGCACCTCGAAAAGATCGATCCCAAGGCGCCGAGCACGCTCGACGCGCTCTATTCGGCAAGGAAGTAGCTTATGGCGGCACCCGCCCAGACTTTGCTTCTCTTCGGCGCCACCGGCGACCTGTCGCGGCGCATGCTGCTGCCGTCCCTGTTCGGGCTGCACGTCGACGGGCTGCTGCCCAAGGATCTGTGCATCTTCGGCACCGCGCGCAGCGAGATCGACGACGGCGCCTTTCGCGAGACGACGGCCAAGGCGCTGGAGGGCGTGGTCAAGGATCGCAAGCTGTCGAAGGAGGTGCTCGACGGATTCCTGGCGCGGGTTCATTACGTTTCGGCGGACGCCTCCCGTCCTGAAAGCCTGGCGGCGCTCGGCACCGCGGTTGGCAAAAGGGTCGATGACGGCCTCGCCATCTTCCTCTCGACCGCGCCATCCCTGTTCGAGCCGACCATCGCCGGTCTCGAAGCCGCCGGCCTGGCGGGTGAGCATACCCGGCTCGCGCTCGAAAAGCCGCTAGGCCAGGATCTCGCCAGCTCGATGGAGATCAACGATGCGGTTGCGCGCGTCTTTCCCGAAGCGCGCACCTTCCGCATCGACCATTATCTCGGCAAGGAGACGGTCCAGAACCTGCTCGCCTTGCGCTTCGGCAACATCCTGTTCGAGCCGCTGTGGAATGCGAGCGCGATCGAGCATGTCCAGATCACCGTCGGCGAAACGGTCGGGCTGGAGGGCCGCACCTCCTATTTCGACGGCATGGGCTCACTTCGCGACATGGTGCAGAACCATATGCTCCAGCTGCTCGCTCTGGTCGCGATGGAGGCGCCCGCGCAATTCACCGCCGCGGCCGTGCGCGACGAGAAGGTCAAGGTATTGCGCTCGCTCCGCAAGCTCGACGCCGCCCGGGAAAGCGTGATCGGCCAATATCAGGCCGGCGCGGTCGGCGCGCAGCCGGTGCCGGGCTATGTCGACGAGCTGGGCGGCCCGTCGGGAACCGAGACCTTCGTCGCCTTGAAGGCGCATGTCGACAATTGGCGCTGGCATGGCGTGCCCTTCTACCTGCGCACCGGCAAGCGCCTGCCGCGCCGCACGTCGGAGATCATCATCCAGTTCCGCCATGTGCCCCATTCGATGTTCGAAGGGCGCGGCGCCGCGTTGCAACCCAACCGGCTCGTCATCTCGCTCCAGCCGGACGAGAATGTCAGCCTGGCGATCATGGCCAAGGTGCCGGGTCTCGACCGTGAGGGCATCCGCCTGCGCGAAGTGCCGCTCGACATCCGCATGCCCAATGCCTTTGCCGACGTGCGCCGCCGCATCGCCTATGAACGTTTGCTGCTCGACCTGATCGAGGGCGATCCGACCCTGTTCGTACGCCGCGACGAGGTGGAGGCGCAGTGGGAATGGATCGATGCCATCCGCCACGGCTGGGCAACCAACAGCATGACCCCCAAACTCTATCCGGCGGGAACCTGGGGGCCGCCCGCAGCGATTGCGCTGACAGAACGAGACGGAGTAACCTGGCATGATTGAAGCGGAATGGTGGGAGCATGACGACGCCGAGGCGTTTGCCGAGGCGATCGCCGGCGACATCGGCTTCATCATCGAAAGCGCGCTCGACGCGCGTGCGGCCGCCTTGCTGGCGCTGTCGGGGGGCAAGACCCCGATCAAGGCCTATGAGAAGCTCGCGCAGATGAAGTTCGACTGGAAGAAGGTCACGATCTTCCCGGTCGACGACCGGCTCGTGAAGGTCGACAGCCCGCTCTCCAACGTCGCCATGCTGGCGCGCATCTTCCTGCCCAAGGGTGCGCGCGTCGTGCCGCTCGGTGCCGAAAATCCCGATTACAAGGGCGCCGGCAATGCCGCCGACGCACGCCTGCAGGATCTGCCCTGGCCGCCCGATCTGGTGCTGCTGGGCGTGGGCAGCGACGGCCACACCGCATCGATCTTCCCCGGGCCCGACCGCGATGCCGCGCTCACCGCGCCCAAGACGCGCCGCGCGATCGGCGTGATGCCCGATCCGCTGCCGCCTGAAGCCCCCGTCGCGCGCGTCACGATGACGCGCAGCGCGATCCTGTCCGCCCGCGCGCTGATGCTGGCGCTCACCGGCGACGAGAAGCGCGCGATCGTCGAACAGGCGATCGAAGACGGCGCGGGATCGACGGTGCCGATCGGCCAGGTGCTGGCTGAAGCCGAACAGCCGATCGACATCCACTGGACCGCCTGACGGAAGATTTCCTCCGAAAGAGGGTCGTCATTCCCGCGAAGGCGGGAATCCATAATCATGAAGCTCCCGGCTCCTGCCGCGACGGATGAGCTTATGGATTCCCGCCCTCGCGGGAATGACTGGCGTGGAAGCCAAACCCCCTACCGCCCCGGCGCGCCCTTCGCCGTGATCAGCCACTGCTCGGTGCCCTCGAGCCCCAGCGCGGTCAGCCGCCCCGTCCGATAGGCCCCCGTGTCGATCCCGATCCGGTTGGGCCGTATCTCCGCCTCGTCGAACACGGTATGGCCGTGGACGACGATCGCGCCATGATCCGCGTCGCTGTCGAGGAATTCGCGCCGGATCCAGCGCAGGTCCTGTCGTTCCTGCTCACCCAATGGCACCCCTGGGCGAATGCCGGCATGGGTGAAGAAATAATCGCCGAACTGCACCCCGTCATGCATTGCGCGCATGAACTCGCGATGCTTCTCGGGCACGTAGAAGGGCAAGGTGTCAGGCGTGTAGCGGTCGGGAATGTCGAGCACGATCTGTGGCGCGTCGTAGCTTTCGAACGTCTCGCGCCCGCCATAACGCAGGAAATGCGGGATCGCCTCCGCGTCGGGCTCGTCGATCAGCTTGAGCAGCATCTCCTCATGATTGCCCTGGATATAATGCCATTGCGCGAAGCGCGGCGGGCCCTTGAGGAAATAGTCGATCACCTCGCGCGACTGGGGTCCGCGATCGATCAGGTCGCCCAGCATAACGACATGCGTCTCCGCCGGCCCGCGCGTTTCATTGTCCACCTGGACGCGCGCGATCAGATCCTGGAGCAGGTCGAACCGGCCATGGACGTCGCCAATGGCATAGACGCGCTGGCCGGGCGGGATCGCGGCGGGCGGACGTGGCGGCGGCGGCTCCACTTTCCTGCGCCATCCGAACAGGCCCATGTCAGCCCGCCTTGGCCGGCCGGACCGGCGGCATCGCGTTGCACAGATCGATTGCGCCCGCGGGCCGCGCATAGAAATCGTCGTGGCGGTTAGCGCGCAGGTGCAGCCATTTGGCGAAGCTCGCGCTGTCCGGCCGCAGCCATTCATAAGCGGGCCGCGCATCGGCCGGCAGATCGGCGGCCAGCATAACCCGGCTGATCGGGACGCGCTGCTCGGGCTTCTCGTAGAAGCCGAGCGCGCCCGTGCCGCGCTGCCGCGCGGTCATATGCTCGAACCCGTCGAGCACGCGCCCGACCAAGGCGATGTTGCGGTCGAGCTGGCGCGGGCTCTGGCCGATCACGGCATAAAGCTCGCCGCCGCTACCCGTGTCGGGGGTCAGGCCGCGCGCCACCCCGACGATGCCATAGCAATGCGCCATCCAGGCGCGGGGGCCGTCCGCCGCGGCGGGGAACGGCCCGCTATAGCCGACCTTCGGGGCGAACGTGTCGCGGTAAGGCAGAGGCGTGAGCGGCAGGCCGGCGGCGGCGCGGTCATATTCGGCCGGCAGCGCCTTGCCGAGACCCTGCGGCGGCGCCTTGTCGTCGTCGCCCTGCCCCCATTGCACGACATAATTGTCCTGCACGCGATAGATCGACCCCTTGTCGAACCAGTGGGCACGGATCAGCGCGCGGATATTGGCGACATGTGCGGGGGCAAAATCGGGCGCGAGCGCGATCGCGACGCGGCTGCCGTCGCCCAATTCGACCAGCATCAGATCATCGGGGTCGACCCGCTGCCATTCGTCGGCGCGCGCGGCATTGACGATATCGCCCAGCGTCGGCGGCTTGGGTGGCGGTGCCGCGGCGACACCCAGCGCCGCAACGGCGCCAAGAAGGAAGCGTTCCATTCTTTCAACCTGCCACAGCGACCCCGCCTTGCGAAACCCCCGTCGCCACGATAGGGCGCTCCGCTCCGGCGGAATGGAGCGGTGGCCGAGTGGTCGAAGGCGCTCGCCTGGAAAGTGAGTATACGGCAAAACCGTATCGAGGGTTCGAATCCCTCCCGCTCCGCCACCGGCCCGATCAGGGCAGGAACAACCCGATCGCTGCCGCACCCATCACAGCGGTGCAGGCCCAGCCCAATGCCAGCAGCCGCGGGCCTGCTCGATAGCGTCCCATCACGCCGCGATTCGACACGATCAGCATCATCGCGATCAGCAAGGGCACCGCGACCACGCCGTTCAGCACCGCGCTCCAGAACAGGGCCTTGACCGGATCGACCGGCGACCAGTCGATCGCGATGCCGAACAGGGTCGAACCGGCGATGACCGCGTAAAAGCCCTTGGCGTCCCTGACCCGGCTGGCGAGGGTCGATCGCCAGCCCCGCAGCTCCGCCACAGCATAAGCGGTCGAGCCGGCCAGCACCGGGGCGGCGAGCATGCCGGTCCCGATCACGCCCAGGCTGAAGAGCAGGAAGGAGAAGCGCCCCGCCACCGGCTGGAGCGCGCGCGCCGCATCAGCGGCGGTGTCGATCGAGGTGTGACCGCTGGCATGGAGCGTGGCGGCGGTGCCGATCATGATCGCGAGCGCGACCAGATTGGAAAAGGCCATGCCGGTCCAGGTATCGAAGCGGATGCGGCCCAGTTCGCGCACGCCCGCGCTGCGGCCGTCGAACCGCAAGGGCCGGCTGCCCTTGTGGTCGGCGATCTCCTCCACCTCCTGCGCGCTCTGCCAGAAGAAGAGATAGGGGCTGATCGTGGTGCCGAAGATGGCGACGATCGTCACCACATCCTGCCGGCCGCCGATGTGCGGGATGATCAGGCCGAGCCCGATCTGCCGCCAGTCGAGCCGGATCGTGAAGAGCAGGGCCACGTAGGCGAGCAGGCTGAGCGTCATCCATTTCAGCAGATGCGCATAGCGATGATAGGGCACGAGAAGCTGAAGCAGCAGCGAGAGGCCGGCGAAGGCGAGCGTCAGTGCGTGCGGCGACAGGCCGACCACGAGCGCGGCGGAGCTGCCCATCGCCGCCAGGTCCGCACCGATATTGATCGTGTTGGCGACGAACAGCAGCGCAACCATCCCCATCACGATCCAGGCGGGAAAGACGCGGCGCATGTTGCGCGCGAGCCCATGCCCGGTCACGCGCCCGATCTCGGCGCTGACCAGCTGCACCGCGGACATCAAGGGATAGGTCAGGACAAGCGTCCATAGCAGCGCCATGCCCGCCTGGGCGCCGCCCTGCGAATAAGTGGCGATGCCGCTGGGATCGTCATCGGCCGCGCCCGTGATCAACCCGGGACCGAGTTCGCCCACCAGCTTGGCCGCCTCGCCCTGGCGCAGCATATCGGTCGGAGCGTCCCCGTTCGGCCGCGGCCGGGCTTTCATTGGCCTTTTTCTCCCCGCCATGGGGCCTCCCGACCATGTTCGCGGGGACGATGACATCCGTATAAGTCCCGATGCCGCGTCCCGCCCGACCCTCTTATCCTTCTAGAACGAAAGGCAGAGGCCGCGATGAAGAATATCCTGGTATTGATCCATGACGATGCGGGCCAGGAGGCGCGGCTCCAATGCGCGCTGGACGTGGCGCGCGCGGTCGATGGCCATCTCCATTGCCTCGACGTGTCACTCTTGCCGGCATTGCCCGACTACACCTTCGATGGCGCCGCCGACGCGCTGCTCGTTGCCGACGAGCGCACGCGCGAGCAGGCGAACAAGGCGGCGATCGAGCGACGCCTTGGTCATGAGGATGTCCCTTGGAGCTGGGCGGACGCGACCGGGGACTTCGCCGACTGCTTCGACGAGGCAGCCGAACTCGCCGATCTGATCGTGCTCAACCGCAAGCTCGACAGCTTCCCTTATCCCGATATGCGCGCGACGGCCGGGGCAATCCTGCTCAAGTCGGGCAAGCCGGTGCTTGCGGTACCGGATTATGTCCGACGGTTCACGGCCACGGGCCGAGCCTTGGTGGCCTGGGACGGTTCGCCCTATGCGGCTGCCGCGATGCGGAGCGCCGTGCCCCTGCTGTCGCTCGCGAGTGAGGTGATCCTGCTCGAGATCGACGACGGCTCGATCCGCACGCCCGCCGAGGGCGCGGCCGAATATTTGTCGCGGCACGACATCCACGCGCGGATCGTGCGCGATTTCGCGCTGTCGCAGCCGCCGGCCAAGGTGCTGCTGGTCGGAATCGAGGTGCAGCGGGCCGATTATGTGGTGATGGGCGCCTATGGCCATCTCCGCGCCGCCGAGGCAGTGTTCGGCGGCGTCACGCGCTGCATGCTGAGCGAAAGCCCGGTCCCGGTGCTGCTGGCGCATTGAGCATGCGGCCTCTCATCGGCACTTGTGCCGCCATTTGGCTGGGCCTTGCCGGCACCGCCTCGGCCGCGCCCCGCTGGTCCGCATCGGATCTCGCCGCTCTGTCAGCTGTCGCAGCCTCTGCCCCGGCCGAAGGCCTGTCAGGCGATTATGGCGCGGCGGCTTTGACCGATGCGCCCCCGAGCGAAGCGACTGATGCCGCAGCGGACGCAGTCACGCTGGCGATGGCGCACGATTATTTCGAAGGATCCGCGCTGATCCGCGGCGACAGGTCCTGGCACATCCAGCGGGGCGATCTGGATTACCGCGCCTGGCTTTCCGATGTATTGGCGCGGCACAGCGTGCGCGCCAGTTTCCGCGCGCTTCTGCCCGACACGTCGAATTATGCGGGCCTCAAGCAAGCGCTGGCACGCTGCCGCGCGGCGGCGAAAGAGTGCCCGACGCTGGCAGCCAATATGGATCGCCTTCGCGCGCTGCCGCGCGACCTTGGCCGCCATTATCTATGGGTCAACGTCCCCGCCTTCCGCCTCGACCTGATCGAGGATGGTCGCATCGTGGCGAGCCACCGCATCATCGTCGGCAAACCCGGCAGCCAGACGCCCAGCTTCCAGGCGCAGGTGACGGGCGTGACCGTGAATCCCTGGTGGAACGTGCCCTGCTCGATCGTCGACGAGAGCATCGGCAAGCTGGTCACGACCAACCCGGCCGAAGCTGCCCGTCGCGGTTATGTCGCCTCGCGCGATGCCAAGGGCCGGCTGACCGTGCGGCAGAAGCCGGGGCCCGACAATGCGCTCGGCCGGATCAAGCTCGAAATGCCCAACCCGTTCGACGTCTATATCCACGACACGCCGTCCAAGAACCTGTTCGCGAACGATCGGCGTGCTTTCTCGCACGGCTGCATCCGCACCGAGGATCCAAAGAGTCTGGCGGTGATGCTGCTCGGGCCCGCACAGGAGGCGACGGTCGACATGCTGCTCGCGACCAATGTGTCGCGCACATTGAAGCTTCCCGCACCGGTGCCCGTCTACGTGCTCTATATAACCGCCGAAGCCGATCCGGATGCGCCGGATGGAGTGGCGACCTATGCGGATATTTATCGCCGGGATCCGCATTAGGCTGCTCGGACGGTAGCACCGTTCGGGCTAGAGTAACGATTTCGGTTGGAGGCCTAATCCCCCGCTTCGCCCATTCCCGCCGCGAAGGCGATACGGAGCGCTTCCGACAGGCTGCGGACGTTCAATTTGCTCATCAGGTTGGCGCGGTGGACCTCCACCGTGCGCGCGCTGATGTCGAGATCAAACGCGATCGTCTTGTTGGGCAAGCCTTGGGCCAGGCCTTCCAGCACCTCGCGTTCGCGCGCGGTCAGGCTGGCGATCGCGATGGCAGCATCCTGCGCGCGGTCGGCACGCCCGGCTGTATCCTCCAGCCGCGCGAAAGCCTCCTCGATCGCGTCGAGCAGCCGCGCTTTCTCGAACGGCTTTTCCAGGAAATCGACCGCGCCCGCCTTCATCGCGCGCACCGCGATCGTGATATCGCCATGGCCGGTCAGCACGATCACCGGCATGGCGACGCCATGCTCGATCAACGCCTGCTGCACCTCCAGACCGTCCATTTCAGGCATGCGGACATCGAGCAGGACGCAGCCGGAGGCCGCGCTCCTGGCTTCCTTCAGAAAGGCGACCCCCGAAGGCCAGGTCTGCACGTCGAAGCCCGACGTCTTGAGCATGAAGCTGGCGGAACGGCGGATCGCTTCCTCGTCGTCGACGATATGGATCACGCGGCGATCAGCCATGGTCCTTCTCCGTTTCGGCTTTCACGAGCGTGAAGTGGAATGAGGTTCCGCCGCCGGGACGCGACTCCGCCCAAATCCGCCCCCCGCTCGCCTCGATTATCGTGCGGCAGATGGAAAGACCAAGCCCCATTCCACCCGGTTTGGTGGATTCAAAGGCGCGGAACAGGCCAGCGGCAAGCTCGGGCGAAATGCCATGGCCGCTGTCCGACACGGACACGCGCACCATTGCGCCTTCGTCGTTGCGCGTGCTCACCACCAGTTCGCGGACGGGGGAGTCCTGCATCGCCTCCAGCGCATTGCGCATCAGGTTGATCAGGACCTGCTGCGTCTGCACGCGGTCGACCAGCACGGGCGTCGCGGTGCGATCGAGATCGAAGCGTGCGGTCACGCCGCGTTCGCGCGCGCCGAGCAGCGCCAGTTGGGACGCTTCCGCAATCAGGGCGGGCAGATCCTCCACGCTCTTCTCGATCTCGCCGCGGGCGACGAATTCACGCAGCCGGCGTACGATCTGGCCCGCGCGCAAAGCTTCGCTCGCGGCATCGGCCAGTGCTTCGCGGATCATCGGCATGTCGTCGGCGCTCGGGTGTTCGAGCAGGCTGCCAATCCCCTCCATATAATTGGCGATGGCGGTGATCGGCTGATTGAGTTCGTGCGCGAGCGTGGACGCCATCGCCCCCATCGCACTGACGCGCGCGGCATGCACCAGGCCGGAGCGCAGTTCCTCGACCCGGCGCTCCGTCTCCTGCTGGTCGGACAGATCGCGGACGAAGCCGGTGAAGACGCGCTCGCCATCGGTCAGCGCCTCGCCCACGAACAATTCCATCGGAAAGGTCGAACCGTCCTTGCGCCGGCCGGTGACGACCCGGCCGCGACCGATGATCTTGCGCTCCCCTGTCGTCAGGTAGCGCGCGATATAATCGTCATGCCGTTCGCGATCGGGCGAAGGCATGAGCATGCTGACGTTGGAACCCAGCACTTCGCGTTCGGCGAAGCGGAATAATTTCTCGGCAGCGCGGCTGAAGGACAGGATATGGCCGTGCACGTCGATCACCACCATCGCGTCGGGCACGGTCGAGAGGATCGATTCAAGGTGCGCCGCGCTCGCGCGCAGCTTGCGTTCGATCGCGCGCTGTTCGGTGACGTCGCGCACGATCTTGCTGAAGCCGCGTAACTTACCCGCCATATCATAAAGCGGCGTGATCGTGACATGGGCGAGATATTCGGAGCCGTCCTTGCGGATCCGCCACGCTTCTTCGTCCAGCTTGCCCCTAAGGCGAGCGGTCTCCAGATCCTCATCGGGCTTGCCTGCCTCGATCTGGTCGGGGGGGTAGAAGAGCGCGGTATGCTTGCCCAGCACCTCCGCCTCGCTCCAGCCCTTCAGCCGTTCGGCGCCCTTGTTCCACAGCGTGACGTGCCCGGTCGGATCGAGCATGTAGATGGCATAATCGTGCGCGGCATCGATGAGCAGGCTCAGTTCCTCGCTCAACGCGGCGCCTGAGGAACTGTCTGTCTCGCCTTTTCGGTCCACCACGAAGCCTCCGGCGGTTTCTTTAGCGCCTTTGCGCGCCGGGAAAATATCGGGAAACGAAAATGTTGATGGTTCAAAGGGCGAGAACCACCCGGCCTTGCACGATGCCCGCCGCGAGCCGGGCGAGAACGTCGTTCACCGCTTCGAGCGGCGCTCGGCTCACCTGCGTGCGGATCTTGCCGTCGGCGGCAAAGGCGATCGCCTCGTCCAGATCGCGGCGCGTGCCGACGATCGAACCTCTGATGGTGATGCGCTTGAGCACGACGTCGAAGATCGGGGTCGGAAAATCGCCTGGCGGAAGCCCGACCAGCGAGACCGTGCCCTTGCGCCGCGCCATGGCGATGCTCTGGCCGAAGGCGGGCCGCGACGGCGCGGTGACGAGCACGCCATGCGCCCCGCCACCGGTGAGCTTGCGCACCCGCTCGACGGCGTCGGCCGCGCCGGCGTCCACCGTGGCGTCGGCGCCCAGTTCGCGCGCCAGTGCCAATTTGCCGGCATCTATATCGACTGCGACCACCAGCAATCCCATCGCTTTGGCATATTGGACGGCGACATGGCCGAGCCCGCCAATGCCGGAGATGGCGACCCATTCGCCCGCGCGGGCATCCGTCTCGCGCAGGCCCTTGTAGGTGGTGACTCCCGCGCACAGGATCGGCGCCATCGCGAAGAAATCGGCACCCGCCGGCAGCCGGCCGACATAATCGGCGTTCGCCAGCACATAATCGGCATAGCCGCCGTCGACGCTGTATCCGCTATTATGCTGGTGCTCGCACAAGGTTTCCCAGCCGGTCTCGCAATATTCGCAATGACCGCAGGCGTCATGCAGCCAAGGCACGCCGACCGCATCGCCTTCGCGAAAGCCCGACACGCCGTCGCCGATGCCGGCGACGATCCCCGCCGCCTCATGTCCCGGCACGAACGGGAGGGCGGGGCGGACCGGCCAGTCGCCATTGGCGGCGTGGAGGTCGGTATGGCAGACCCCGCTCGCCACAACGCGGACGAGAAGCTCGCCGGGGCCGGGCTGTGGCACCGGACGCTGATCGATGGTGAGCGGCTTGCCGAACTCGTGCACCACCGCCGCCCGCATCATCGTCATATCGCCTCGCCCTTCTGGCCCCGATCGGGGCCGGCACGCTTCGTTCAAGAGGGCTCGACGAACTTGCTCAGCTGGAACTCCATCGGCTCGGCCGAATGGAGGCGGGCGACGAACCCCATTTCGCGCTGGAGGTTGATCGCCTCGCGATCGTCCGCGCTCTCGAGCGAATTGACGCGCCGAAGCCCACGCGCCGCAGCACAGGCGAGCACATGTTCGAGCAGGGTCCAGCTCACCCCCTTCCCCTTCCAATCCGACCGGACCGACAAAGTGACCTCGGCGCTCTGCCCGTCCGCCTCTTCGGCAAGCGTGCAGCATGCGACCGCGCCGCCGCTTTCGTTGAAGGCGATATAGGTCACCATGCCTTGCGCCGGATCCAACAAGGTGGCGAGCTGGTCACGGCCGAGTTCCTTGATCGTTCCCATGAAGCGGAAGCGAAGGTCCGCGGCGCTGACATGGGCGAACAGATCGGCCAGCAGGTCGATGTCGGAGGGCTTGCCCGGGCGGACGTGCAGCTTGACGCCTTCACGCGTCGTCAGATCGGTCGACCACAGGCCCTTCGTCTCCGCCGAGCGTCCCAGGGGGCTGGTCTTTGCCATAAGTCTTCTCCCGGATGACGGTCATTTCCGGAGACAAGATGCGCGTTCCAAGCCTGGCTCTCCATACGTATTAGTCACAGGCCGGGCTCGCGATCGACATAGTAGGATTACGTAAAGACCCCCGCTCCTTCGCATTGCATTGGCCAAGAGAACAAAAGGATGGTCCATGCCCGAAAGTGCGCCCGAAACGGCCGAGCGCCCCTTGATCCTGCTCCTGGAAGACGATGCCGCGGTGCGCCGCTCGCTGCTGTTGCTGTTGCTCGGCAGCGGCTTTTCCGTGCGCAGCTTTGCCTCGGGCGCGGCCCTGCTCGCCGATCCGCAGGCGAAGGATGCCGCAGGACTCGTGATCGATTATCGGCTGCCCGACGGAAATGGCCTGAGCGTCACACGCACGCTGCGTGAGGCGGGGTTCAAGGGGCATGCCATCCTGATCACCGCTTTCCCTTCGCGCGAGCTTGCGGCCTCGGCGCGCGACGAAGGCTTCGCGCGCGTGTTCGAGAAGCCGCTCGCACATCGCGTCCTGGTGCAGGCGGTCGCGGACCTGTCGCGGTGAGCCTGGCCGATCCGCACGATCAGGCTGCCATGCCGCCCTCCGGGCAGCTCTGGCCCTATCATGCGGATCTGCTCGCGACCCCCGTGCCGCGCTATACGTCCTACCCCACCGCGGCCGAATTCCATGACGGGATGAGGGCGGCCGACATGGCGGAAGGGCTCCGCTCCGTCGGGCGCGCCACGCCCGTCTCGCTCTATCTCCACATCCCTTATTGCCGCGAGATCTGCTGGTATTGCGGCTGCAACACGGGCGCCGCCAATCGCAGCGGCCGGCTCGACGCCTATCTCGATGCACTGCATGGTGAGATCGATCTGGTCGCCGCGACGCTCGATGGGCGCGGCAAGATCGGCCGGATCGCGTTCGGCGGGGGCAGTCCCAATGCCATTGCGCCGGCCCAGTTCGACGCGCTCGTCCGCCATCTTCACGACGCCTTCGCCTTGTCCCGCCCGATCCTGTCGGTCGAGGTGGATCCGCGCGGCTTTGATCCCGAATGGGCCTATAGGCTGGGCCGAAACGGGGTGACCCGCGCCAGCCTGGGCGTGCAGACGTTTGCGCCACACCTGCAGGCGGCGATCGGGCGGGTGCAACCTACGGAGCTGATCGAACGCAGCGTCGCCCTGCTGCGTGGCGCGGGTGTGACCTCGCTCAACTTCGACCTGATGTACGGCTTACCGGGGCAGAACGATGCGGACCTGACCGAGACGCTGGACCGCGCGATTGGACTCGCGCCCGACCGGCTGGCTGTGTTCGGCTATGCGCATGTGCCGCACCTGATCCCGCGCCAACGGCGGATCGACGCACGTGATCTGCCGGACACGCGACTTCGCTTCGACCAGGCGGCGCTCGCCTATGAGATGCTGACCGGGCGCAATTACCTGCCCGTCGGTTTCGATCATTTCGCCTTGCCTGGCGACGCGCTGGCGGTCGCGACGGCGGACGGCACGCTCCGGCGCAATTTCCAGGGTTTCACCGAGGATCAGGCCGACGTGCTGATCGGGCTCGGCGCGACTGCGATCAGCAGCTTCCCCGACCGGCTCGTGCAGAATGACAAGAATGTCGGCCAGTATCGCATGCTGGTCGGGGGCGGGATGCTGCCGGCGCGACGCGGCCTGTATCGCAGCAAGGAAGACCGCCGCCGCGGGCACGTGATCGAACAGTTGCTGACCAACGGCCATGCCGATGCGGTGCTGCTGAAGGGCATGGACGACGCGATCGACCGCCTCACGCCCTATCTGGCGCGTGGCTTGGCGCGGCTCGACGCGGAGGGGCTGACGCTGGCGGACGATGCGCTGCCTTATGCCCGATCGATTGCCTGCGCGTTCGACCAATATCGCGGCCAGGCCGCGACGCGGTTTAGTTCGGCCGTCTGAGGGACCGCCGTCAGGCGGGAGCGCCGCGCCGCTTGCGGCTCTGGCACAGCGGAGCATGACACCCGAAAGCGCAATTCTTGTCATGCGCGGGCTTGCCGTCCTGCTTGATCGGCAAATCGATGAAGCCGCCATGGCAGGACGGCACCTGCAGCACCGCAGACGATGTGGGCGCGGTTAGCAGGCCCAAGGCCGCGAAGATGCCGCAGATAGCCGCCAGCCGCCTCAAGGCTGATCCTCCTCGTCGATCAGGATGCGCAGCGCGGCGCCGTCCAGATCCTCATATTGACCGCGCGAGAGCGACCAGAGGAAAGCGCCTAGGCCGCTGAGCCCCAACAGCAGCGCGACCGGAATGAGCAAGGCGAGGCCACTCATCGCGCGCAGCCCCGCAGGCGTAGCGCATTGGCGAGCACCAGCAGCGACGAGCTCGACATCGCGGCGGCGGCGATCAGCGGCGTGACCAGCCCGGCAATGGCGAGCGGCACCGCGAGCAGATTATAGCCGATTGCGAGCACGAAATTCTGGCGGACGATCGCGCGCGTCCGGCGGGCGGCGGCGACCGCAGTCGCGACCGGCATCAGACCCTCGCCCAGGAACAAGGCGTCCGCGGCACTCTGCCCGACGTCGGTGGCCGAAGCCGGGGCCATCGAGACATGGCCCGCGGCGAGCGCCGGGCCATCGTTCAGCCCATCGCCGACCATCAAGACGCGGTGGCCGGCATGCTGGAGCCGGGTGATCGCCGCGACCTTGTCGGCGGGCATCAGCTCGACCAAAGCGGTCGTCCCCAGTGCCTGCGCCACGGGCGCCACCGCGTCACGCCGATCGCCCGACAGGATCACCGATTCGAGCCCCATCTGGTCGAGCCGCCGGATGGTCGCCGCCGCATCGCCACGGATCTCGTCTGCGAAAGCGAGCAGTTTGGGCGCAGAGCCCTCGATCAGGAAGGCGACTTGCAACACCGCCCCACCATCCGCCTGCGCCCCAAGCCAGCTCGGCCGGCCAAGCGCAACGCGGACACCAGCCAGTCTTCCTTCGATCCCGAGCCCCGGCTGCTCGCGCAGGTCACCCACCGCCGCGGCCGTGACATGCTCGGCCTCGAGCGCGGCCGCGAGTGCACGCGACAAAGGATGACGCGACGCACGCGCGAGCGCCAGCGCGGCCTGCTTCTCGCTGTCGCTGAGCGGAAGCGCGCCGATCGGCTGCAGCCGGCCCCGCGTGATCGTGCCCGTCTTGTCGAAGCGCACGCAATCCGCCTCGGCCAGCCGCTCGAGCGCGGAGCCGTCCTTGATCAGGATGCCGCGCCGCATCAGCGCACCGGCCGCGACGATCTGGGACACGGGCACGGCCAGGCCGAGCGCGCAAGGACAGGTGATGATCAGCACCGCCACCGCGATCAGCAGCGACTGGTGCCAGCCCGCGCCCGCAATCATCCAGCCGACGAAGCTCAGTAAAGCGAGCGTGTGGACGGCGGGCGCATAGAGCCGCGCCGCGCGATCGGCGATGCGCACGTAGCGCGACCGGCTTTGTCCCGCTGCCTCCATCATCCGCCTGATTCCGGCGAGGCTGGTCTGCTCGCCGGCAGCAGTGACGCGCACCGTCAGCGGATGACCGAGATTGAGCGTGCCCGCGATCGCCGGTCCGCCCGGACCGATGCTCTCGGGCATGGACTCGCCGGTGACGAGCGAACGGTCGACAAGGCTTGCCCCCTCCTCGACCATGCCGTCGGCGGCAAAGCGCTCGCCGGCCGCGACGATCATGCGCATGCCGGGCTCGATCGCGTCTGCGCGTTTCCAGACGGTGCCACCCGCCGGCAGCAGGATGGTCGCACCCGGTGCGGTCTCGCGCATCAGCGCGGTCACGCCGTCACGTGCGCGGTCGCGCATCACGCAATCGAGAAAGCGCCCGACCAGCAGGAAGAAGAGCAACGAAACCGCGCCGTCGAAATAAGCGTGCGGCCCGCCTTCGATCGTTTCGAACAGGCTGAGCGCGGTCGCCAGGATCACGCCGATTGAGATCGGCACGTCCATATTGGTGCGCCGCCGCCGCAGCGCGGCCCAAGCCGACTTGAAGAAAGGCTGGCCGGCATAGGCCACGGTCGGCATGGCGATCAGCGCCGAGAGCCAATGGAACAGATCGCGCGTCGCCCCCGTCGCCCCGGCCCAGACCGAGACCGACAGCAGCATCACGTTCATCGCGCCGAAGCCGGCCACGCCGAGCGCGCGCAACAGCGCCTTGCTCTCGGCATTTTCCACCACCGGCGCCGCGGCGGCGATGGGCTGGGCGTCGAAGCCGATCGCGGCGATTGCGCAGCGGATCGCATCGGGCGTCAGATCGGGCGAATGATCGATCGCGACGCGCTTGGTCGTGAAGTTGACCCGCGCCGCATGCACCCCAGGAACCGGCCGCAGCCCATTTTCGATCTTCGCGATGCAGCCGGCGCATTTGACGCCGGGCAGCACGAATTCGACATGGTCGGAGGCGGCCGCCCCGCTCACAGCGACAATTCCTCCGCATAAGAGGCGCGGTCGCGGCCATGCTCGGCGGTCACGCGGACCTGCCAACGCCCATGCGGCAGGGCTTCGACACTGCGATATTCGCCGGCACCGATGGGCGTGAAGTGGATCGCCCGGTCGGGCAGATGGCCGAGCGGGTGGAGCGCGAGGCCTGTCAGGCGCGCGTCATGGATCAGCGCCTCGCGTCCGGTCAGCTTTACGGTGATCCGCGGCCCCGCATGATCGATCGTGGCGGTCCAGCCGAGCCTGTCCTGCGCCTTGGCCTCGTCGAGCCAGCGGTTGAAGCGCTGGCTCGCGACATAGCTGTTCTCGACCACGGTGCCGGTGAAACTGCGCTCGGCGATGGTCGCCATCACCGCATTCACGCCGATCACCACCATGAAGAAGCCCAGCATCCAGGCGAGCATGTGATAGCCTGTGAAGCGGCGGGTCATTGGCCTTCCTCCGGACGTTCGAAGCGGACCGTCTTGGTGACTTTCGTATGCTCCTGATCCTGCGCCACCAAAGTCAGCTGGTAATGCTCGGCACCGGTCGCTGGCGCGCGCACATAGATGCGGCGCCTCTCGACCTGATCCGGCCCGACCGTGAAGCTGAGCGCGGGCGCGGCCTGCTTCTCGCTGCCGAGTGAATCCCACATGGCGGCGGACGCCAGTCCCGCGACCGCGAGGCGCACCACGCGCGGGCGCTCCTCCATGTTGCGCACATGGATGGTGTAGGCGTTACGCAGATCGCCGTTGGACAGGCGGGTCCATAGCGGATTGCGTTCCTGCTGCACCGACAGATCGAGCCGCGTGCGCTGGCCGAGCGCGAACACCATCGCGCAGCCGATCGCCGCCCACAGGCTGAAATAGATGAGGGTCCGCGGCCGCAGGATCGTGCGCAGCAAGGGCACGGGCAGTTTGCCCGCCGCCTCGGCCTGGCAGTCCTCCAAAGTCGCATAGTCGATCAGCCCGCGCGGCCGACCGAGCCTGGTCATCACCTGGTCGCAGGCATCGATGCAGAGCGCACAGGTGATGCATTCCAGCTGGGAGCCGTTGCGGATGTCGATGCCGGCCGGGCAGACCTGCACGCAGGCGAGGCAATCGACGCAATCGCCGAACGCACCCGCTTTCTTGATGCCGTGCGACCGCGGCTCGCCGCGCCAGTCCTTGTAGGTGACGATCAGGGAGCGCTCGTCGAGCATCGCGCCCTGGATGCGCGGCCAGGGGCACATATAATTGCACACCTGCTCGCGCATCCAGCCGGCGAGCACGTAGGTGGTGGCGGTGAGGATCGCGACCGTCGAATAAGCGACCGGTGCGGCTTTGCCGCCCAGGAATTCGCGTCCAAGCGTCGGCGCATCCGCGAAATAGAAGATCCAGGCACCGCCGGTGGCGAGCGCAATCGACAGCCACAGGGCATGCTTGGTGAGCTTGCGGGCGACCTTGGCCACCGACCACGGCGCCTTCTTGAGCTTGAGCTGCGCATTTCGATCGCCTTCGACGAAGCGCTCGACGTGGAGGAACAGGTCGGTCCAGACCGTCTGCGGGCAGGCATAGCCGCACCAGGCACGGCCGACGGTCGAGGTGATCAGGAACAGGCCGACGCCCGCCATGACGAGCAGGCCCGCGACATAATAGAATTCGTGCGGCCAGATCTCGATCGAGAAGAAATAGAAACGCCGATGTGTCAGATCGACCAGCACCGCCTGGTTGGGCGCATAAGGGCCGCGATTCCAGCGCAGCAAGGGCGTGGCGTAATAAATGGCGAGCGTGACCGCCATGATCGCCCATTTGAGCCGACGGAAGAAGCCGTCGACCGCCTTGGGAAAAATGTCAGGGCGGCGGGCGTAAAGCCCGCCGCGCCTGGATTCCAGACTGGACATCACTCACCGCCACCCAGCGAATGGACATAAGCGGCGAGCATATTGAGCGACGCCTTGTCGAGCTTCTTGCCCCAGGCCGGCATCACCCCGTAGCGCGCATTGGTCACGGTCTGCGTGATCGTGTCGCGATCGCCGCCATAGAGCCAGATCGCGTCGGTCAGGTTGGGTGCGCCGAACTGGCGATTGCCGGTTCCGTTCGCGCCATGGCAGGCAGCGCAATTGGCCGCGAACAAAGCGGCTCCGCGCTTTGCCGACAGGGTCGCGTGCTCCTGGTGCGAGATCGTGCGCACATAGGACACCACGTCCTGGATCTGATCCGGATTGAGGATGCCGTCGCGGCCGAAGGCCGGCATTTGCGACATGCGCGTCTGATCATCGCCGGGCTGGCGGACGCCATGTTCCAGCGTCTGGCGGATCGTCTTGATGTCCCCGCCCCACAGCCAATCGTCATCTGTCAGGTTGGGATAGCCCTTGCGGCCGCTCGCCCCCGTGCCGTGGCACTGGACGCAATTGACCTTGAAGGCGGCGCGACCGCCCTCGACCGCGCCGCGCATCAGCTCCGAATGGGGCGGGATGCGCTCGATCGGCGTGTTGGCGACGGCGAGGCGGAAGCTCGCCCGGCTCGCCTCGGCCTTGGCCTGCTCGGTCGCGAGCTGGCCATGGCTGCTCCAGTGGAGCACGCCGGCGGTCGCGCGATTGGCGAGCGGGATGGCGGGATAGGCGACGCAATAGCCGACCGCGAACAGGATCGTGGCGTAGAAGATCCACAGCCACCAGCGCGGCAGCGGCGTGTCGAGCTCCTGGATGCCGTCCCATTCGTGCGAGGTGGTCCCGATCTCGCGGTCGGGCGATTGCTTGTTCTGCTCAGCCATTGTGCGGCCTCTCATCATCGAATGGGATCATGGCGGCGGCGCGCTGCACGGCACCCGAACCGGGGCGGAAGGCGCGCCACAGCGCGGTCAGGAACACCAGCACCAGGAACAAGAGGCCGAAGCTGTCGGCGAGCTGGCGGAGCGTTTCGTAGCTCATTGCGCCTGCTCCTTGGCCGCGGCCGCCTTGGTATCCACCATCGTGCCCAGCACCTGCAGATAAGCAACGAGCGCATCCATCTCCGTCAGATGCTTGGGGTCGCCGTCGAAATCGCGCAGCTGCGCGGTCGGATAGCGCTTCTGGAAATCGCCATGGTCGGCATCGGGATCGCCCTGGGCGACCAGGTCGGCCGCGGCATAAGCGATCTGATCCTTGGTATAGGGGACGCCGACCCGCTTCAGCGCGCGCAGATTGGCGGCCATGTCGGGGACGGTCAGCTCATGCTGCGCCAGGAAGGCGTAGGAGGGCATGATCGATTCCGGCACCACCGCACGCGGATCCTTGAGGTGCTGGACATGCCATTCGTCCGAATAGCGCCCACCGACGCGCGCCAGATCGGGTCCGGTGCGTTCCGAACCCCATTGGAAGGGGTGGTCGAACATGCTCTCGGCGGCCAGGCTGTAATGGCCGTAGCGTTCGACCTCGTCGCGGAACGGACGGATCATCTGGCTGTGGCAACTGTAGCAGCCCTCGCGGATATAGATGTCGCGCCCGGCCTGCTCGAGCGGCGTATAGGGTCGCACGCCCTTCACTTTCTCGATCGTGCTGTCGATCCAGAAGAGCGGCGCGATCTCGACGATGCCGCCGATCGCGACGGTGACGAGCGCCAGGACCAGCAGGATCGTGATGTTACGCTCGATCCGCCCGTGGTCGAAAATGCGGGTTGCCATGGATGATGTTCCTTATTCGGCCGCGAGCAGTTCGGGCGCGGTGTGGCCGGTCTCGTTGGCGGGCATCGGCACGTCGCGCACCGGATCGTAGGCGGCGTCGGTCAGCGGTGCCTCGTCGCGCAGCTTGCCGCGGATAGTCATGAAGACGTTCCAGGCCATCAGGCACGCTCCGAACAGGTAGAGCAGCCCACCCGACGCGCGGATGATGTTGTAGGGCTTCAGCGCGGCGACGACTTCGGCGAAGCTGTAGACCAGGTAGCCGTCCGGCCCATATTCGCGCCACATCAGCCCTTGCATGATGCCCGCGACCCACATCGACGAGATGTAGAGGACGATGCCCGCGGTCGCGCACCAGAAGTGCCAGTTGATCATGCGCAGCGAATAGAGGCGCTCGCGCTTCCACAGCCTGGGCACGAGGAAATAGACGGTCGCGAAGCTGATCATGCCGACCCAGCCGAGCGAACCCGAATGGACGTGGCCGATGCCCCAGTCGGTATAATGGGACAGCGAGTTCACGCTCTTGACCGACATCATCGGCCCTTCGAACGTCGCCATTCCGTAGAAAGCGAGCGCGGCGACCTGCATGCGGATGATCGGATCGGTGCGGATCTTGTCCCACGCGCCGGACAAAGTCATCAGGCCGTTGATCATGCCGCCCCAGCTCGGCATCCACAGCATGATCGAGAAGACCATGCCGAGCGTCTGCGCCCAGTCGGGCAGCGCGGTATAATGAAGGTGGTGCGGACCCGCCCAGATGTAGAGGAAGATCAGCGACCAGAAGTGAACGATCGACAGCCGATAGGAGTAGACCGGACGCTCGGCCTGCTTCGGCACGAAATAATACATCATGCCGAGGAAGCCGGCGGTCAGGAAGAAGCCGACCGCATTATGGCCGTACCACCATTGGACCAGAGCATCCTGCACACCCGAAAAGGCGGAGTAGGATTTGGCGCCGAAGACGGTGACCGGCAGCGACAGGTTGTTGACGATGTGCAGCATCGCCACCGTGACGATGAAGCCCAGATAGAACCAGTTGGCGACGTAGATGTGCGGCTCATGCCGCTTGACGATCGTGCCCAGGAACACTGCCAGGTAGGACACCCAGACGATCGTCAGCCACAGATCGACATACCATTCGGGCTCGGCATATTCGCGGCCCTCCGTGATGCCGAGCAGATAGCCGCTCGCCGCCATCACGATGAAAAATTGATAGCCCCAGAAGACGAAGCGGGCGAGCGGCGGGAAGGCCAGCCGCGCACGGCAGGTGCGCTGCACCACCCAGAAGCTCGACGCGATCAGCGCATTGCCGCCGAACGCGAAGATCACCGCCGACGTATGCAGCGGCCGCAGCCGCCCGAAGGTCGTATATTCGAGCCCGAAGCTCAAGGTCGGGAAAGCGAGCTGGAGCGCGATGAACACGCCCGCCAGCATGCCGACCACACCCCAGAAGACGGTGGCGATCATCCCCCATCGGATGACGTCGTCATAATAGCCTGTATCGCGGGCGGTCTGGGCCGGCCAGGCGGCGAGCGCCTTGAAGTCGGCATTTTTGAGCGTCAGCGCCGCGGCGAGCAGGCCAGCCGCGCCGGCGATGCCCATCTGGATGGCAAAGGCGCGATCCGCCGTGATCATGCAGGCCGCGAGCGCGAGCAGCGCCAGCGCGAACCAGAAAGCGGATCTGAAATAGAGACCGGTCATATCACCCCCGCAGCGGAAAGCCGCAAATCGGTGGTGCGTGTGCCGGGCCGGGGTCAGTGCGGGTATAAGGGAATATACATAAGGGCTTTTACGAATTCGGCCCGCTGAGGCGGGCGGCTAGCTCTGCGCCTCTCTGTCGAGGTGCCCATGTCGATCGCCTATGCCCAAATCTTCTCGTCGGCCATTGACCGGTTGCATGCCGAGGGTCGGTATCGGGTGTTCATCGACATTTTGCGCAACAAGGGGATGTTCCCGAACGCGCGTTGTTTTGCGGGGCATAATGGTCCCAAGCCGATCACGGTGTGGTGTTCGAACGACTATCTGTCGATGGGGCAGCATGCCGATGTGATCGCGGCGATGGAGGAGGCGCTGCACGATGTCGGCGCAGGCTCGGGCGGCACGCGCAACATCGGCGGCAACACGCACTACCATGTCGACCTGGAGCATGAGCTTGCCGACCTGCACGGCAAGGAAGGGGCGTTGCTGTTCACCTCGGGTTATGTCTCGAACGAGG